>QRFC01003134.1_pt1 | contig 11291 bp, 8 predicted proteins | sample 1861061 | NCBI WGS metagenome assembly QRFC01 (sample SAMN09711282, study PRJNA482702) | Human gut metagenome, whole genome shotgun sequencing project. | reverse complement strand
AGTTCTTGTTTTGGCTGTATGTATGTAAATGTTAAACCTGTTATTTAACTTTAGGATAAAGTGTTATGGAAATTTTCATTATTAATTCACCTAAACAATCTGACTTTATGAGGAAGAGCTTTGTTATGTTGGTACTATTCTGCATTGGGATATGTACAAATGTGCTGTGGGCACAAGGAAAAGTAAGCGGTGTTGTGATGGACAAAGAACTGAATGAGCCTCTTGCTGGCGTAAATGTTCTACAAAAGGGTACGACTATTGGAACCGTAACTGATTTCGATGGAAAGTATTCTCTGGAAGTTGGTGAAAATGCAATTCTGGTATTTTCTTATTTGAGTATGAAAACAGTGGAGGAACCGGTTAACGGACGTTCTGTTGTTAATGTTTCTATGGTTTCTGATTCTGAACAATTGGGCGAAGTTGTTGTAACTGCCATGGGTATCAAACGCGAATCGAAAACGTTGTCATATGCAGCCCAGACTGTTGGCGGCAAAGACTTGAATGAAATTAAAAACGTAAACATGATCAACTCTTTACAGGGTAAGAGTGCCGGTTTGCAGATCACTCCGAACTCTACCGGTGCGGGTGGTGCTTCCAAGATCCTGTTTCGTGGTAACAAATCTATTAATGGTAGCAACCAACCGTTGATTGTGGTAGACGGGGTACCTTTGATGATGAATGTGTCTGATTCACAGGTAAACAGTAATTATGGTGGAGGTCGTGATGGTGGTGATGCCATGTCTACGATCAATCCGGACGATATTGCTCAGATAACTTTACTGAAAGGTGCTTCTGCGGCGGCTTTGTATGGTGCTGTGGCTGCCAACGGTGCAATTATGATTACTACTAAATCGGCATCGTCGGGTAAAGTGTCGATCGATGTATCGAGCAATACAACAGTGGAAACAGTTGCTTCGTTGCCTAAGTTCCAGAATTCTTACGGAATGAGCAATGAGGGTACATTCAGTTGGGGGGACAAATTGTCGACTACTGCTCCAAATTATGCGAAAGATTTCTATCAGACTGGTTTCACTACCAACAATTCAATTGCTTTGAGTGGTGGTAATGAACACATCTCTTCTTATTTTTCTTATGCGAATGTAGCTTCTCACGGTGTAACACCGAAAAATACCTATATGAGTCATAACCTGTTGGCTAAAGTCGGTTTCCACCTATGGAAGAAAGTTCATATTGATGTAAGTGCCCGCTATAATAATCAGGATATTGAAAACCAGGCAGCAGCCGGTTTTCTGGGTAATCCGGTTACCGGTGCTTATTTGTTCCCGAGAGGAGAAGACTGGGATCATTACAAAAATAATTACGAGGTGTATAAACCTTCTTTGAACGCAAATGTCCAGAACTGGACGAATGTTGCCCAGGAACAATTCTCCAACCCTTACTGGATGGTGAACCGTCAGAAACCGACTTCAAACCGTAACCGTTATGAATTCGGAGGTAGTGTTAAATATGATATTATGGAAGGTCTTTCCGTTACCGGCCGTTTGCGTTACGAACGTGGTGATGAGAAATGGATATATAATGAATATGCTTCCAGTACAGGCGGACGTAACCAGATGGGTACTATGAAGGATTCCCGTATTTTTAGTGAACAGATGTATGGGGATATTCTGGCAAGCTATAATAAAAGTTGGGAAGATACTTATACCTTATCAGTAACGGCTGGTAGCAGTTTTACGAAAACAACTGGTTCCAGTGTTGATTTGATCGGTTGGGGTGACTCCAAGTTCTCGGTTGTAGATGGCAAACCGACCGGTAGTGCTTATTATCCGAATATCTTCTCTCCGGCTAACTATTACCGGATGACTACGACTGAATCATTGAAAGAAAAACGTTTGAATTCTGTATTCGCGACTGCTCAGTTCGGTTATAAGGAAGGTTTGTTCCTGGATGTAACTGCTCGTAATGACTGGTCTTCTGCTTTGGCATATACGGATGGCGTTTCTTTCTTCTATCCGTCAGTAGGTGCCAGTGCTTTACTGGATAAGTTTATTGACTTTGGCAAGAATGTTAATATGTTTAAGTTGCGTGCTTCTTACTCAATGGTTGGTAATGACGTTCCTATTTTTATGACGAATCTGCGTTATGAGTTGGGTGACCAGGGAGCTTTGACGCCTCCCGAAAATGCACCGTTCAAAACATTGAAACCGGAAAAAACAAATTCTCTGGAAGTTGGCTTTGACGGAACATTCTTTCAGAATCGCCTGGATGTGAACCTTACATATTATAAGACAAATACAAAGAACCAGTTCTTCTCAATCTCAGCTCCGTGGGAAACAGGTCTGAGAAACCGTTATGTAAATGCCGGTAATGTGCAGAACCAGGGTTTTGAAATTGGCTTGGGTTGGCATAATCAGTTTACCGATCATTTTAGCTGGAGTACAAACTTCAACTTTGCTTATAACGAGAATGAGATTAAGGAATTAGTAGATGAACTACCTGACGGTTTGACTCTGGCTGATTATGGCGGAGCAAAAGTGATCCTGAAGGAAGGTGGCCATTATGGTGACTTGTATGTTCGTCAGATCAAGAGAGATGACAACGGTAAACCTGTTGTTTCTGAAAACGGTGCTCCCCAGTTGGGTGGTGACGGTATTCAGGATCTGAAATATGTCGGTGATATGAATGCTAAAGTAAATATGGGTTGGACCAATACATTCCACTATAAAGATTTCACTTTGTCATTCCTGATCGATGCAAAGGTGGGTGGTAAAGTAATGTCAATGACTGAAGCTACGTTGGATGGTTGGGGTGTTTCCGAACGCTCTGGTGCTGCCCGCGATAATGGTAGTGTTGTGTTTGAAGGAGTAACTTTTGATCCTCAGAAATTCTATTCCGTAGTAGGTGCAACAAACTTCAATTCGCAGTATGCTAATGAGTTGTATGTTTACGATGCAACGAATGTCCGTTTGCGTGAGTTGTCTTTCGGATATACGTTCCGTAACCTTTTCGGTATCGGAAAGAATCTGAATGCGTCTTTGATTGCCCGTAACCTGTTCTTCTTCTACAAAGATGCTCCGATGGATCCGGATGTATCTGCCGGTACCGGAAACGGTTGGCAAGGGGTTGATATGTTTGCGTTGCCTTCTTCCCGTAGTGTTGGTCTTAATCTGAAATTAAACTTCTAATCTTGATTATCTATGAAATTAAATATATTATTCAAATATGCAGCCGCTTTGGGCCTGACTATTGCCTGCGGCACGATGATTGTCGGTTGTACTGATAATTTTGAGGAACTGAATACCAATAAATATGAAGTCGATCCGGATAACATGCCGTTTGAGGCTCAGTTCATAGAACCGATTACTTATGTATATGCTCCGCAGCAAAATATGTTCCAGTTTTGGACAAACCTGAGTGTTGATCTGTTTGGCGGTTATTTCATGACCCCTCACAACTTTGGAGGTAACGGGAATGCCGATTATAAATTGAACCGCGGTTTCTGTGGCGGTATGTATGAGAATTTTTATCTGCATATCTTCAATAATACCCGCCGTCTGATCAATGCCTGTGATGAAAAGGGTATCAAAGATTATGCTGCCGTTATGCGTGTTGTCCAGGTTTACGGTATGCTGATGACGACAGATGCTTACGGCCCTATTGCCTATCAGTCTGTATTGGATGGCAATGATGTGGCTTTTGCTTATGATACACAGGAAAGTGTTTATAATAGTATGTTCACTTTGCTGGATGAAGCAATAGAAGGTTTCAAAAATGGAACTTCATCTGCAGCAGACATGCAACAGTTTGATTATTGGTGCAAAGGTGACCGCTCTTTATGGATAAAGGTTGCTAACCAGTTCAAACTGCGTATTGCGATGCGTATTGTAAAAGCGAATCCGACGTTGGCAAAACAGAAAGCGGAAGAAGCGTATCAGGGTGGCGTTCTGACCTCTGCCGATAAAGATATTCTGATTGATCAGGGTTTAAGTAATGAATTGACCCGTATGTTCGAATGGGGAGATTGTGGTGTCAATGCATCTTTGGTAACTATTATGGAAGGTTATAAGGACCCTCGTACACCGTTGTATATAACGAAGAATACTCAGGAAATTGTAGCCGAAGACGGATCTAAAATAGCTGTAGATACTAAGTATCTGGGCATACGTGCGGGTTGTGAATTACCTTCGAAGCCGAATAAATGGGGTGGTTTCTCAAGTGTCGTTTGTTCTTATGCTACTCCGTTCCCGGTAATGAAGGTGGCAGAAGCTTATTTCCTGCGTGCAGAAGGTGCTTTGCGTGGTTGGAGTATGGGTGGTAATGCCAAGGATCTGTATGAAGAAGGTATCCGTATCTCTATTAATAATGAGTTGAAATACAAAAAGGCTTATGTGAATGGAACGGTTGATATATCTGAACAAGATATCGAGAATTACATCAATGGTACTACAACGCAGATTGACTTCGTAGATCCGATTGACTCTAAAAATAGTTATAAAGCAATGAATACAGTGCCGGTTAAATGGAATGATGGTGCAAGCAATGAAGAAAAGCTGCAGCGTATCATTACGCAAAAATGGCTGGCAAACTTCCCGTTGTCTACAGAAGCCTGGGCTGAATATCGCCGTACAGGTTATCCTAAACTGTTCCCGGTTCGTGTTAACAGCAGTAACGGAACAATTGATACGGATGAACAAATTCGCCGTCTGATTTATTCTGAAATTGAAATCAATACAAATAATGCAGAATTACAGAAAGGTATTGATCTGTTGAATAAGGAAAACTCAAGTGGAAAATTTACCGGCGATATTGGCGGTACTCGTGTCTGGTGGGATAAAGCAAATGTGGGGAACTTCTAAATTGCAGATTCTGTTAGATAGTTAAAATAGAAAAAGGCTTCCTGTTTCAATGCAGGAAGCCTTTTTGCTTTATTCTAATATACCTTTCCCTTGGCGTACAATCTCAAACTCATCCGTGGTGCAATCTACAACCGTTGAGGCTTCGAAACCACCGTAGCCACCGTCGATAACGATGTCCACCGTATTTTCATACTTTTCATGGATCAGCTCCGGATCAGTCGAATATTCGATCACGTCATCGTCGTCATGAACAGACATGGTCAGAATAGGGTTTCCCAGCTCCTTTACCAGGGTCCGGATAATATTGTTGTCCGGCACACGGATACCGACTTCTTTCCTGTTTTTGTATATTTTCGGCAATTCGCTGCTTGTCGGCAGGATGAAGGTGAAAGGACCGGGCAGGTTCTTCTTCATCAACTTGAAAGCGGAATTGTTTACTTTGGCATATTCGCTCAAATTAGAAAGATCGTAACAGATGATGGAAAGGTTGCTCTTTTGCGGATTGATACCTTTCATCTGGCAGATCTTTTCAACTGCGCGGACATTCAATGCATCACAGCCGATCGCATATACTGTGTCGGTCGGGTAAATGACCAGGCCTCCGTCGCGAAGGACGTCGATAACCTTGTCTATTTCCCTCGGATTGGGATTTTCGGGGTATATTTTTATTAGCATAACTGTCAGCTATTTACGGCTGGTTAGCCGTAAATAATATTTCCGTTCTCGTCGGTAAATTCTTCTAATCCTTTGCTGTACTGGTTCATGGCGCGAAGGCTCATGCCCATGCTTGAGAAGCCACCATCGTGGAAAAGGTTCTGCATAGTAACCTTGCGGGTCAGGTCGGAGAACATTACGATGCAGTAATCTGCACATTCTTCGGCCGATGCATTACCCAGCGGACTCATCTTATTGGAGAAATCCATCAGATGATCCATACCTTTCACTCCGCTACCGGCTGTTGTCAGGGTCGGCGACTGAGAGATCGTATTGATACGTACTCCCTTTTCGCGTCCGTAAATATAACCGAAGCTGCGTGCAATCGATTCCAGCAGGCTCTTGGCATCCGCCATGTCGTTGTAACCGAAGAAAGTACGCTGTGCTGCCACATACGATAAAGCTAGTACTGAACCGCAATTGGCGATAGCATCCTGCTTTTTGGCTACCTGGAGCATCTTGTGGAAAGAGACGGCGGATATATCCAATGTCTTTCCCAGCATATCGTAATCCAGGTCATCGTATGTACGTTTTTTGCGCACGTTCGGACTCATACCGATAGAGTGCAATACGAAATCTATTTTTCCTCCCAGTATTTCTACTGATTTTGAGAATACCATTTCCAGATCTTCCACGCTAGTGGCATCTGCCGGCAGCACTTCTGCGTTCAGCTTTTTAGCCAGGGCGTCGACTTCACCCATACGTACGGCAACCGGCGTATTACTTAATGTAATAGTTGCCCCTTCTTCCACAGCCTTTTCTGCCACTTTCCAGGCAATCGACATCTCGTTCAGCGCGCCGAAGATAATGCCTCTTTTACCTTTCAATAAATTATGACTCATACCTTTATTTAATTTATTTACGGCACAAAAGTACATAAAATGTGCAAGATAAACAATTTATGTCCGGCTTTGCTGCATAACTTGTGGAGAACTTCCCTTAAAAGAAAAAGCCCGGACGCATATTTCTGCATCCGGGCCTCCTGTTATTTGTCGGAAAATTATTCCCTGTAATAAACTCTTTTTACCCGTGGAGAAACTGAGGTCAGTATCTCGTAAGGTATAGTTTTCAGCTTGTCGGACAGTTCGCTTACCGGAAGTTCTTCGCCGAAGACGATGACCGGGTCGCCTTCCTGGGCGTCTGTGTCGGTCACGTCGATCATGCAGGCATCCATACAGATATTTCCGACGATCGGACAGCGTTTTCCGTTGATGGAGACTTCGCCTCCCCGGTTACTGAAATGGCGGTCCAGGCCGTCGGCATAACCGATCGGGATAATGGCGATGCGCGAATCACGGTCCACATAAGTACGGCGGCTGTAACCGATGGAGTCGCCAGCCGGGACATGTTGTATCTGAAGGATGGTGGTACGCAGGGTACTGACATTGCGCAGGCCCTTTATGCCGGAAGCACTTACACCGTATAGTCCGATTCCCAGGCGGACCATATCCATCTGATAGTCCGTGAAACGTTCGATTCCGGCAGAGTTCAGGATATGTTTGATGACTTTATATTCCAGGCCGTTTTCCAGTTCGGCAGCCGCCTGGGTAAATGTATTCAGTTGTTTCTTTGTGAAATCATCGAAGATGGATGAGTCGCTTCCCACCAGATGGGAGAATACAGAACGTGCCGTTACGCCACTTTGTTCTTTCAACCGTTCACAGATCGCCGGGACGTCATCCGGTTGGAATCCCAGACGGTGCATTCCCGTGTCTATCTTGATATGGATCGGGTAGGAGGTGATCCCCCGTCGTTCCGTTTCCTTTATCATGGCATCCAGCAGGCGGAAGCTATATATCTCCGGCTCCAGATTGTTTTCAAACAAGACATTGAAACTGCTGAATTCCGGATTCATTACGATAATAGGGATTGAGATGCCCTCTTTACGGAGTTCCGCCCCTTCGTCGGCAACGGCAACAGCCAGGTAATCGCAACGATGTTCCTGTAATGTTTTAGCCAGTTCGTATGAACCTGCCCCGTATCCGAATGCTTTTACCATACAAACCATCTTGGTTTCCGGTTTCAGTTTCGAACGGTAATAGTTGAAGTTATGCACAACCGCGTCCAGGTTTACTTCGAGGATCGTTTCATGCACTTTCTTTTCCAGCAACTCGGAGATACGTTCGAAGTGGAAGTGGCGTGAGCCTTTTATCAGGATCAGTTCGTCTTTGAACTTCTTGAATGTCGGTGATTTGAGAAATTCATCCGTGCTGAGGTAAAATTCCTTTTCGATATCGAATGCACTGCCATATTCTTTCAGATCCCGTCCGATACCGATAATCCGGTCGATGTTTTTACGGCGAACCAGGTCGGCAACCTTTTTGTAAAGCGACTTGGGCAAGGTGCCTGATTGCAGGATATCGGAGAGGATCAACGTACATTTCAGGTTCTTGTCCACATGGCGGCTCTGCTGGAAGTCGAGGGCGATATCCAGCGAGTTGATATCCGAGTTGTATGTGTCGTTGATCAGCATGCAATTGTTGATGCCTTGCTTCACGTCCAGACGCATAGCGACAGGCTCCAACCTGGCAAATTTATTTGCATCATTTACGCTGGTCGGCTTCAGATAAAGCATTACTGCCAGGCAATGGATCACATTTTCAATGGAAGCATCATCGGTGAAAGGAATGACATATTTCTGAGTCAGCCCGAGCAGTGTGCAAAGGATGACTGTTTCCTTCTCTTTCTTTTCGATCTTTTCGATATAAAGCGGTGCATCCGAGTCTGTCCGGCTCCAGGCAATCGCCTTATGTGAAAGGCAGGCCGATTCGATACAGTTGGATATAAACGCATCATCCCCATCATATATAATGGCTTCGCATTCATTGAACAAAGTCAGTTTCTCCAGGCATTTCTGCGTGGTAGAAATGAAATTTTCCTGATGTGCTTCTCCGATATTGGTAATAACACCGATAGTCGGTGAAATGATCGGGCGCAGGTTTTCCATTTCATCCGGTTGGGAAATGCCAGCTTCAAAGATTCCCAGCGTATTCTTGTCGCTTATCTGCCAGACGGACAGCGGCACGCCCAACTGTGAATTGTAACTGCGTGGCGAGCGGACAATGTTGAATTCCTTGTGCAATAGTTGATAAAGGAACTCCTTTACAATCGTTTTCCCGTTACTGCCTGTAATGCCGATCACCGGGATATTGAACTGTTTCCGGTGATGGGTAGCCAGTTTCTGAAGAGCTTTCAACGTATCTTTTACCACCAGGAAATTTGCTTCTCCGAGCGATTCGAACTCCGGAAGCATTTCGCTCACTACAAAATTGCGGACGCGTAGTTTGTAGAGTTCCTTTATATATCTGTGTCCGTCGTTGGTCTTTGTCTTAAGGGCAAAGAAGAGACTTTGTTCCGGAAAAGAAAGCCGGCGACTGTCAGTCAGCAAAATGCTGATGGTGCTATCCTGCAAGTTATTTGCCTGCGCACCGATAATTCTGACGATTTCTTTTATTGAGTATTCCATTCTTTACATTAGTTTAGACTTTATTATTTCCATCTCTTTTGTACTATCAAAGGAAGGAAATTTCTCGTTAATTCGTTCCATCTTTAACAAAGTTTGCGAGATGAAGCGTTTATAGGCTTCACTTTCGGGTTGAAACGGGCGATGATTAATAGCCTTTTGGATCTCTGCCCATTCTTTAAGAAAGCCTTTCGTTTCATCGGATAAGAAATTTTCTGTAAAACGTTGCCAAATATAATCAACAGCGAGTTCCGAAGGATGCAGCATATCGGTTGCATAGAAGCGGTAATCGCGCAGCTCATCCATCATGATTTCGTAGGCGGGGAAGTAAGCGATCCGTTCCGGATAGGCCATCTGGAGCGTATCGGCTGCCAGTAGCAAAGTGGCCTTACTGAGTTGATTGCCATGTGCCCCGTCTTTCCAGTGGCGTATCGGACTGACGGTGAAAAGTATCTTCAGATCCGGGCATTGCTCCCATAAGGAGAGCAACAACTCCTTCCATTCCGACACAATCTCCGCCACGGATAGCATCGAGCGGTCAAACATTTTCTCCGGTAGCTTATGGCAGTTTGCTACCACCTGGCCGGAGCTTTTCAGCCGGTAGACATAGGCAGTCCCCAGTGTGATCACCATATATCCGGTTTTCCTGATTTCTTGTGCCGAGGCAAACAGCCTGTCGTTAATATTTTCCAAACACTCTTTTTCCGAGGTGGAAGAGAAACGACTGTGGTGCGTAAAACTATGATATACGCCTTCGTGCCGGAATAAATCATCCTCGGTAAACCGCTCCGGATGCAGCAGCATTCGCAATGCGGCAGCGATGGATGCCGGATTATAGAGTGTTCCGAACGGATTAATATCGACATTGAACTTGTTCTCAGCCAGCTTCGCCCCGATATTTTCCGCAAAACAGGAACCGAGCAGTAAGATGCGTTCCTGCCAGGAAAACCGGAAAGGAGGCTTGGGTATTTTGATAGCGGTGTATAGTTCCATATTATTCCGTTGGGTCGTTAGGTAACGGGCCGGCTGTTGGTTGCTGGGGCGAACGCCTGGTGTAGAAAGCCCGTTTTCCGCACCAGCTCTTTTGTATCTGATTGTCTTCAAGCAGCTGTTCCAGATCTTTTTTAGTCTTTTGCCGCGTGCATTGGTTCAGGCTGGCAGCAACCGTCAGGTTGATTGTCCCATAGTTTTTTATATACCACAGGATACGTTTCTGCCGGATATCGGCATTGTAGTTTTTTTTCTCGCTGGTCCCTTCCCGCCGTTCGATACGAACGCCCCGGAAACGTTTCTTCAACTCCGGATCAGCACGAAACTCCACGTTCTTAAACTCAATGGATGCCGAGCGTATATCTTTTTTGTTTTCCACCTGCTGCTTGCATTTCAGCGTCACTGAAAACGTACCGATCCCTTCCAGATGTACGCTCTGGCTATTACTGAGACAGAAGTACAACCGATCGCTGATTGCCTTGATTGCCCCTTTGATATCGGCTGTCGTGAAAGTGCTCATGCTCTCGATCATCCGCGCCAGTTCGTTGGTATTGACGGTCTGGATATTGATAGCTCTGGCATGTAACGTCGGCTTCTCTTCCCCATTTCTGGGGGGATTGGCAAATAAGTCGTATTCAATACTCATATTCCTCCTGATGTTTAAGGTTTAACGTCATGACTATTAAGGATTTTTCTCCCTAATCTTATTTATGAAACAATTTCTTTTCATAAATGTAAGGTTAGGAATACAAATATGTAAGGAATGCTTTACATTTCTGTAATGTATTCCTTTCATATTTAAAAGTCCGTACCAAAGGTAATAAATCTCCTGATATAAAGAATTAATTATTCGGTACTTTTTCTTAGTTCTAGTAGGATTATTGGGTATGTGTTGTAAAGTGCTGAAAGAAAAGCTATATAGTTATATATTAATGTACGCCCGTACATTAATATTATTGAGTAAAAAATGTGTGAAAAAATAGAGTGTAATTGGTTGATTAATAAAGTGGCGATTGAGAAAAAGCCGTGGCGAAATAAAACGTTCCTTTAATCTCGCCATTTTTTTTGGGGGGCTTTCCTTTCGTTTGTGAAAGGCCCTGTTTTGTACATTGTTTGCTATTCGATTGATAAGAAAGCATATAGACAGATAAAAAATATCTTAAAAAGAATGGTTGGTATGAAACTAATTCTTACTTTTGTTGACGAGAAAAAAGGAACGTTTAAACTCGCCATTTTTTTGGGGAGTGGAACGTTTCTATTGTGAATTGGACTTATTACACTTTAGTATTAATATTAAATTATTTATT
>QRFC01003130.1_pt1 | contig 11296 bp, 7 predicted proteins | sample 1861061 | NCBI WGS metagenome assembly QRFC01 (sample SAMN09711282, study PRJNA482702) | Human gut metagenome, whole genome shotgun sequencing project. | reverse complement strand
AAAGGCTGCGTATGGAAAGTTTGATCGTCGACTTAATGATATTCCTGTTTCTGTCCCTGTTTTCGATGTTACGGATCGTTTGAATTCATTGCTTGTTTCCAATCGATATATAATACCGGTTAATGATTCTTTGATTGGAGGTGTATCATCTTCTGTGGAACAAAAGAAAGAGCTTAGATTGGTTTATGAATGTAAGGGTGAAAGGTTGCGGTTGACTGTTCCTGAAGGTGGCAAATTGAAATTAATAGAAGATACACCTGAGTCGAAATTAATAATGGATGAAGGAAAGCCTGTATGGATAACTCCTTATCGGGGGAAACTTCAGTATACAACTTCAACAGGAAAAAATAAACACATAGAGGTGAAATCTGTTCCGGAACCGATTAAGCTGACCGGAAATTGGGATGTTACTTTTATATCAAAACAGGGAACATCGTTCGATTCTGTATTTGATCAATTGATTTCCTGGCCGAATACAGCAAATGAAAAAATACGTTACTTTTCAGGGACAGCTGTTTACCGGAAACTATTTACGTTGCCAGACAATTTTATCCCTACAGCTTCTTTATTGGAGTTGGATTTAGGTGCAGTACGTGTGATGGCTGAAGTTATAGTAAATGGGGAAAACTTAGGAGTGGTTTGGAGGGCACCATATCGCATAGATATTAGTCGGGTGGCAAAAGAAGGAGTGAATGAACTGGAGATCCGGGTCACTAATTTATGGCCTAATCGGTTGATTGGCGACGAACGTTCTCAGGCTAACCGAGATTATCCACCGAAGAGTTGGCCAGATTGGGTTCGGAATGGAAGTAAGATCCCGACTCAATATTCAACATTTGCGACATGGAAACATTGGGATGCGGATTCTCCTTTGCTGTCTTCTGGCTTGTTAGGCCCGGTTTTGATACGGCCTTATGTTTCTGTTGAAGAAACTTTTTAAACTATTACAGGAGTGCAAGAGGGATTGTCATATTATTAAGGTATATTGGATTTATAGAACGTTTTCTCTTTTTATTCTTGTAAATAGTATAACTATGTTATCTTTGTTCCTCATATAGACCTATTGTTCACCTTAATAATATGATGATATGGATAGACGTACTTTGATTGTGTTTTTATTCTTTTTCTGCTTTAGCTTAGAAGCTGTGGCCGCTCAAAACCGTTGGTCGATCAACCCCGACGGCAGTATCTCCTGGAATGTCAAAGACCGTATCCCTCATTATGACCATATTGAGATGAGCGGGCTGAAAGTTTCGACTGTGCTCCGTTACGGGGTGAATGCGGACGGCTCTTTTGAACTGAATAAAAGTATGGTTTGGCCCATGTTGCGCACTATCCCGAACAATACGCATGCCAGCCTGATGCGCCGTTTTGCCTGGAATGCAACGGACATGGTGGCGGTGAACGGACAATCGTTATCCAGAGAAAAGGTGAATAAGATTACGCTGGATGGGAAAATGACTGTAGAAAGTGCCATCGGATTATCGCGTAATGCAAAGGCTGAACTGACACGCATCATTTTCCCGGCGGTGGCGAAACCGGCCGTTTATGAAAAGTATATCCTTCGGAATACAGGTAGTTCGCCTCTTACGGTGGAAGTGCCCGAATCGCGTGCCGTGATTAACACAGACCCGGAAAAAGGAGTGGACGGCAGTTATAAATTAGTCTCGGAAATTATCGGGGCAGCAACCAAACAGCTTCAGCCGAAAGAAGAACTTGTTTTTTATGCTGCTATCACCGGCTATAAAAACGGTGAAGCAGAATTGAAACCCGATGTGGAAAAGGAACTTCAGGAGCGGAAGGAACTGATTGCAGGCTTTTGGGATAATCTGATTCTCGAGACACCGGACCCTGTTGTCAATACCATGTTTGCCTTTGCCAAAATACGTGGTGCTGAAAGTATTTACGATACCAAAGGCGGATTGATGCACGGTCCTGGCGGTGAGTCATATTATGCCGCTATCTGGGCAAACGACCAGGCGGAATATATCAATCCCTTCTTCCCTTATCTCGGATATGAAGCCGGAAATGGCTCGGCCCTTAATTCGTTTAAACATTTTGCCCGTTTCATGAATCCGGAGTATGAAAAGATACCGAGTTCAATCATCGCAGAAGGTATTGATGTTTGGGGTGGGGCCGGTGACCGTGGCGATGCGGCAATGGTCGCTTACGGAGCTTCCCGTTATGCCCTGGCAAGAGGTGACAAGGCGGAAGCCGAAGAGTTGTGGCCTCTGATTGAATGGTGTCTGGAGTATTGCCATCGTAACCTGAATGATAAAGGAGTGGTCGCCTCTGATTCAGATGAACTGGAAGGACGTTTTCCTGCCGGAAAAGCCAATCTTTGTACCTCTTCATTGTATTACGATGCGTTGCGCTCGGCTGTCTATCTGGGAAAAGATTTGAAGAAGCCTTTTTCTGTATTGAGTGCTTATGAAAAACAGGCAAGAGACCTTCGGGAAAATATGGAAAACTATTTCGGAGCCAAAGTCGAAGGCTTTGACACGTATCAATATTATGAAGGAAACGATGTCCTTCGTTCCTGGATTTGTATTCCTCTGACTGTTGGAATCTTTGACCGCAAAGAAGGTACGATCAATGCCCTGTTCTCTCCCCGCCTGTGGACGGAGAACGGTTTGTTGACCCAGGCAGGAAGTGAAACATTCTGGGACCGTTCCACCCTTTATGCTTTAAGAGGCGTATATGCCTGCGGGGCAACCGCGAAGGCAACAGAATATCTGAAATTCTATTCCAATCAACGCCTGTTAGGTGAGCACGTGCCTTATGCTATCGAAGCCTGGCCGGAAGGAAGTCAGCGCCATCTTTCTGCAGAAAGCGGATTATATGGGCGTATCATCACAGAAGGAATGTTCGGTATTCGTCCGACAGGACTGAAATCCTTCACTTTTACTCCTCGTTTGCCGTCGGAATGGAACAGTATGAACCTGCGTAAAATAAAAGCATTTAATACAACATTCGATATCGAAGTGCTCCGTGAGAATGGAAAACAGTTAGTTACTGTCAAATCCGAGGGGAAGACACTATTACATAAAGCCATAAAAGAAGGAGAAATCGTTTCTGTTAAACTAGACTGATTACTAATCTATTACAGTTTTCTCGTAGTTCCCTGCTTTGGAAACTGGCGTTTCCTGCCTGGGAAACTACAATTCCCTGGGCAGGGAACTCTGATTTCCTCCCAAGGAAACTCCGGTTTCTTGGGAGGAAATTGTATTTATCTCCCTGTTTGTTCCATTGTAGAACCACACTATTGTTTGGGTGCAGCCTTAATCTTTTGTCTACTTTTCTATCAAGAGAAAAGTAGGTCTCCCTTACCTGTTGATAACTTTTTTGTACTTTTCTCATATATTTCTTGGAAGGTAATTTGATAAATGTTTAATTTTACCCACAAATATAGTAAAGTGCCCGTTGCCAACGAAGTAGGGTGCTTTTGTTTAAGGGAAAGTTTAACGTGTAAAACAGAAAATGGAAGAGAAAGAGACTTGCTATCATGTACCGGTGATGCTCGATGAAAGCGTGAAAGGCCTGAATATTCAAGAAGGGGGTATCTACGTGGATGTGACCTTCGGAGGTGGCGGACATTCACGCGAAATCCTGAAACGGATGGATAGCGATGGCGAACTTTACGGATTTGACCAGGATGCCGACGCCGAACATAATATTCCTGATGACTCCCGTTTTGTGTTTGTTCGCAGTAATTTCCGTTATTTGTATAATTTTATGCGTTATCATGGCGTAGACGGCGAAGTGGACGGGCTATTGGCCGACCTGGGCGTTTCCTCTCATCATTTCGATGATAAAGACCGTGGTTTCTCTTTCCGTTTCGACGGAGCGCTGGATATGCGTATGAACACCCGTGCCGGCCAGACGGCTGCCGATATCGTAAACAACTATACGGAAGAAGCATTGGCCGACGTCTTTTACCTTTACGGCGAACTGAAAGTTGCCCGCAGGCTAGCCTCATTGATTGTCCGGACACGTGAAAACAAAAAGATAGAAACAATCGGAGACTTTCTGGAACTGGTTAAACCCTTTACCGGAAAAGACAAAGAGAAAAAGTTCCTGGCACAGGCATTCCAGGCCCTTCGTATCGAAGTGAACGACGAAATGTGTGCCCTGAAAGAAATGCTGCAACAAACCCTCCAGGTCTTAAAGCCCGGCGGACGTTTGGTTGTAATCACTTACCATTCTCTGGAAGACAGGCTGGTAAAGAACTTCCTGAAAACAGGAAATTTTGAAGGAAAAAGCGAACAAGACTTTTTCGGAAATGTACAAACGCCATTTCGTATGGTAAATAATAAAGTAATTGTGCCTTCCGACGAGGAGATTGAAAGAAATCCCCGTTCGAGAAGCGCCAAATTAAGAATAGCGGAGAAGAAAGGAAAAAAAGAGAATTGAAAATTACAAATTGAAAATTAGGTTCGCGTTCGTATAATTTTCAATTAAAAAGGGAGTTATGGAGGAAAAACAACAACGTAAAAAGTCAAAGAAAAAAGAGAAACGTCTTTCTCTTTTGTATGTGCTGGGCGGTGGTATCCTGAACGAGGATTTTATCGTTAAACACACAAGAATGATTGTGCTTGTTGTGATAATGATATTTTTCTTCATCGGCAACCGCTACACCTGCATGCAGAAACTAAGGGAGATTGACCGCCTGCAACAACGTTTGCGCGACATTCGTTTCGAGGCATTGTCTATTTCATCGGAACTGACGGGCAATAGCCGTCAGTCGCAAGTAGAATTATTGATTGAAGAACAAGGTATTGAACTGGAAGGAGCCAAAACTCCGCCGTATGAATTATACAAATAAATATGGCAGAAGAGAATGAACCAATAGAAATCGCCCCGAAAAGTAACCGTATATTATTCTGTTACTTTCTTGTCGTGCTATTATTGGGGCTTATAGCAGTGGGCATATTGTTTCGCACGTTTGATACAGCTTTTGTGGAGAAGGAGAAATGGGAGAAGGTGGCCGAAAGCCAGAAACGCCCGAACCGTCTGATATTACCCGGACGTGGAAACATCTATTCTTCCGATGGAAAGCTGATGGCTACCAGTGTGCCTCGTTATTATACCTATATCGATTTCCGTGCTGACGGATTTTCTGTCGATACGTTCCGGAATTCGAAGGTGAACGGGGTGGATTCACTTTCCGTTTATCTGTCACGTAAATTTAAGAACCGTACGCCGGCCGGTTATAAGGCGCATCTGCTTCGCGGACTGAATAGCAAAAGCCGTCAGTATCCCGTTTATGAGGGGCGTGCTTCTTATACCGACCTGAAAGAGATGAAGAAATTCCCGTTTCTCCGTTTGAGCCGTTATAAGAGTGGATTCTATACGAAGGAAATGGTGCAGCGCCAGAAACCCTTTGGGACACTAGCTTCCCGTACTATCGGAGATATTTACGGTGAGATTGAAGCCGGAGGTGTGACCAAAGGAAAGAACGGGTTGGAGTTGCAGTACGACTCTTTGCTTCGGGGTGAACCCGGAGTGAGTTCGGTTCGTCGTGTTGGTGGCGGATGGACGAATGTTGTTGAGATAGAGCCGGTCGATGGCATGGATATCCGGACTACGATCGATATCAATATCCAGGATATAACCGAGAAGTCATTGGTCGATATGTTGAAGAAGATCGACGCTGAATCCGGAACAGCCGTTGTCATGGAAGTGGCGACAGGCGAGGTGAAAGCGATAACCAATATGGGCCGTATCCGTGAAGGCGCTTATGCTGAAACCAAGAACCATGCAGTAGCGGATGAGATAGAGCCGGGTTCGACCTTCAAAGTCGCCTCTATGATGGTCGCTTTGGAAGACGGAATCTGCCAGCCAAGCGATACGGTGGATGTGGGCAAAGGTATTTATATGTATAAAGGTGCCCGTATGACCGACCATAATATGAATAAAGGCGGTTACGGTCGTATCTCGGCAGAACAGGCTATCTGGTATTCTTCGAATATCGGTGTGGCAAAGATTATTCTGAAAGGGTACGAAAAGAACCCGACCAAATATGTGGAAGGTTTGTATAAGTTGGGCTTGACTATTCCGCTGAACCTGGAAATCCCGGGAGCCGGACGTGCCAAGATTCGTATGCCGAACGATACCGCCTTGTACTGGTCGAAGACAACATTGCCCTGGATGTCTTTCGGATATGAAACGCAGATACCGCCTATCTATACGCTGACATTCTTCAATGCCATTGCAAACGGCGGAAAGATGGTGCGCCCGATGTTTACTAAAGAGATTATGCACAACGGAAAGACGGTGCAGAGTTTCTCGACAGAGGTGTTGAAATCGTCTATCTGTTCAGACAAAACATTGGAGATTATCAAAGATATGTTGCTGGGCGTAGTAGAGAAAGGAACCGGTAAAGCCGTTCATTCGGATATCATCCGTATAGCCGGAAAAACAGGTACGGCGCAGATTGCTTCGGGCGGTGTTTACCGTACAAGCGGGCACCAGGTTGCTTTCTGTGGATATTTCCCAGCCGACGAGCCGAAATATTCTTGTATTGTCGTTATCCGTCGTCCGCGTATCGGTTATCCGTCCGGTGGAACGATGTCCGGGGGCGTGGTAAAAGCCATTGCCGAGAAAGTATATGCCAGCCATATGTCGTTTGATGTGCGTGATATGGAGCGCGATTCATTAGCCGTGATATTGCCGGCTGCAAAGAACGGGAATTTGGAGGCACTGGAAAATGTATTGGATAAACTCGATGTCAGTGCAAATACAGACAGCCTGGAGACAAAATGGGTTGTCGCAAAGCGTGAAGAAGGCGAAGAAGAACTTCATCTGCGTGACCTGACAATCCGTGAAGGCCTGGTGCCGAATGTGATTGGAATGGGCGCTAAAGATGCGGTTTTCCTGCTTGAAAGTGCCGGTTTGCGTGTTGTATTGGATGGAATGGGACGTGTTTCCGCCCAGTCGATGGGAGCAGGCACACGAATTGCCAAAGGACAGTCCATTCGCTTAACATTAAGATAATAGAAAGGGGAGGTTTCCGGACCTCTCCGTAAACAGATAGAATATGGAACTGAAGAAATTGATTCATACGTTGGATGTACTGGAAGTCGTAGGAACAGATGATGTAAAAATCGCAGGTATCCAGTCTGATTCCCGTAAGGTGGAAGACGGCTTTTTGTTCGTGGCGGTAAGAGGCACGGCGGTCGACGGTCACGCTTATATCGACGGAGCCATTGCCAAAGGTGCCGTAGCGGTAGTCTGCGAGGAAATTCCATCCCTTTCGGAAGAAAATGGAAATCCTTCCGGGAGAAATGTCATTTTCATCCGGGTGAAAGATTCGGCGGATGCATTGGGTAAATTGGTTTCGACCTGGTATGACAATCCTTCGGATAAACTGACGCTGGTGGGCGTTACCGGAACGAACGGCAAGACGACTATTGCTACCTTATTATATGAAATGTTCCGTAAGATGGGACATAAGGTAGGCCTGCTTTCAACTGTATGCAATTACATTGACGGCGAAGCGATTCCGACCGATCATACGACACCCGACCCGATCACCCTTCACAGCCTGATGGCACGGATGGTGGAAGCCGGATGCGAATATGCTTTTATGGAAGTCAGTTCCCATTCGATCGACCAGAAACGTATCAGTGGTCTTTCGTTCGACGGTGGTATTTTTACCAACCTGACACGCGACCATCTGGATTATCATAAAACAGTAGAGAATTATCTGAAAGCCAAGAAGAAATTCTTCGATGACCTGCCTGCCGGCGCTTTCGCTTTGACGAATGCCGACGATAAATCAGGACTGGTAATGCTTCAGAATACGGCAGCAAAGAAGCTGACCTATTCATTGCGCACATTGGCTGACTTCAAAGGAAAGATTCTTGAATCGCACTTTGAAGGAACCGAGATGATTATTAACGGCCGTGAGGTGGTTGTCCACTTTGTAGGCCGATTCAATGCTTACAACCTGCTGGCTGTTTACGGGGCTGCCGTTTCTTTGGGCAAAGACCCGGAAGAGACGCTGATTGTGTTAAGCACGCTTCATTCGGTTTCCGGCCGCTTTGAAACGATACAGTCTCCGAAGGGTTATACGGCAATTGTCGATTACGCCCATACGCCGGATGCTTTGACGAATGTGTTGAACGGTATCGATGAGGTACTGAATGGCAGAGGCCGCATCATCACCGTGGTGGGTGCCGGAGGAAATCGTGACAAAGGCAAACGTCCGTTGATGGCAAAGGAAGCCGCTAAGCTGAGCGACCAGGTCATCCTGACTTCTGATAATCCTCGTTTTGAGGAACCGGACGATATCATCAACGATATGGTGGCCGGACTAAGCAAGGCGGATATGGAACGTACGCTCTGTATCACCGACCGCATGCAAGCCATCAAAACGGCAGCCATGTTGGCGAAGAAAGGCGATGTGATCCTTGTTGCCGGCAAGGGACACGAAGATTATCAGGAAGTGAAAGGTGTGAAACATCATTTTGACGACCGCGAAGTAATAAGAAATATATTTAATAGTTGACAATTGACAGATGATAGTTGACAGTTAAATGTTCATCACAAATAACTGTCAACTGTCAATCGAAAACGAAGTTTTTATGTTGTATTATCTTTTTAATTATCTGGATCAGCTGGATCTCCCTGGGGCGGGGATGTTTAAGTACGTATCATTCCGTTCCGGACTGGCGTTGATCCTCTCTTTGTTCATCTCGACAGCGATCGGCCGCCGTATCATCGACCGTTTGCAGTTATTGCAGATCGGTGAAACCGTGCGTAACCTCGGACTGGAAGGACAGATGAGTAAGAAAGGTACGCCGACAATGGGAGGTATCATTATTATCATTGCCATTTTGATCCCGACATTGCTTTGCGCCAAGCTGAACAATATTTATGTAATCCTGATGATGGTGACGACCGTTTGGCTGGGTGCTCTCGGTTTTGCTGACGATTATATCAAGGTCTTCCGCAAGAATAAGGAAGGGATGCACGGCAAGTTCAAGATTGTCGGACAGATCGGTCTGGGACTGATTGTCGGACTGGTGTTGTTTATGAGTCCGGATGTTGTGATAAAGGAGAATATGGAAGTGCGCCATGATAATGTAATTGAAGAAGTACATTATCATACGGTGGAAACCAAGTCGACCAAGACAACGATCCCGTTCCTGAAGAATAACAACTTTGATTATGCCCAACTGGTCAGCTGGGCGGGCGATTATAAGGAGGAGGCCGCGTGGCTAGTGTTCGTGCTGATGGTGATCTTTGTGGTGACTGCCGTGTCGAACGGAGCCAATATGACGGATGGATTGGACGGCTTGGCTGCCGGGACATCGGCGATCATCGGGGTGGCGCTCGGTATTTTGGCCTATATGTCATCCCACTTTGAGTTCGCCTCGTTCTTGAATATCATGTTTATTCCGGGGGCGGAAGAACTGGTGGTCTTTGCGGCAGCCTTTATCGGGGCGACAGTCGGTTTCCTGTGGTATAATTCATATCCGGCACAGGTATTTATGGGTGACACGGGTAGTTTGACGCTGGGAGGTATTATAGCTGTGTTTGCCATAATTATCCGTAAAGAGTTGCTTATCCCGATTCTTTGTGGTATTTTTCTTGCTGAAAGTATTTCGGTGATGGCACAGGTTGCTTACTTTAAATATACAAAGAAGAAGTATGGCGAAGGTCGTCGCATATTTAAAATGACGCCATTACATCATCATTTCCAGAAAGCTGGGAATGCTGGTATACAGGCGTTGATACAAAAACCGTTCAATGTAGTGCCCGAATCGAAGATCGTGGTGCGCTTCTGGTTGATCGGTATTATTCTGGCGGTTATTACGATCGTCACATTGAAGATGAGATAATAAATATATATAAACGTGGAAAGAATTGTTGTATTAGGGGGAGGAGAAAGCGGTGCAGGTGCTGCCGTATTGGCGAAAGCGAAGGGATTTGACGTGTTCGTTTCCGACTTTTCGTCTATCAAACCCAAGTATAAGGAGATGCTGGACGCCCACGGAATCCGTTGGGAAGAGGGACGGCATACCGAAGCCGACATTCTGAATGCCGACGAGATCATCAAGAGCCCGGGAATACCCGACAAGGCTCCGATCATCCAAAAGCTGAAAGCACAGGGGACGCATATCATCTCCGAGATCGAATTTGCCGGACGATACACCGACTCGAAAATGATCTGTATCACCGGTAGCAATGGGAAAACAACGACCACCATGCTGACCTACCACATCCTGAAAGAAGCCGGACTGGACGTCGGGTTGGCAGGAAACGTCGGTAACAGCCTGGCCTTACAGGTCGCCGAAGAACCGCATGCGGTCTATGTCATCGAACTGAGCAGTTTCCAGTTGGATAACATGTACGACTTCAAAGCGGATATAGCTATCTTATTGAATATAACGCCCGATCATCTGGACCGTTATAATTACGAGATGCAGAATTATGTGGACGCCAAGTTCCGCATCATTCAGAACCAGACGTCTGAAGATGCATTCATCTTCTGGAACGACGACCCGATCATTGCCCGCGAGATCGCTAAGCGCCATCCTGCGGCTACTCTTTACCCATTCGCCGAAACACATGAAGACGGCGTGAAGGGATATACGGATAATAAGCAAATAGTAATTGAAACCTCAAACGGAACATTTACAATGGATCAGGACTTATTAGCATTAACGGGTACACATAACCTGTACAATTCGTTGGCTTCGGGTATCGCCTCCAAGGTGGTCGATATCCACGATGAGAATATACGGGCTTCACTGAGTGACTTTACCGGGGTGGAACACCGCCTGGAAAAGGTTGCCCGTGTACGCGGAGTAGATTATATCAACGATTCGAAAGCAACAAACGTAAACTCTTGCTGGTATGCCTTGCAAAGTATGACTACCAAGCTGATACTGATACTGGGCGGGACAGACAAGGGGAACGACTACTCCGAGATTGAAGAACTTGTGAAACAGAAAGTACGTGCCTTGATCTTCCTGGGTGTCGACAATGCCAAGCTGCATGCCTTTTTCGATGGGAAAGTAGCGCAGATAGAAGATGCCCGCTCGATGGAAGAAGCGGTAAGCAAAGCGTATAAAATGGCAGAAAAGGGAGATACGGTCTTGTTATCCCCGTGCTGCGCCAGCTTCGACCTCTTCAAGAGTTACGAAGACCGTGGCGACCAGTTCAAGGCCTGCGTACGCAGTCTTTAATTTCCGGTTGTCGGAATAACGCTTTTCCGATGGTCGGAACAGTGCTCTTCCGATAGCTGGAACAACGCTATTCCGATGGTCGGAACAGTACTCTTCCG
>QRFC01003121.1_pt1 | contig 11336 bp, 8 predicted proteins | sample 1861061 | NCBI WGS metagenome assembly QRFC01 (sample SAMN09711282, study PRJNA482702) | Human gut metagenome, whole genome shotgun sequencing project. | reverse complement strand
TTTGAGGTGCAGGCGGGCTGGCGCCCGTCAAGGCGAAAAGGACAAAAAGCGCCGAAAAGGCACGCTGTCAGGCGTATTTGCCCTTGTTAACCGATGGTAAAGATGATAAATATAAAAATCCCGAAGGAATCATCCTTCGGGATTTTTTATGCGTATTTACATCAAGCGTTTGCCGAGTAAGTGAAGCTTACGCCGGGATAGCGCGTCTGCGGATCGATCCTCGAGCCGTTTATGTACATCTCAAAATGCAGATGCGGGCCGGTTGACATGCCGGTCGAGCCGACATAGCCGATGGTCTGGCCGCGCGAAACGGTCTGGCCGACGGAGACTGCGCGCGAGGACATGTGCGCGTAAAGCGTCTGCATGCCGTTGCCGTGGTCGATCATGACGTAGTTGCCCCAGCCGCCGTTCCAGCCGTCGGCCGAGCGTACGATCGTGCCGGAGTCGGCTGCGTAGATCGCGCTGCCGTAGCTTGCGCCGATGTCGGTGCCGCCGTGGTTTTTGTACTCGCCCGTGATGGGGTGGGTGCGCGGACCCTGACGGCTTGTTATGTAGGTGCAGTAGCTCGGCCAAACGAGGTTACCGGTGCCGACAGTGCTTCCGCCGCCGCTGCTACCGCCGCCCTGCTGTTGCTGCTGCTGTTTGTTCAGCTCTTTGATCTTCGCCTGAATGTCGGCGTTAAGAGCCTTTTCCTGCGCGGAAAGCTCGCTGAGCAGCGAGGAGTTGGAGCTTATATCGCCCTGAAGCGAAGCGATAACAGCATTGGCCTGGGCGATGTCCTTTTCCTGCTGGGCCTTGAGAGTCTCAAGCTCTGCCTTGCTGTCTTCCATCTCGGCCTTGGCCTGCTCATACTCTGCCTTTACGGCCTTGAGGTCGTCAACGGACTGGCGGTAAGCATCCTCAAGTTCCTTGTCGCTTTTCATGATATCGCCGATATCATCAATAAGGCTCAAAAACTCGCCGATGCTGCTGGCGCCGAACAGAACCTCGAAATAATTGTATCTGCCCGATTCCTCCATTGCACGAACGCGAACCTTGTATTTTTCAAGCTGAGCGTCAGCAACTTTCTGAGCTTCCTCGACCTCGGCGGTCTTCTGCTCGATAAGCTCGGTGTGCAGATCTATCTGCTCGTTTAGATTAAGGATCTGCTTTACGGTGATGGCGTTTTTCTCGTCAAGCGCGTTTTTCAGCGCTATCTGGTCTCTCTTCTGACTCTGAAGAGAGTTGATCGTAGACTGGAGGCTGCTCTTCTGACTCGAAAGCTGAGACTTCTGAGACTTGAGCGCGTCTATCTCCGACTGCGACACGGCAAAAGCCGAAACGGACATGCACGAGAGCATAACGCTCATCGTCATGACCAGAGCCATCGCGAAAGCAAAAAACTTTTTCATTTTTTTCTTCAGCATAATGATCTCCAATACTTTTAGTTTACCATAATATTATACACCCACTGTCAAGCCGGGCGCATTTGTATTATGAACTGCGCTTATTATGCCATAAAAACCGCGCTTTTTTGTTAATAAAGTATGATTAAAGTGTAAAAACCGCCCTGCATCCTATATCCTATGGATGCAAGGCGGTGAGCTTTTTGATTATCAGAACAGGCCGTTTGCAGTGAAGATAGCTGCGAAAACGGTGGAAACGACAGTCATGAGCTTGATGAGGATGTTGATCGACGGGCCGGAGGTATCCTTGAACGGATCGCCTACGGTGTCGCCGACGACGGCTGCCTTGTGAGCATCGCTGCCCTTGCCGCCGTGGTGGCCTTCCTCGATGTACTTCTTTGCGTTATCCCATGCGCCGCCGGCGTTGGACATGAACATTGCCATCATAACACCGGAAACGAGGGAGCCTGCCAGCAGACCTGCAAGAGCGGTCGAGCCGAGGATGAGGCCGACTGCCAGAGGTGCAACGACTGCCATGATGCCGGGAACGAGCATTTCCTTAAGAGCAGCGGTGGTGGAGATAGCAACGCAGGTCTTGTAGTCGGGCTTTGCCTTGCCTTCCATGATACCGGGGATCTCGCGGAACTGACGGCGAACCTCTTCGATCATGCTGTAAGCGGCCTTGGAAACGGAGTCCATGGTCATTGCCGAGAACACGAACGGGAGCATGCCGCCGATGAGCAGACCGATAACGACGGTGGGACTGGTCAGTGCGACCTGGTCTGCGGTCAGGCCGGTAGCCTGGGTGAAGGAAACGAACAGAGCAAGTGCGGTCAGAGCGGCAGAGCCGATCGCGAAGCCCTTGCCCATTGCTGCGGTGGTGTTGCCGACTGCGTCGAGCTTGTCGGTGATCTCACGCACGGAGTGGTCAAGGCCGCTCATCTCTGCGATGCCGCCGGCGTTGTCGGCGATGGGGCCGTAAGCGTCAACCGCGACGGTGATGCCGGTGGTGGAGAGCATGCCGACTGCCGCAAGAGCAATGCCGTACAGGCCTGCAAACTTGTAAGCAAGGAAGATGCCTACGCAGATGAGGATGACGGGGACCCAGGTGGACATCATGCCGACTGCGGTGCCGGAGATGATGGTGGTTGCGGAACCGGTCTCGGACTGCTGAGCAATCTTCTTGACGAACTTGTAATCGCCGGAGGTGTAGACCTCGGTAACGATACCGATGACAAGGCCGACGACCAGACCTGCAACGATCGCGATAGCAGGACCGTAGCTGCCGAGCATGACCTTGCTGAGGATGATGGCGGCTATAACAACGAGAAGGGCGGAAACATACGAGCCCATCTTCAGTGCCTTGTGGGGGTTGGAGCCTTCCTTGCCGCGAACAAAGAAAGTAGCGATAACGGATGCGAGGATACCGCATGCCGCGATGACCAGCGGGAAGATAACGGACAGATCGCCGAACTGAGCAACGACAACTGCGCCGAGGGTCATTGCGGAGATGATAGCGCCGACATAGCTCTCGAACAGGTCAGCGCCCATACCTGCAACGTCGCCTACGTTGTCGCCGACGTTATCTGCGATAACTGCAGGGTTGCGGGGGTCGTCCTCGGGGATGCCTGCCTCGACCTTGCCGACGAGGTCTGCGCCGACGTCAGCAGCCTTGGTGTAGATACCGCCGCCGACACGGGCAAACAGAGCGATCGAGCTTGCGCCGAGGGAGAAGCCGAACAGAACGTTGGTGTCCTCGAAAATGAGGAACAGGACGGATGCGCCGAGAAGGCCGAGGCCGACAACGCACATGCCCATGACAGAGCCGCCGGAGAATGCGATCGACAGAGCCTTGTTCATGCCGCTTGTGCGTGCTGCGTTTGCGGTGCGGACGTTAGCCTTGGTTGCAACATTCATGCCGATGTAGCCTGCAAGGATGGAGAACAGAGCACCGAACAGGAAGCAAAGTGCGGTGATCCAGCTGCCCAGACCGAGGCCGATGGCAATAAACAGAACGACTACGAAGATCGCAAGGATCTTGTACTCTGCAAAAAGGAAAGCCTTTGCGCCATCGTTGATAGCCGCTGCGATTTCCTTCATGCGCTCGGTACCTGCGTCCTGCTTGGAGACGAATGCTATCTTATAGAAAGCAAACAGCAGAGCGACCACTGCGAGAGCAGGTGCCAGGAACTTAAGGGATTCCATAAAATTCACTCCTATTAAATTGATTACTGAACTGGGAGTCGCAACGGATACGGTGTTTATAAGCCGTTAACAACTCGTTTATGTATTTTATACTATTATGGGGCAAAAATCAATTTTAAAATGAGCGCCTTTCGTTCAAATTCAACAAATTTATCAATTTTTACGAAAGATGCGCGATTTTAGCGCTCAAGGTGTGCAAAACACACAAAAATGCATCGAAGAAGGTCAAAACACTGATATTTATATAACGAAGTTACCCCGATTTTGGGCATTCTTCCGTGAAAAGTCGAAAAATGTGTTTTTACATTGAAACTAAAAAGTTAAAAATTATTAAAATGTTCAAAAAATTAATGTTGGAAAATCACGAACTCGTGGTAAAATGAATAAACATCATATATTTTTAAGTTCGAACCGGGAGGCTTGTTCATGCTTCTTAAAATATTTGCCGCTATCGGAGCCGGAGGCTCCGTTTTGCACACGCTCATTGCCGGACAGACGGGCAATGCCCTGGAGACAACGGGCATACTGCTGCTGCGCTTTCTTGAATATTTCTTCGGTGCGCACATTGCGTACGTGCTCGTGATGCTGCTGTCTACGGAGCTTTTCATAAGAAAGAGCAAGCCGCAGGAAAAGCCGTCGAAGTTCTGGCTGTGGCATCTGCACGCCGTGGCGGACCTCCTGTGCTTCTATGCTCGCGCGGATGTCTCGATAACGGGAACGGAGCTTATCCCGAAGGATACGCGCTATCTTATGGTGGCAAACCACCGCTCGCTTGCCGATCCCGTCGTCATGGTACACAAGATGCCCAAGGAGGAGCTTACCTTCGTATCAAAGCCGGGCAATCTGAAGATACCCATCATCGGCAAGGTCATGCACAAGTGCGGCTGCCTGCCGCTTGACAGGGAAAATAACCGCGAAGCGCTCAAAACCGTCAAGGCGGCGACCGAGTATATCGACAAGGACTATGCCTCCGTTGTCATTTATCCCGAGGGCACGCGCAGCAAGCAGGAGGATATGCTGCCGTTTCACGCAGGCTCGTTCAAGATCGCGCAGAGAGCGAACGTCCCCGTCGTGTGCGTTGCGCTGCGCAATACCGACAGGGTCATTCACAATTTCCCTCTTAAAAAGACGAATATATACATAGATGTTGTCGGCGTTATCGACGCAGAGTATGTCAAGGAGCACAAAACCAAGGAAACCGCGCAGCTTGCTCAGACGATGATCGAGGAGAAGCTCGATGCGGAAAAGAAAAAGGAGGATGCTGCCGCTAAATGCTGAAGCTTTTGAAACTGTTCAGGTATCTGAGAGCGAAGGAATGGCTGTTTTGCCTGTTCAGCCTTGTTTTTGTATGTGCTCAGGTCGTTCTTGAGCTTATGATACCCGATTATATGTCCGAGATAACGACGCTTATCGAAACTCCGGGCAGCGCGATGGGCGATGTCTGGAGCGCCGGCGGAATGATGCTGCTGTGCGCGTTCGGAAGTCTTGTCTCGTCGATCGCGGTGTGCTTTTTTGCCTCGCGCATCGCGGCGAATTTCTCAAAGCGTCTGAGAAAAGAAATGTTCTACAAGGTCGAGAGCTTTACTCTCGAGGAGATAAACGCTTTTTCAACCGCGAGCCTTATAACCCGTTCGACAAACGACGTTGTTCAGGTGCAGATGCTGGTCGTTTTGTCGCTTCAGGTCGTTGTCAAGGCGCCGCTCATGGCCGTCTGGGCGATAATGAAGATCGCCGGCAAGGCATGGCAGTGGTCGCTGGCAACGGGCATCGCGGTCGTGCTGCTTGTTGCGATACTGAGCGTTGCCGTCGTGCGCACGTTTCCGCGCTTTAAGCGCATCCAGTGGCTTCAGGATTCGCTCAACCAGTCCGCGCGCGAAAATCTCACCGGCATCCGCGTCGTGCATGCGTACAATGCCGAGGAGTATCAGGAAAAGAAGTTTGAAAAGGTCAACACCGAGCTTCTTAACAACTCGCTGTTTGCAAACCGCACCATGACGATTTTAAGCCCGTTCATGAGCCTTGTCATGAACTGCCTTAACATGTCGATCTACTGGATAGGCGCGGTGCTGATAAATGCCGTTGTCATAAACGGCGCGGCATCCGTTGCCGCGCGCGTCGGTATCTTTGCGGATATGATCGTTTTCATGTCCTACGCGATGCAGGTCATAATGAGCTTTATCATGATCGTCATGGTCATTATTATCATGCCGCGCGCGCTGGAGGCCGCAAAGCGTATAAGCGAGGTGCTTGCGACCGAGCCTAAGGTCGTAAGCGGCTCTGTCACCGATTCCGGCGGCGTGCGCGGTACGGTCGAATTTAAAAACGTAAGCTTCACCTATCCCGGCGGCAGCGGCAGCGTCATAAGCGACGTGAGCTTCAAAGCCGACAGGGGCGAAACGGTCGCGTTCATCGGCTCCACAGGCTCGGGCAAAACGACGCTCATGAACCTCATACCGAGGTTTTATGACGCAAGCGAGGGCGAGGTGCTCGTTGACGGCGTGAACGTCAAGGAATACGACCTCGAAGCGCTTTATGCAAAGATAGGCTACGTCTCGCAGAAGGCGGTCATGTTCACGGGAACCGTCGCCGACAACGTGGCGTTCGGCCAAAACGCGGATAAGAGCAAGCTGACCGACGCGCTGGAGATATCGCACTCGGCAGACTTCATCTCCGAGCTTGAGGATAAGGAAAACGCGCACATGGCGCGCGGCGGCACGAACTTCTCCGGCGGCCAGAAGCAGCGCCTTTCCATAGCCCGCGCCCTCTGCCGCGACTGCGAGATACTCATTTTTGACGACACCTTCTCCGCGCTCGACTTCAAAACCGACCGCGAGCTGAGGGATGCTCTGAAAGACCGTACCGCCGGACAGACAAAGCTCATCGTCGCCCAGCGCATCGGCACCATCATGTCGGCCGACAGGATCGTCGTTCTCGACGAAGGCCGAGTGGTCGGCATCGGAACTCACAGGGAGCTGCTCAAGTCCTGCGAGGTCTATCGCCAGATCGCGCTCAGCCAGCTTTCGGAGGAGGAACTTGCCATATGAGACACGGACCACCGGGAAGAGGCGCCGACGAAAAGCCCAAAAACGTCAAAAGCTCGATGCTTGAGCTGCTGCGGTATCTAAAGCCGTGGTACAAGCCCATTGTCATTTCGCTCATCTTCAGCCTCGTCGGCACGCTTCTGACGATCATAGCGCCCGATAAGCTTGCAGATCTGACCAATAATATCAGCGACGGACTGCAAACGGGCATAGATATGGACCTTATCATAAAGTCCATCCTCATCATTTTAGCAATATACATAAGCGCAAACCTTGTCACCTGCGCGGCAAGCTATATCATGATAACCGTCATGCAGAAGCTTGCTTGGAGCATGCGCACGAGCATCAGCCAGAAGATAAATAAGCTTCCGCTTAAATTCTTCGACAAGGTCGCAGTCGGCGACGTTCTCAGCCGCATCACGAACGACGTTGACACCATATCCTCGGCGCTCAACTCCAGTATAACGACGCTCGTTCAGGCCGTCGTGCAGTTCGTGGGCGTTACTATAATAATGTTTGCGACCAGCGGCCGCCTTGCACTGACGGCGATCGGCTCGTCGATACTCGGCTTTGTGCTGATGTTCTTCATCGTTTCGCGCTCGCGCAAGTACTTCCGCCAGCAGCAGCAGAATCTCGGCGATATGAACGGCCACGTTGAGGAAATGTATTCCGGCCACAACATCGTCAGAGCCTACGGCGCAACGGCGCAGTCGAAAAAAGAGTTTGACCGCATAAACGATAATCTTTACAACAGCGCCTGGAAGTCGCAGTTTTTCAGCGGAATGCTCATGCCGCTGATGGGCTTTGTCGGCAACCTGGGCTATGTCGCCGTGTGCATCGTCGGCGCAACGCTCACGATGAGCGGAGCCATCCGCTTCGGCACGGTCATTGCGTTTATAAGCTACGTAAAGCTCTTCACCAATCCCCTGAGCCAGATATCTCAGGCTGTCAGCAGCCTCATGTCGGCCGGCGCGGCCGGCGAAAGGGTGTTCGGCTTCCTCGCCGAGGAGGAAATGCCCGATGACAGCGGCTGCACCGCGCACATCGACCATGTTCGCGGCAAGGTCGAGTTTGAAAACGTGCGCTTCGGCTATGACGAGGATAAGCCGATAATCCACGACTTCTCTGCCGATATAGAGCCGGGTCAGAAGGTAGCTATAGTCGGCTACACCGGCGCCGGCAAGACCACGATGGTAAACTTGCTCATGCGCTTTTATGAGCTGTGGAGCGGGCAGATAAAGATCGACGGCGTGCCGGTGTCGCAGATGCGCCGCAGCGACGTGCATGCGATGTTCGGCATGGTGCTTCAGGACACATGGCTGTTTGACGGGACTTATCGCGAGAATATCGCATATGGCAAGCCCGGCGTCACCGATGAGCAGGTCGAGGCCGCATGCAAGCTCGTGGGTCTTGACCACTACATAAAGACGCTGCCCAAGGGCTACGATACGGAGCTTAACGACCGCAGCAGCCTTTCGGCAGGCCAGCGCCAGCTGCTGACCATCGCGCGCGCAATGGTAGAAAATGCGCCGATGATAATCCTTGACGAGGCTACAAGCTCTGTCGATACGAGAACCGAGGTGCTCGTGCAGAAGGCGATGGATCGCCTCGCGCGCGGCAGAACGAGCTTTGTCATTGCCCACCGCCTGTCCACCATCCGCGACGCGGACCTCATCCTTGTCATGGACAAGGGCGATATCGTCGAAAGCGGAACACATGAGCAGCTGCTCGAAAAGGGCGGACTGTATAGAGAGCTGTACACCAGCCAATTTGAGAACAAGTGAGGTCGAGCATTGAAAAAGGTTGCACTTATAACCGGCTCCTCGCGCGGCATCGGAAAAGCCTGCGCCGAGACGCTTGCCCGGCGCGGCTACGCCGTGTGCATAAACTATATTGAGAGCCGCGATAAGGCCGAGGAGCTTCGCGATGCGCTGCTTGCCGAGGGCCTTGAGGCCATGTGCTTCGGGGCCGACGTTGCCGACAGAGCCGCTGTTCGTGAAATGGTCGGCGCGGTGAAAAGCTGCTTTGGCAATGTAACGCTGCTTGTCAACAATGCAGGCATTGCGCGCCAGAGCCTTTTTCAGGACATCGGCGAGGAATACTGGCACAGGATATTCGACGTGAACGTAAACGGCGCGTTCAACACGATTCAGGAGGTGCTGCCGAGCATGCTGCATGAGCACTCGGGCTGCATAGTGAACGTGTCGTCGATATGGGGAATGCACGGCGCGTCGTGCGAGGTCGCGTATTCGGCGACAAAGCACGCGATAATCGGTCTTACACGTTCGCTGGCGCAGGAGCTCGCGCCGACTCACATCCGCGTAAACTGCGTTGCGCCCGGCGTTATAAACACCGATATGGTGCAGGTGCTCGGGCAGGAAACGCTCGATATGCTCGCCGAGGACACGCCCCTCGGCAGGCTCGGCAGACCCGAGGACATCGCCGAAGCCGTCGCGTTCTTGGCGTCCGACAGCGCCTCGTTCATAACCGGGCAAATACTCTGCGCCGACGGCGGATTTATAAAATGACATTAGGCGGTCTTTTGCGCGCGTTATATTGTGTCAGGCTAATAAAAAGGGCTTGCTGTCTGCCAAGTGCAGACGGCGAGCCCTTTTGCTTTGATGCGATGCCGCATTCATGTTACGCAAAACGTTAATGTTTCCTCCGCACCCTCGAACCGGGCAACCGCAATAAATGTATCCGTAGCTGCGTCAAATCGCCTCTAAAAAAAGGAGTCTCCGGGGGGCGGAGACTCCATACGATTGGGGGGTGGAGAAGGAGATTTTCATAATGTTGAACGTAAGAAATGCTCCGTTCACTTATAATGACGCGATTTTCAGCGGAATATTGCGCCCACGGTGCAAAAAGCGACAAAAAAGCTCCCACGGCTTGTCCGTGGGAGCTTAAAATTTAAAAATCAGTCGGTCACATAGGGCAGGAGAGCGATCTGACGGGCTCTCTTGATAGCCTCGGTGAGCTGGCGCTGATGCATTGCGCAGGTACCGGTAGTACGACGGGGAAGGATCTTGCTGCGCTCGGAAATATAGCGGCGAAGCTTTGCAGTATCCTTATAGTCGATGCTGGTGGCCTTATCTACGCAAAACTGGCAGACTTTTCTGCGCTTGCGGTTTTTGGGATTGTTCTTATCGAAAGCCATTAGCTGTATCCTCCTATATTATTTTTAAAACGGCAGTTCGCCGTCATCGTCGCCAAGCTCGGAAAATGCCGACGCGCCCATCGAGGGAGCCGGAGCATCGTAGCTTGAGGAGTGACGGGGCTCACCGCGCATGTCGCCGCCTTCGCGGCGCTTGCTTTCGCCGAAATACATATTGTCAACGACGACCTCGGCGCTGCGGCGCTTACCGCCCTCGCGGTCGGTCCAGTCGCGGATCTGCAGTCTGCCGGAAACGACAGCCATGCTGCCCTTGGCGAAATACTTGCTGACAAACTCAGCAGTCGAACGCCATGCGACGCAGTCGATAAAATCGGTCTGCTTCTCGCCGCCGTCGCGGCCGCCGAAATCGCGGTCAACGGCAAGGGTGAACGATGCGACAGGGGTCTGTGACTGAGTGTATCTCAGCTCAGGGTCACGGGTCAGGCGGCCCATGATCGTGATGTGATTAAGCATAACTCGTCTCCTTACTCAGCACGCAGGGTGATCAGGCGACGCATGATGCCGTCGGTGATGCCGAGGATACGGTCCAGCTCTGCGGGGAAATCCGCGCCGCTGGTGAACTTCATCAGCACATAGTAGCCTTCCGAAATGTAGTTGATCTCGTAAGCGAGCTTGCGCTTACCCATCTCCTCCAGTTCATCCAGGGTACCATGAGCCTCAACGAGCGCCTTGAACTTCTCGACGACAGCAGCGGTCTGCTCCTCGGTGAAGTTCGGGTTGATGATGTACATTACTTCGTACTTCTCAGTTGCTTTTGCCATGGTTTGCACCTCCTTCTGGTCTTTTGGCCCCCGATTTCTTCGGGAGCAAGGATAGCCTGCGCATATACGCAGACCATAATATTATATCTGATTTTCCTCGTTTGTCAAGTATTTTTAGAGGCGCTTTGACACACCTACGGATACGCTTATTGCGGTGGCCCGACCGGAGACAATGGAAGAAACCGTAGCGTTTTGCTTAAGAGAGCCGAATTGCTATCCGTTCCGAATGCTGCGGTTTGGTCTGTACCGCACTGCAGCAACTCGCCTCTAAAAAATCGGTACAAGATTATCTAATATTCAATATTAGGTCTTGACAAGAGGCACATTCTGTATTATAGTGCGATTATCGCGTACAACCGACGAAATTGGTGGGATTTTAGATGCGTTTTTGCGCTCCTACCGATACGCATATTGCGGTTGCCCGACCGGAAACAACGGCATAGACCGCATCGCTTTGCGTAACTTAAATGCGGCAAAGGGTTTTGATGCCCGGCTCGAGACTGCCGACTAAACCGCGGTTGCATGCGCAACGCAAAATTGTGCGAAATCAGCACAAAAAATCGGCTGTATCAAATGTATTCATAGGTGCGCTAATGCGCCCCCGGAAAGGGATGCAGCTCCGGATTTCTCGGCAGAGTCGATACCGGGCTACCGCAAAAAATGTATTCGCAGGTGCGTCAATGCGCCTCCAAAAAGGAAAGCAGCTCCGGATTTCTTGGCAGTTTCGCTACCGGGCTACCGCAAAAAATGTATTCGTAGGTGCGTCAAT
>QRFC01003116.1_pt1 | contig 11355 bp, 8 predicted proteins | sample 1861061 | NCBI WGS metagenome assembly QRFC01 (sample SAMN09711282, study PRJNA482702) | Human gut metagenome, whole genome shotgun sequencing project. | reverse complement strand
GTCGCAGATGGAGAGTGCTCCTTTCTTGGGAGATGACGAACGTCTGTTCTGGCAACGTGCCGAAGACCGCAACAAAGCTACGGCCGATCTTTATGCCAGTTTGGGATTGGCTTCGTACGAGGCCATAGAGGCTTTTGTGGAATATCACCCCATTCGATAGTTTAAGGGTTATCTTAATATATGAAGAAGGAGGAAGCGGACAGCTTCCTCCTTCTTATTTTATGGGCGTTTTGGTTTCGTTCAATTCCAAGTTTCTATCCGGCGTTACCGACAATACGCCCTTTACCCGTTGATAATATCGTATCGATTCCTCTACCCCTTTGTCAGAAGGTAAAGTTATGGCGATGCCGTTAAAATTTTTATATGAATAGATGATCCTTGAACCATATTTTTTTGCGGCGCTCAGCAAATCGCTTTTTCCCGTTTCGGCGTCATAGAATACGATGAGGACATTACCGGAGATAGCGGTCTCTTGCTTTTCCGGTATGTGGGCGGTGCGGCACGATGAAAAGCAGCCGATGGTTAAAAGGGCGTATATGGGAAATAGGTTTAACAAGATACGATGTATTCGCTTCATATCGCTTTTTCGTTGTGGAATATAGACAGGGCTGCCTAATGAATTTTAGGCAGCCCTGTCTATATAGAAGTGGATTTTATTCGTAATCGGCCCAGTTGGTAAGAGCCATGTCGCCCGATTTCAAAAATTCGTTGTGGAATGCGAATGCGGCGTTCAGGCGGTGAGGCGTGTGCCCTTTACCCAGTTTAAGGTAATCCCATAACAGTTCTTTGTACATGGGGTGGGCGCAGTTTTCGATAATGGCGTGAGCCCGTTGAATGGGCGATTTCCCTCTCAAATCGGCGACACCTTGTTCGGTAATGAGTACCTGTACCGAGTGTTCGCTGTGGTCGAGGTGAGATACCATAGGGACGATGGCGCTTATCTTTCCGCCTTTGGCTGTCGAAGGACAAGTAAATATCGACAGATAAGCGTTGCGTGTGAAGTCGCCCGAGCCGCCTATGCCGTTCATCATCTTGGTTCCTGTGACGTGCGTGGAGTTTACGTTACCGAAGATATCCGCTTCGAGAGCTGTATTCATTGTAATCAGTCCCAGACGGCGTACGACCTCGGGGTTGTTGGTGATTTCTCCCGGGCGAAGTATGATTTTATCGTGGAAGAATCCGATATTTTGGAATACCTCGTTTAACTTGTCGTCGCTCACGGTGAGGGAGCAGCTGCTGGCGAATTTACATTTTCCTTCTTTCATCAAATCGATAACGGCATCTTGTACGACTTCGGTGTACATTTCGAAAGCTGGAATGTCGGGATTCGAACCTAAGCAGGCCAAAACAGCGTTGGCGATGTTTCCTACACCCGACTGCAAAGGCAGGAACTGGGGAGGAATCAAGCCCGATTTTAATTGTTGTGCGAGGAAGTTGCAGACATTGTTTCCTATCTTCATGGTAACCTCATCTACCGGAGCGAATGGTTTCACGCCGTCGCGTTTGTCGCTTTCGACGATACCGATGATTTTTTTCGGGTCTACTTTGACAACAGGTACACCGATACGGTCGCTCGGTTTATAGATGGGAATTTCCCGACGATAGGGCGGGTCCAATGGTTGATATATATCGTGCATGCCACGCAGCTCTTTGGGATCATGGTGGTTCAACTCGATAATTATTTTTTCGGCCAGAGAGCAGAAAGTCGGTGTAGCGCCTACACCGGGTCCTAATAAAATTTCGCCGTCGGGAGTCACATCGGTCGCTTCTATGACGGCGACATCTACTTTACCGAGAAATCCGTAACGAAGGGTTTGTGCGAGGTGAGACAAGTGTAAATCGAAATAGGCGATTTCGTTGTTGTTGATCGCTTCGCGGGAGTCTTTGTGTGATTGATAAGGCGTACGGCTTTTGATTGCTTTTGCCCGACTTAAAGCACCGTCGATGTAATCACTGGTCGATGCTCCTGTATAAACTCCGATTTGGAAAGGGCGACCTGCGGCATGCTCTGCTTCTGCTTTTTTTGCAAGAGCGACGGAAACTACTTTGGGAGTTCCTGCTGCGGTAAATCCGCTGAATCCGACATTGTCGTTGTGATGAATGAATTCAGCCGCTTCTTCTGCGGTGATAAATTTAAATGCCATATCTACGAAAAATTTTGTTGTTTTTGAGAAATTTCAAGGTTAAGGTTTTTATCTGGTTCAATATTTTCGATTTAGAATTTCCGATGCGATAACGGCTTTACGCCAATCTATGTCCTTTACATCGATAGGGTTCTCTCCGGCAGTATCGTAATCGGTGTGCTGTAACGATGTTATAGGCGGCACGGTATGAGTAAAAACCGCTACACCTTCTTTCTCCGGCATTGTGGAGGGGATTATCGGTTCCGGCGTTTTTTCTGCCGGTCTTTCGAGTATTTGTGTCTGTGGCTTTTTCTTGGCTTTTGGGATATAGTCGTCTTCCTGCTCTGCTTCCTCTTTCGCTTTCCGCAGCTCTTTGAATATATCGTCTATGGTTAAAGTCCGAGTTTCGCCCCACGGTTCATCGGTCGTCTCATGGGATTCGGTATCTTGTAGAGGTCGTTTTCCCTGCTGGTTTTTAACCTCTTGTTTCTTTTTTGATCCCAGGGCGTTAATAGCGATAATGACCAAACTGATGATTATGGTGACGATTATCTCTGAAAAATCCATCTCTTTTTTGTAATTTTGTCCTCAAATATAGAGTTTTATTGAGAATCTTCCAAATTTTAGGACTCTATAAATAACTAAGAGCTGTTTCTCAACAACTCTTAGCCGATTTAACCTAAACCTTAACTATGAAAAAATTTCATATAATGTGTATGCAAAGAAAAACAATATTTTTTAAAAAACAAATTTTAATGATAAAAATATTACTTTTCTGAATGAATTTTTTATAAATTAAAATTAAACGAAAGAAAAAACAGATAGAATGAAAAATATATCGGATAAAGATACTTTTGAAAAAAGAGAGGAGAAGAAACTGTTTATAGAGACTTATGGCTGTCAGATGAATGTGGCCGACAGCGAAGTGGTCGCTTCGATTATGCAGATGGCAGGCTATACGCTTTGCGATACGATCGAAGACTCCGATGCCATATTTGTCAATACCTGTTCCATTCGGGATAACGCCGAGCAAAAGGTCCTTTCGAGATTGTCCTATTTTCAATCGTTGCGTAAACATAAGAAATCTTTGGTGATAGGGGTTTTGGGTTGTATGGCCGAAAGGGTTCGCGAACAGTTGATTACCGAAAACGGCGTAGATCTCGTGGTCGGTCCCGATTCGTATCTCGATTTACCTAACTTGGTCGGAGCTGCCGAACGGGGAGAAAAAGCCGTGAATGTGGAGCTTTCCACGACTGAGACCTATCGGGAGGTTATACCTTCCCGTATCGGTCATAACCGTATTTCGGGATTCATTTCGATTATGCGAGGGTGCAATAATTTTTGCTCCTATTGTATAGTCCCGTACACACGCGGTCGTGAGCGTAGCCGCGAGCCCGAGAGCATTCTCGGCGAGTTGGCCGACTTGAAAATCAAGGGTTTTAAAGAGGTGACTTTGTTGGGACAAAACGTAAATTCCTATCGATATGAACGTCCCGATGGGACTGTTGTCGATTTTCCGGCACTGTTGGCGTTGGTGGCGCAGTCGGCAGAAGGTATGAGGGTGCGTTTCACGACCTCCCACCCTAAGGATATGAGCGACGAGACTCTGAGAATTATCGCTGCTTACCCCAATGTGTGCCGTCACATACACCTTCCGGTGCAGTCGGGGAGCAATCGCATTTTGAAGTTGATGAACCGGAAATATACGAGGGAATGGTATCTCGACCGTATTGCCGCTATTCGCCGTATTTTACCCGATTGCGGCATTACGACCGACATGTTCAGCGGATTTCACTCCGAAACCGATGCCGATTTTGAAGAGACTCTCGATTTGATGCGAGAGGTGGGATTCGATTCCTCGTTTCTTTTCAAATACTCCGAACGCCCCGGAACGTATGCCTCCAAACACTTGCCCGACGATATTCCCGAGGAAGTGAAAATTGCTCGTTTGCAACGTATGATCGATTTGCAGAACGAGCTTTCTCTCGAAAGCAACCGCAAGGATATCGGCAAAGAGTTCGAGGTTTTGGTAGAAGGTTTTTCAAAACGTTCTCGCGAACAGTTGTTCGGTCGCACATCGCAGAATAAGGTTGTTGTTTTCGATAAAGGTAGTCATCGCATAGGAGAGTTTGTCCGGGTAAAAGTGAACGATGCATCGTCGGCCACTCTGTTGGGCGAGGCGCTTGAATAAAATGAAAAAAGTCGATGGAAAAGGTTGTTCGTGAGAAATTGTGGACACATAGCTTCTGTGCGGTGGCTGCCGGGAATTTCCTGCTTTTTTTTGCTTTTTATTTGTTGTTGCCTGTTTTGCCCATGTATTTGAGCGAAGCGTTCGCAGCAAGCCGTTCGACGGCAGGATTCATATTGTCTTCCTATACCATCACGGCGCTGATGATACGTCCGTTCGCCGGGTATATGGTCGATACCTTTCCCCGTAAAAAACTGCTGCTTATCTGCTATTTCACTTTTCTCCTTTTTTTCGGGGGATATCTGTTGGCCGGTACGCTCTTGTTATTCGCCATTATTCGTGCCGGGCACGGGATAGCGTTCGGGCTTCTTACCGTATCCAATAGCACGGTGGCTATCGATGTCATGCCGTCGTCCCGTAGGGGCGAAGGCATAGGATATTACGGAGTAAGCAACAATTTGGCTATGGCCGTCGGGCCTACGTTGTCGCTTTATATTCACGATTCTTTTGCCAATTTCGATTATATATTTTTGCTTTCGATGGTTTCTGCCACGATCGGGCTGATATGCGTTTCGACTATTCGAATGCCCTATCGCCGCGAGCCGATACTTGAAAAGTCGCCGGTTTCGCTCGACCGTTTCCTGCTTTTGAAGGGAATGCCCGAGGCTTTGACGCTTATATTTTTCTCGTTCAGTTACGGTGTGCTTTCCACCTATCTTGCTGTCTATGGTAAAGAAGAGTTGGGTATCGATTCGGGAGCTGGTTTTTTCTTTGTTTTGTTGGCCATAGGGTTGATTTTGTCGAGGCTCACTTCGGGTCGTTGGCTTAACCGGGGATTTGTCACCCGCAATATCCTTGTCGGCATGTTGCTCTCTTTGCTGGGCTATCTGATTTTTGTAGCCGTGCGTAATGAATGGGGGTACTATGGGGCGGCTGTTATTTTGGGGTTGGGCTATGGCTGTATTTGTCCGGCCTATCAGACCATGTTTATCAATCTGGCTCCCAATAATCAACGGGGAACAGCCAATTCCACCTATCTTACCGCTTGGGATTTAGGGGTTGGGCTGGGTGTTCTCATCGGTGGACAGATAGCCGAAGTATCGAATTATGCAACGGTCTATGCGACGGCTTGTGTGTTGTGTGCCATAGGGTATGTACTCTTTAAAATGAAAACGGCGGCACATTTCGAAAATCATAAGTTGAGATAGAATTTATTAAAATATGTGAATAAAAGAAGCGAATTCAACGATATAGACTTTATTTTGCATAAAATTTGGGCTAAAACTATCCTTTTGCTTTCCGATATGAAAAAAAGAGAGGGGATAATGATGTCGAAATAGTTATTAACAGAGGTTCTTTCCCTCATAAAAAGGTGCATCGATTTGGTAAAAAAGAGAGATATGAACAATAAGGCTTCTTTCAGCAAACGGATTTCTTTTCTGAATGCCCGAATGACTTCGACATTGAGCGTTTCATTGGTTCTTTTTATCTTGGGGATTATGGTTTTGATGGGATTTTTAGCGACTAATCTATCCCGTCATGTCAAAGAAAACATAGGTTTCTCCATTGTCTTGAACGAATCGGCCGGCGAGCGTCAGGTGCATCAACTGCAAAGAATGCTCGAACGTTCCAAATATGTGAAGGCGGCGCAGTATATATCGAAGGAAGATGCCTTGAAAGAGGTGATGATCGAGTTGGGAGAAAATCCCGAGGACGTGTTGGGAGTCAATCCGCTTCAATCGTCTATTGAGGTTAAATTGAAAGCCGATTATGCCAATACCGACAGTTTGGCCGTCATTGAAAAAAATCTCCGTGGGCAAGTGATCGTTAGCGATATTCTTTATCAGAAAGACCTTATCCAGTCGGTCAATGACAATATGAGTCGTATAGGACTGGTGTTATTGGCATTGGCGATAGTTCTCATGCTCATTTCGTTTGCGTTGATAAGCAATACGATTCGATTAGGAGCTTACTCCAAGCGTTTCCTTATCCACACGATGAAACTGGTGGGGGCTACACCGGCATTCATTCGTCGGCCCTTTATCGTTTCCAATGTGATTAACGGTATCGTTGCATCGGTAATAGCTATGTTGTTGCTTTCGGGTTGCATATATTATCTGATGTCCGAGATGGAGAACTTCACGACCCTGCTGTCTGTTCCCATGATGGTATTGGTCTTTTTGTCGGTTTTGATTTTAGGGATTATCTTAACGGCGGTTTCGGCTTATTGGGCTGTTAATCGTTATATTCGTATGGATAGAGATGACCTGTATTATATTTGAAAAACTTTTATGTATGGAATCTAAGAAAATGAAATCTGAGTCCGCTGTTCCGGGAGAGCAAAAGAAAACGGAGTTTGCCCTCGGCAAGACTAATATTATACTTATAGCTGTGGCGTTCGTTGTAATCGTCGTCGGTTTTCTGCTTATGCTGGGGCCCGGTACTACACCGGAGGCCTATAACCCCGATATATTTAGTTTCCGTCGTATCGTGTTGGCGCCCGGTATAGCTTTTGCAGGTTTCGTTTTCATGGTCTATGCGATCATGCGTAATTCGAAATAATATCGTTAATTTTCATTGATCACATTATGACTTGGTTAGAATCTCTTATATTGGGCCTCGTGCAAGGGCTCACCGAATATCTGCCGGTAAGTAGCAGCGGACACCTCGAAATCGCGAATGCATTGTTCGGTATACAAGGTGAAGAAAACCTCACTTTTGCCGTGTTGGTGCATACGGCGACAGTATGTAGTACGATTGTTGTGCTATGGAAGGAAGTGGAGATTTTGTTTCGTGGACTTTTCCGTTTTACGTGGAATAGCGAAACGAAATATCTGGCAAAAATAGCTTTGTCCATGATACCGGTAGGTATCGTAGGGCTGTTTCTGAAAGACTATGTAGAATCGTTTTTTGGCAACGGTTTGTTATTGGTCGGCATCATGTTGCTGGTAACTGCGGCGTTGTTGACATTCGCTTATTATGCCCGGCCCCGGGTGAAAGAAGATATATCTTATCGAGATGCATTCATCATCGGTCTCTCGCAGGCGGTAGCCGTTTTACCCGGACTTTCGCGTTCCGGTACGACTATTGCGACCGGACTCATGCTGGGAAACAAAAAAGAACAGGTGGCCCGATTCTCGTTTCTTATGGTGATTATTCCTATTTTGGGCGAGGCTCTTCTTGATTTGATGAAAGGAGGGTTTTCTCCTGCGGAGTCGGGATTGTCCGTACCGGTGATGATTATCGGATTTCTTGCCGCATTCGTGTCGGGGTGTTTGGCGTGCAAGTGGATGCTCCGTTTAGTCAATAATGGCAAATTAGTATATTTTGCTATCTATTGTGTGGCGATGGGAGCTTGTGCTATAATTTATTCGCTTGTTCACTAATATCGCCGATATGGACTTTAACGAAGGCGAAATCATATATATCGACAAACCGCTTCATTGGACTTCGTTCGATGTGGTCAAGCGCATACGGTTGCGTATACTCCGCCGTATCAAACAAAAAAAATTGAAGGTGGGGCATGCGGGAACTCTCGATCCGTTGGCTACGGGCGTGATGATTATATGCACGGGACGGGCGACGAAACGGATAGAAGAATTTCAATATCAGACCAAAGAATATATAGCGACTTTGCGTCTGGGAGCGACGACACCGTCGTTCGATTTGGAAACAGAGATAGATGGCGTTTATCCCCATGAACATATCACCCGTGAAAGTGTAGAGCGAACTTTACCCCGGTTTGTCGGTTCGATTATGCAGATACCACCCTCTTATTCGGCTTGTAAAGTCGATGGCCGCCGGGCATACGATATGGCCCGTAAAGGGCAGGCGGTCGATTTGAAGCCCAAAGAATTGGTTATTGACGAAATAGAGTTGCTTTCTTGCGAATTGCCCGAAATCAAAATCAGGGTCGTGTGCAGCAAGGGAACTTATATTCGGGCTTTGGCTCGTGACATCGGAGAGGCGCTCGGTAGTGGAGCCCACCTTGTGGGATTGATCCGTACACGAGTGGGCGACGTGACTCTTGCCGATTGCCTTTCGGTCGAACAGGTCGCCGACATGATAGACCATATAGACGTGGAACCCGTTTTGGAAGAAGAGAAAAAAGAATAATAATTAAAGATATGAAACTGTCCCAATTTAAATTCAAACTACCCGAAGAGCAAATCGCTCAATATCCGGCTAAAAACCGTGATGAATCCCGGTTGATGGTAATCGACCGGAAGACGGGGAAAATAGAACATCGCATTTTTAAGGAAATTATCGAGTACTTCGACGAGAAAGACGTGTTCGTGTTTAACGATACCAAAGTTTTTCCGGCTCGTCTTTACGGCAATAAGGAAAAAACAGGAGCTAAGATAGAGGTTTTTCTGTTACGGGAATTGAACGAAGAGAATCGGTTGTGGGACGTTTTGGTAGAGCCGGCTCGTAAGATTCGTATCGGAAATAAACTCTATTTCGGCGACGACGATTCTATGGTAGCCGAAGTAATCGACAATACGACTTCGCGAGGGCGTACGTTACGGTTCCTTTACGACGGTTCCCACGATGAGTTTAAGGAAGCTCTTTATAAGTTGGGAGAAATGCCGTTGCCCTCCTATATCGCCCGTCCGGTAGAAGAGATGGATGCCGATCGGTATCAGAATATTTTTGCTCGTAACGAAGGTGCTGTTGTCACTCCGGCCGCCGGTTTGCATTTCAGCCGTGAGCTGTTGAAACGAATGGAAATTAAAGGAATCGATTACGGGTTCCTCACCCTTCATTCCGGCTTGGGTAATTTTCGTGAAATCGATGTCGAGGACCTCACGAAACACAAGATGGATTCCGAGCAGATGAGAGTGACTCCCGAATTGGTGGAACTCGTGAACCATGCAAAGGACGAGGGTCGTAAAGTGTGTGCCGTGGGTACATCGGTGATGCGAGGGATAGAAAGTGCTGTAAGTACGGGGGGGCACATGAAAACGTATGACGGTTGGACCAATAAGTTTATTTTCCCTCCTTACGATTTCACGGTGGCAACCAATTTGGTGACGAACTTTCACATGCCCCTTTCCACTATGCTTATGATGGTAGCTGCGTTCGGTGGTTATGACATCGTTTTGGAGGCATACGAATCGGCATTGAAAGAAGGTTATCGTTTCGGGGCTTACGGCGACGCCATGCTCATTTTGTAAAATCGATTGGGTACTTTTATAACAGGGAGGAATAGCGTTTTCTACGTATTCCTCCTTTTGTTTTCGATGAACGATCCTTTGATTCCGATAGTATCTACTGAACTGCCTTTTACGGTTCAGCCGAAAATCCGTGGGGTAGATATGGATTTTAGCGATGAGTCTCTTGTCGACAAACACAATCCGGACTTTTCGGTGAAAGGTTGATTCTTGTTTAAATTTCTATACAAAGTGTACTCCTCCTCCTCTGTGTTTTGCACAGCAAAATATAGGGGAGGTGTCCGAAGGACGGAGGGGTTGAAAAAACGCAGCAAGGGGAACGGATTGGGCTGCAATCTCCCCTCCCCTGCCGTGTCCTGTGGCATTACGGGGAGTTGCAAAACATCATAGGGAGAAAAGGTTACTTTTCAATCCTCTCCCCCTGTGTTTCCGTTAGGGAATATAGGGGGAGTGCCCGTAGGGCGAGGGGGTTGGAAAGATGGCATATAGTATTTTTGTAGTATTACTCCCTCTGTCACTACGTGCCACTTTGCCTATATTTTACATGGCAAAACGCAGGGGGAGAAGGGCGGGCTTTTCACTTTATGGTTTGGCATTTTTTTTGTGCAAAAGGGCAATTCCCTTAGATTTCCTACTGAGCCGATATTCTCACTGATTATCGACCTCGCTTGTAATAGTAAGAAAACCGACAAGTAAAGTTGGGAGACTCTATGAAAACACTATCTTTTCGGGCAGTTTCAGAAAAAATAAAAGTGCTATATTGATGGGCAATAATTCCCCGTTTTGGGAAACTTTCTTGATAAAATAATTCTAAAAGTTTTCCAAAACAGGAAACTTTTGTGTGTAGATTTGTTGTTTTCTTGGAAAGAATTTATGTACCTTTACACTCGCATTTCGGTTCGGTTGTCGCTGTGAGGCACAATCGATAAAAAGGGAATCGGGTGAGAATCCCGGACAGTCCCGCTGCTGTAATTCCTGCGAAAGTCCGTTGACACAGGCCACTGATAAAGAATCTGTTTCTGAATATCGGGAAGGCGTTTTCGGATTGGGAAAAGTCAGAAGACCTGCCGAAGTGGGAGAGAAGCAAATGAACGTTCGAGGAGGCGTTCGCAGTATCGAATCTTTAATAACAATCAGCATGGACTATGCATGTATTACCATTACGAAACGTGATGGATCCAAAGAGAACTTCTCGATTGAGAAAGTCGAGCGGGCTATCGCTAAGGCTTATCGTGCCGACGGTATGAACGACGACGAGACCTCTATTAAACAAGTTACGGCCGAGGTTGCCGCTGCCATCGATAGGGAGAATATCTCGGTAGAAGAGATTCAGGATTTGGTAGAGCGCAAATTGATGATGCGCAATCCCTCGGTAGCGAAGAAATTTATCATTTACCGGGAGTGGCGTACCAAAGAACGTGAAAAGCGCACATCGATGAAGCAGGTGATGGACGGTATCGTGGCGGTCGAGAAGAACGACGTAAACCTGAGCAACGCCAATATGTCGTCTCATACACCGGCAGGGCAAATGATGACATTCGCCTCGGAGGTCACGAAAGATTATGCCTATAAATATTTGGTCGGGGTTCGTTATGGGCGGGCACACCGGGAAGGCGACATACACATTCACGACCTCGATTACTATCCCACCAAGACGACCACTTGCGTACAATATGATTTGGAGGATATCTTCAACCGGGGATTCCATACCAAGAACGGTACGGTGCGTACGCCGCAGTCCATACAGAGTTATGCCACGTTGGCCACCATCGTTTTCCAGACCAACCAAAATGAGCAACACGGCGGGCAATCCATTCCGGCTTTCGACCATTTTATGGCGCCGGGCGTCTTGAAGAGTTTCCGCAAGCAC
>QRFC01003108.1_pt1 | contig 11375 bp, 6 predicted proteins | sample 1861061 | NCBI WGS metagenome assembly QRFC01 (sample SAMN09711282, study PRJNA482702) | Human gut metagenome, whole genome shotgun sequencing project. | reverse complement strand
AGCTTGATATTCTGATTGCAACTGACTGTATTTCCGAAGGTCAGAACTTGCAGGACTGCGACTACCTCATCAACTACGACATTCATTGGAACCCTGTTCGCATTATCCAGCGGTTCGGACGAATTGACCGTATCGGCAGTAAAAACGACCATATCCAGCTTGTAAACTTCTGGCCGGATATGGACCTCGACGAGTATATCAACCTGAAAAGCCGCGTGGAGACCCGCATGAAGATTTCGGTCATGACCTCCACCGGTGACGACGACCTGATCAATGCCGAGGAAAAAGGCGACCTTGAATATCGTCGTGCGCAGCTCAAGCGGCTGCAAGAAGAAGTTGTGGACATTGAGGATATGACGAGCGGTATTTCTATCATGGATTTGGGACTCAACGAGTTCCGGCTTGATCTGCTCGAATACATGAAACGGCATGAGGACATTGAAACCGCGCCGAAGGGACTGCACACCGTTGTTGCGCAGACAGAAGATTCTCCTGCCGGTGTGATTTTCGTCCTTCGGAACATCAACAACAGTGTAAACATTGATAATCGAAACCGTATTCACCCCTTCTACATGGTCTACATTAGTGAAGAAGGTGAAATCGCCTGCGATTATCTCAATCCGAAGAGATTGCTCGACACCATGCGTCTGCTCTGCCGTGGCAAGGGTGAGCCTTGTGCAGAGCTTTGCAAACGATTCAATGACGAAACAGACGACGGACGCAAAATGGGTGAAATCTCTGAGCTGCTGAGCAAGGCGATCAATTCCATTATTGACGCAAAGGAAGAAAACGATATTGACAGTCTGTTCAAGAGCGGCGGAACAACTGCGCTGCTCAGTGCGGTTTCGGGACTCGATGATTTTGAGCTGATTTGCTTCTTGGTTGTGAAATAGCAATCTATCATTGAAAAAGATAGACTTAATTTCGGAAGATGCTCTGGGAGGATTACAACATGTCTAAATTGAATGTTGATCAGAAAACGATAAAAGATTTATTTCAGGATAAAAAAGCTGACTTTCTGATTCCGGACTATCAGCGCCCTTATGCGTGGGGAGAAACAGAATGCCAAACTCTATGGGATGATATTTTTTCATTCGCAATTCCTGACGAGGGCCGGGTAGAATTTGACAGCAATAGCGAATACTTCCTTGGTCCAATTGTTACCTTCAGAAATACAAATTTCAAAATGGAAGTCATTGACGGACAGCAACGGCTTACCACACTAATGCTCCTTCTAAGGGCCTTTTATACGAAGTTTGGTCATATGCAGGACAAGGCTTCCGTCGCAACTAAGCAAAATATCGAAAAATGCATATGGAAAACGGATGAGTTTGGCGAGCCGGATATGGCAACGCTAAAGATAGATTCTGAGGTGGCAACAGACAAAGATAAGAATGAATTTCTTGATATTCTTCGGACAGGTACGGTGAAACCTGAACAAAAAAGTCATTATGCAAATAATTTCAAGTTTTTCCAAGGCTGCATTGATTCCTTCTTGGCAAAATATCCAACATACTTCGCTTATCTCCCAACCAGAATTATGAATAACTGTATTTTGCTGCCAATTGAGGCTGAATCGCAAGATACCGCACTGCGTATTTTTTCAACCTTAAATGATCGCGGTATGCCACTTTCTGATTCCGACATTTTTAAGGCGCAGTTTTATAAATTCTATACCGGCAAGGGGGAAAAAGATGCCTTTATTAAGCGATGGAAGGAACTTGAAGAACTTACTGAAAAAATATTCCATCCGATAAATGGTACGCCAATGGATGAGTTGTTTACCCGCTATATGTACTTTGTTCGTGCCAAAATGGGAATCAAGTCGTCTACAACGGAAGCGTTGCGCAAGTTTTATGAGAAAGACAATTATGCGCTTTTAAAGGAAGACAGTACATTCAACGATATGATTACCCTTGCTCACTTCTGGGAGGATGTTTCCAACCAGGATAGGGATCGGTTCTCCCCGCGGATTTTGCGCAGATTATTTGTGCTAAACTATGCGCCAAATGGTATGTGGACGTATTTTGTATCCGTTTATTTTATGAAAAACAAAGATGCCAATGGCATGCTTGACGACGACGCATTTTACCAGTTTCTCAATAGAATTACAGGATTTATCTGGACTTATGCGGTTACTAATCCCGGAGTAAACGCACTTCGTACTCCTGTGTATGCTGAAATGGTCAATATCGTCAATAATCGGCCAGTATCTTTTGACGGTTTCAAATTTGAACCGGCAACCGTAAAAAGCATGTTTGCAAACTTCGCATTTAGCAATACTCGTCCAATCACAAAGTCTATGCTTGCATGGTGGGCTTTCCAAGATGATCTACAGGAATTGATTTCTCTGGAAACAGTTTTGGAAATTGAACACATATATGCTCGCAATCGCTTTGACAAAGACAAATCGCTGTCAGATGTAAAGAATTTGGAGGCGATCGGTAATAAGGCTCTCCTTGAAAAACGAATCAACATTCGTGCTGCCGATTATCGGTTTTCTGATAAGATTAAATACTATCAAGGATTTACGAATAGTCGAAACCAGAAAAAAGAAGGCACAAAGAATCATGAGCTGATTAATCTGGCCACAGCGGCGGATTTTACAGAGGATGATATCCGCAATCGCACGAGTCAGATTATGACTGCATTTTTGACTTTCCTATCAGAAAACAGCCTTACGAAATAGGTAAATAGGAATTACTGGGGAAAGAGGACTTGAGTATGCTTGGCTTCCCTGTATCAACGGAGTTCAACAAAAGAATCCCGAAGCAGAAATTCTATGAAAACCTCGATGTTTCTCCTGCCTTACACCGTATATTTGTCGATCAGATCCGGCTGGTGTACTGGCGAAATAAGCTGGCAGCGTCTACGCTGAATATTGCAGCGGGCGAAGCAGTGACCGAGATTGAGGTGTTCGAGGTGCGGCTGAATGATCCGCAGCTTGACGAAGCAGTGCTAAAGCAAATCGACAAAGAGATCCCGTACCACATTCTCTTTATTCTGACCTGTGATGGCAAGGCTCAGGCGTGGATCGGCTACAAGGAGGCTGCTGCATCCGGCAGCAACGCCTTCAAGGTCAGCCGCTATTATCACACCGAATGGATGCTGGAAGATGAGCTGCATCTCAGCATCGACGGCTTGAATATGGATGCCGTCTATGAAAGCCTTGTCCGCCAGATTGCCGGGGACAAGCTGCAAACAGATTCCGGCGAGAGCCTGAAAGAGTCTGTTGAGCGGGATGAAAAGAAGAAGCAGCTTGAAAAGCAGATCGTCGTGCTGGAAAACAAAATGCGGCGGGAGAAGCAGCTAAATCGGCGGATGGAAATGAACGCGGAGTTAAAACAATTACAAAGAGAATGGAGGAAATGAAGTGATTCAAGAATATCTTTTTATGTCTGACCAATACAAAGCTGATTTGGAGAACCTGAGCATTTCCCCAAAGGTTACTAAAGAGATTACAACGATTGAGAATAGTAAATGCTGGACTCTGTTGATAAGTGTTCCTGGCGAAAGTATGGAAGCGGCAAAAATTCTTGACCCGCTCAACAGGAAAGTGTGCGAAAATTACAGACCTACAGTTCTCGCAAACGAATGCTCCGCTTATTTTAACAAAGCATTGTATCCAATAGTAAATGAATTCGAACGAAAACTGCGAAAGCTTCTGTATCTTGCAAGTTCACTTCATGGCGATGAAAATTCTCAAAAAGTAATTGTGGGATTGGAAGAACAGGAGCTTGGGAACATTTTTGAAACGCTCTTTTCGGATGCGGCATTTGTCAAAAAGGCAAAAGAAACGATTAACAAAACATTGTCATGGCAGTTTACGCGAGCTGAACTGCTGGATGCTATCAACAAATTAGATGAAAATAGATTGTGGACGCTTCTTCTGGGAGATGACTGCGTAGAGACACTTTGCAGCTCATTTTCCGAAATTCGCAACTACAGAAACGATGTAATGCATGCTCACAATATAGACTATGGGCAATTCAACAAGGCACACAAGCTTTTTAAGAAAGTGAATACAGAACTGGATTCAGCCATTGGAAAACTAATTGGTGCGAAAGAAACAAACACCGAAGTTACATCCACAGATTTTAATAACACACTAAGTTCAGCTTTGGCAGCTTTACATTCTCCGATTGACACAAGCAGCTTGCTTGCTGCATCTGAGGCATTGAAGGGGATTGTATCAAACCAGCCTATTATTAACCCAGAAGTGTCAAAATCCTTGTCTCAGATTGGACGGCTTGCGATGGGTGAATACACTTTGAAGCCCGAAGTGACAGCTGCTATTGCCAATCTGAGCAAGATTGCCGCAGTGCAGAGTGATATGGCTCCAGCAATGAGAGCCATAAACGACATTACAAAACAGATTGCATCATACAAAATCGAAATCCCCCCTGCCGTAACAGAATTACAGCAAAGGCTATCTGAAATAGAGTTTGGACTATTGTCAAATGGTAGTGACGCCCAGCAAGATAATGAGGAGGATAAACCGAATGGATAAGCTACGCATGGAATCGCCGGACATAACGGCGCAGAACATAGACCGCATTGCTGCCCTGTTTCCAAACTGCATCACGGAGATGCTGGACGAGGAACGCAGCACGCCGGAGAAGAAGGCGTACAAGCGGGCGGCCAATTTTGAGCTGCTGAAACAGATGCTCTCGCCGGATGTGGTGGACGGGGACGAGGCATACGAGTTCACATGGGTGGGCAAGAAGGCGGCAATCGTGGAAGCCAACAAGCCGATCCGCAAGACGCTGCGCCCCTGCGTGGTGGAAAGCAAGGACTGGGACAATACCGAAAACCTCTACATCGAGGGCGACAATCTGGAAGTCCTCAAGCTTTTGCAGGAAAGCTATCTCGGCAAGGTCAAAATGATCTATATCGACCCGCCGTACAACACCGGAAACGACTTCATCTACGCCGACGATTTCATGCGCTCGCAGGAAGAAGAAAACGCGCAGATGGGAATGTATGACGAGGACAAAAACCGCCTGTTCAAGAATACCGACACCAACGGACGGTTTCATTCCGACTGGTGCAGCATGATTTATTCTCGACTGATGCTGGCAAGAAATCTGCTTGCTGATGACGGAGCAATTTTTATCCATATTGATGAAAACGAAGTTTATTCAATGTCCATGATTTGCCAAGAAATCTTTGGGCAAAGCAACGAGCTTGGTACAATCATTTGGGATAAAAGAAATCCAAAAGGTGTGGTAGTTGGCATAGCCTATCAGCATGAATCCATTTTGGTTTACTGCAAAAACATTTCGGCGTTTGCAGGAGTTCCTTTCTTGAAGAAAAAAGAAAATGCTGAGGATATGATTAAAAAGGTGGAACAACTCATTCAAAAATACGGTTGTGTTAATAATTCGGTAAGGGAAGAATACAAACAATATATCAAGAAAAACAAAAGTACATTTACAGGTGGCGAATCGGCGTATTCGCTAATTGATGAGAATGGGCAAATTTATCAGCCAGTTTCAATGGCTGCTCCGGATAAACCTGAAACTCGTTCACACAGACCACTTATTCATCCGATAACAGGAAAACCATGCCCCGTGCCAGAAAAAGGTTGGAGATTTACTGACAAGAAAATGGACGAATTAATTTCAATAAATAAGATTGAGTATGGCGAAGATGAAACAACGCAACCTCGCCAAAAGTACTATCTTAAAGAAAACATGGAGGAAGCGGTTTCATCACTTCTTTATTTTGGTGGCAGTGATGATGCAATGGGATTACCTTTTGACAATCCCAAACCGGTTTATGTTGCTAAAAAGTTAATAAGCACTTTGTGTAAAAATGAAAATGACATTATCCTCGACTTCTTCTCCGGCTCTGCTACAACTGCCCACGCCGTTATGCAGCTCAACGCCGAAGATGGCGGACACCGCAAATTCATCATGGTACAGCTTCCCGAAAAGTGCGATGAAGCAAGCGAAGCCTACAAAGCAGGATACAAGAACATCTGCGAAATCGGCAAGGAGCGCATTCGCCGCGCCGGAGACAAGATCAAGTCTGAAAGCCCCATGACCACGCAAGACCTCGACATCGGTTTCCGCGTTCTCAAGCTGGACGACACCAACATGAAGGATGTCTACTACGCGCCGGATGACTACGATCAGGGGATGCTCGCGGCGCTGGAATCCAACATCAAGGATGACCGTACCGACCTCGACCTGCTGTTTGGCTGCCTGATCGATTGGGGTCTGCCGCTATCCCTGCCGTACAAGTCCGGGCAGTTGGGCGGCTGCGCCGTCCATACCTACAATGACGGCGACCTGATCGCCTGTTTTGACGCAAACATACCTGAAAGCGTGGTCAAGGAGATTGCACAGCGCAAGCCGCTCCGTGCTGTCTTCCGCGATTCCGGCTTTGCATCCAGCCCGGAGAAAATCAATGTGTTTGAGATTTTCAAGCTCTATATGCCAGAGGATGCAAATGACATTTCCAAGCGCGTGAGGGTGATCTGATGAACGCCGACTTGTTAGTCTATCAAGCAAAGGCATTTTATAACGCATATATAGCACTTGACCAACTATGCCGGGATGATTCAGATACGCTGCTTTTGCTTTTTGCCCCTTTAGTTGTAAACGGCGCATTTTCTGTCGAATTAGCACTCAAGGCAATTTTAGCTAAAAACCAAATTGAATATGGAAAAGAGCACAACTTGCTAATTCTTTTTCAGATGCTTCCGAAATCCTTTCAACAGGAACTGTGGGCATACTTAATCGAAAAGGCACCGGAGTATGCGGGCTCCGAAAAAGGACTCGATGAGCTTATTTTGCTCTCAAACGCCTTCGTTGACTGGCGCTACGCATTTGAGGGAAAACCTGTACCTGCGATAGAATCTCGCTTTTTAGCGGCTTTTGCAAATGCAGCGGTTCATACAATGTTTTCTTACTATAATGCGGATTTACTTCCTGCGACTAAAGCGGAATCAAACAATGAGATTGAGCAGAGGTTTCATGAAAACCGTGAAAAATGTAAGGAAATCAATTTGAAAATGATCCAAAAGAAAACCAAGGAGCATCAGTTATGAAACTCCAATTCAAACACCAAAAATTTCAGGCAGATGCGGCAAAAGCGGTCGTTGACGTCTTTGCCGGACAGCCGTACCTTACGCCGACCTATATGATGGATCGTGGTCTTGAAGATGGTGAGCAGCAAGCAATCACAACGATGGACGATTTTACCGGCTGGCGGAATGAACGCATCGTGCCGGAGCTTTCCGACAAGCTGATTTTGGAGCATCTGCAAAAGGTACAGCGCACCAATCAGATCAAACCGTCCGAAAAACTGGAAGGACGCTACAATCTGACCATTGAGATGGAAACAGGCGTCGGCAAGACCTATACCTACATCAAGACCATGTACGAGTTGAACAAGCATTATGGTTGGAGCAAATTCATCGTGGTCGTGCCGAGCATTGCCATCCGCGAGGGCGTTTATAAATCTTTTCAGGTGACGCAGGAGCATTTCGCGGAGGAATACGGCAAGAAGATCCGGTTCTTCATCTACAACTCTGCCCAGCTCACGGAAATTGACCGCTTTGCGTCGGATAGCGCCATAAACGTTATGATTATCAACTCTCAGGCGTTCAATGCCAAGGGTAAGGATGCGCGGCGCATTTACATGAAGCTGGACGAGTTCCGCTCCCGCCGTCCAATCGACATTATTGCAAAGACCAACCCGATTCTGATTATTGACGAGCCGCAGTCGGTCGAGGGCAAGCAAACAAAGGAACGGCTGAAAGAGTTTAACCCGCTGCTGACGCTGCGCTACTCCGCAACTCACAAGGCGGACAGCATTTATAACATGGTCTATCGCCTTGACGCGATGGAGGCGTACAACAAGCGGCTGGTTAAGAAAATTGCCGTTAAGGGCATCACTGAGTCCGGCAGCACAGCAACCGAGGGATTCGTCTATCTGGAAGGCATCAATCTTTCCAAAGCCGACCCGACGGCAACCATTCAGTTTGATTGCAAGGGTGCGTCCGGTATCCGCAAGAAAACGGCAACAGTCGGAATCGGTTATAATCTTTATGACAATTCCGGCAATCTGGACGAGTACAAAGTCGGCTTTGTGGTCAAGTCCATCGACGGACGCGATAACTCCGTGGAGTTCCTGAATGGCGTCAAAATCTTTGCCGGTGACGTCATCGGCAAGATCAGCGAAGACCAGCTTCGGCGCATTCAGATCCGCGAGACAATTCTTTCTCACTTGGAGCGGGAACATCAGCTTTTCCATAAGGGCATCAAAGTCCTGTCCCTGTTCTTCATCGACAAGGTTGCAAAGTACAAGCAGTATGATGAGGCGGGGCATCCGTTCAACGGCATCTATGCGGATATGTTCGAGGAAGAATACAACGACATTCTCAGCTCCATGCAGCGGGAAATTGGGGACGAGGACTACATCCGCTATCTGGATGCGATTTCCGCCCATGATACCCACGCAGGTTATTTTTCCGTTGACAAAAAGGGCAAAATGACCGACAGCAAGCTCTCCGACAAGAAGGAGGGTACGTCCGACGATATTGACGCCTATGACCTGATTATGAAGAACAAGGAGCTGCTTCTGGATCGCGATCCGAAAAAGTCTCCTGTGCGTTTCATTTTCTCTCATTCCGCACTGCGTGAAGGCTGGGACAACCCGAATGTGTTCCAGATTTGCACACTGAAACAAAGCAGCAGCGAGGTTCGCAAGCGGCAAGAGGTCGGTCGCGGTCTGCGCCTGTGCGTCAATCAGGACGGCGAGCGCATGGACGCCAACGTGCTTGGAAATGATGTGCAGTCCATCAACGTTCTGACCGTCATCGCCAGCGAGAGCTATGACAGCTTCGCAAAGGGCTTGCAGACTGAGCTTGCCGATGCAGTTGCCGGACGCCCTGTGTCTGTTACCGCTGATCTGTTCAAGGGTAAGGTCATTGTGGACGCCAGAGGTAACGAGCAGGTCGTGGACGGCGATACAGCTCAGGCGATTTTCTTTGATTTAATTGTCAACGGCTATATCGACAAGAAGGGTGTACTGACCGATAAATATTATACCGACAAAGCAAACGGTGCAATTCAAGTTGCTGAAGAAGTTGGCGATAGCCGTGATGCTGTGATTAAGATCCTTGATTCCGTTTATGATAGCCGTGCCATGCAACCGGAGAACGCCCGTGACAAGAACGTGGAGCTACAAGTTGATCCCGATAAGCTCGCCATGCCGGAGTTCAAAGCTCTCTGGAAGCGCATCAGTCCGAAATCCGTATATGTGGTGGACTTTGATACGGATGAACTTGTGAAGAAAGCCATCGCATCGCTCAACCAGAGCCTTCATGTGCCGAAGATATTCTTCAAGGTTGAAACCGGCGCAATGGATGAGATCAAGTCGAAGGATTCTCTCCTTGACGGAAGTGCATTCTCGAAATCAAAGTCGTCTACTTATGATAGTCGGAAGCAGATTCGCACCAACAGCAGCGTAAAGTATGATTTAATCGGCAAGCTGGTCGGAGAGACCGGTTTGACACGAAAAGCAGTTGTTGCAATTCTGACAGGCATTGAGAAACCCGTTTTTGAGCAGTTCAAATTCAATCCGGAAGAGTTCATTATCAAAGCAGCCGCCCTGATCAATGATGAAAAAGCTACTGCAATTATTCAGCATATTACCTACAACGTGCTGGATGAGCATTACGATACGGACATCTTTACCGAACCGACCATCAAGGGCAAGCTCGGAACGAACGCGATGAAGGCGCAGCGACATCTATACGACCATATCGTGTATGATTCTACAAACGAACGAGATTTTGCGACCGATCTGGACACGAACGCAGACGTTGCAGTTTATGTGAAGCTGCCGGACAGCTTCTATATTGCAACACCGGTGGGGCATTATAATCCAGACTGGGCGATTGCTTTCTATGAAGGTAGCGTCAAACACATCTATTTTGTTGCCGAAACAAAAGGCTCTATGTCCTCTATGCAGCTCCGGCTCATTGAGGAATCCAAAATCCACTGCGCAAGAGAACATTTCAAAGCAATAAGTAACGGAAATGTGGTTTATGATGTCGTGGACAGCTATCAGACGCTTCTTGAACGAGTGATGAAATAACTCGCAACTTATGAGTTGAGAGTTGAATTGATGGGGAGATGCCTATGGACGCGCGAAAGCACTTAATCATCATAAAAGGAAAAGACCAGACGGACTCGGTCGCGAGCTTTCAGTTCCATGACGGAAAGTGCGAGGTCGTCTATACCAGGGCACCCAATAAAACATATAGCTTCCAGAGCAGCAATGTGGAGATCCTGCCTCTGCAAAAGAAAATCGACCCTGCACGGGTGATTGTCACCGCAAACGGGCAAACCATCAGCGAAATTGATGAGCTTCTCGACTTCGGCGGATATTACCGTATTGTCCGCAACGGAAAGAGAGATTTATCGTTCCACAGGAGCGAAGTGCAGTTCCAGCAGAATTGCCTGGCAGACGGTAAAAATCTCGAGGCATTTCAATATTTCAAGGAAACTGCTGCAGCAATCAGTTTGGTGACGGAAAACGACATCAACATTCTGAGTATACAGTACAACAAGATCACGCAGGTCAGCGAAGATACTGTACTGGCGAACTATCTTACACCGCAAAAAGAAGTCAAAGCACCCAAGATGCCGGAGACGGTAATCTATCCGTTTGGCTTGAACCAGAGTCAAAAGCTGGCGGTAGAACGGGCGCTTTCCTCCAAAATCAGTATCATTCAGGGACCTCCGGGGACAGGAAAAACGCAGACGATTCTAAATATCATTGCCAATGTGGTTCGGAGCGGGAAGACCGTGGCGGTCGTATCTAACAATAATTCTGCAACACACAATGTGGCGGAAAAGCTGGAAAAGAAGAATGCCTCTTTTCTGACTGCGTTTCTCGGCAGTCTTGCCAACAAAGAGAAGTTTCTGGATGCACAGACCGGCGCCTATCCGAATATGAGCGATTGGGAAATGCCCCCGGAGGAACGACAGCAATTAGATCAGGAAACTACTGCACTCTCCAAAGAACTGAACGAAATGCTTAATGCCAAAAACCGCATTGCGGAAATCGAGCAGGAGTTCTTGCAGCTAAACCCGGAGCAGCATTATTTTGAGGAATATTACGCAAGTTACAGCGATGTGCCAATGGAGAGCTTGGACAAGCTGTCCTCGCAGAAGCTTCTTGCGCTTTGGATGGAATTTGAACAGCACGCAGAGCGTGAGATTCGCTTGAGCCTGTTGCAAAAAATCTCCATCATGTTTCGATTCAACCGTAATGCGCTCAAATTGTTTATCCGTTCCCCGGAACAGGTCATTCCCTATTTGCAGAGTCAGTTTTATTCGGTGAAGAGGCGGGAA
>QRFC01003099.1_pt1 | contig 11409 bp, 19 predicted proteins | sample 1861061 | NCBI WGS metagenome assembly QRFC01 (sample SAMN09711282, study PRJNA482702) | Human gut metagenome, whole genome shotgun sequencing project. | reverse complement strand
TAAAATTTAAAAATATTGATTAATATAAAACAATAATTGGAAATAACAAAAAAAGACTGAAATTAATCAGTCTAATTAGTCAATAAAATCCATTTCCTCTGCTGCTTTGGCATAAATTTGAGTTGTCGCAATATTACTATGCCCCAGCATTTTAGCAATACGGTTAATATCTACACCATTGCGTAAATAGCGAGTGGCGCAACTTTTTCGCAACGAGTGCGCACTCACCTCAGTATCTAATCCTGCACGGTCTAAGTAACCCTTTAAATTCTTGTTGAAACTTTGAGGTGATGGTTTTTTACCATAACGTGAAATGAATAAGTTATCACAATCCTCTTGAGCATATTGTTGACGTACTTCTAAGTATTTGTGAAGTCTAGCCATATTCTTCTGGCTAATTCTCACTTCACGTAGCTTTTTACCCTTTCCTAAGATAGTTAAACTTCCGTCTTCTTTAATCTCACCCATTTTAATATTTAATAATTCACTAATACGCAATCCACTTGATAATAAAATCCCTACTGCTAATTGGTCACGAGTGCTAGTCAATTCAAAGGCGTCTTGTTTCTTACCTTTGACTTTTGTACCGATTGTTTCTAATAATGGCTCAAATTCATCTTCTGTTAAAAATGGTCGTTGGTAATCAACACTTGAAGTAGACATTGAAGCAACTTTAGAAAATGGATTCTTCTCAATTGTTTCATCCATTAATAAAATATTGAAGTATTGTCTTAAACCACTTAACATATTGTTGATTGTCTTAGGGTTTAAGTCTTTTTGGATGATCCAATTTTTAAACATTTGAGCCGTACTCCAAGTCGTATTCATGATGACTGAATGTTCATCTACAAGGTTAAATTTCTCACTCATAAATTCTTTATATGTAGTCCATGCTAAACGATAAGCTTTTAATGTATGCTCTGATTTATCTGCTGAATAGTGCATTTCATATAATCCTGCTAAACTTTCAATTTTCATAATTAACATCTCCTCTATAATTGTTAATTTAATTATATACCATTGGTTTACAAAAGTCAAACATGAAAATTAAAAAGAGTAGAAAATTCTACTCCTTGTTTTTATCCGACTCAATCACTTCTTGCATTTCATATAAAGCCCCTAAACGACTACACAATACATCAATTTCTTGTCCTAGTGATTGAACAATTCCCAATGAATTGGGTTGGAAGGTTTCATCATTCGACAAGGTGTTTAAATTGCGTTCAAGCTCACCTTTTAAAATTTTCATTCTACCAATTAACTTTTCTCGTGCACCCTCAATTTTAACTTCTAACATTCTTTCTGCAAAGCTCATTTTCCATCTTCTCCTTTTAAGCTCTTTTTAATAATTCTCGTTCTTTTAGAAAATGTGTCGCCTGTCCTAGTGGCAGTTGCAACACATACAACAAAATAACAAATTCTAACCCACAAGTCAATGCTTGATTATACTTCTCAATCATTCGTACTACATTATTGAAATTGCTTTTGATCTGTCCGTCTTCACTCCATAGCTTAACATCCATATTAACATCTTTCTTGTTGTGATTCACGACAAATTCATATGCTTTTGCTAGATTAGTTGTCACAATTTCCTCTTTGTAATTCTCTCCATTTACGACTGATTGTGCTTTAATTTGATAAATCATAATTATCTCTCCTCTACTTTTTATATCCACTAATAATGTATGCTAGGGATTGAGAAATGTCAACCCCTAGATTGAAAATTAGTTGGTTTTTAATTTTAGTTCTAATCGAACAATTTGGTTAATGTCTACTCCATATTTCAAAGCAAAAGCTTCCATGACTTTTAAGCACTTACTATATTCTTCTTGTTTGATAGTATGTAGTTTAGATACTTTGTTGTTTAGCGTAGATTGGCTATAAGGTTTCTTACCTTGTTGTTCACGTTCGCTTTGGAGCTTAACATGAGCATTATCTTGACGTACAGTTACATTAATACCTTCGCTATTGTATAAGAATTTGTAATATGTACCCCACACTTCTCCAACTTGAGTTCCCTGTTTTGAAGCTAAGGCTTTAGCACAGGCATTGGTTACACGTTTAAAGTCTTCAAATGTCGTGTATTCATTCACTAGAATGTCAATTGTCTGATTGGCTTTATCTAATTGTCTCTTGTGCTCTTCTTGTTTCTTCATTAAATCCATCACCATAGCTTCTTGAACCTCTGGACTGAATGAGGTGAAGTGATTCTTGATAAAATCAATTTCATTACCGAACTCTTCTTGTTTACCATCGTTGACATATCCACCAAAGTTCATGACGCTTGGAATAACTTCATCAAATACCCACGATTCAAACTCTTGTGCCTTCTCTAGTTTTGATCGAGTGATTAGTCGTACAACATCTCGTTCATTGATATACTTCATTCTCTGTGTACCACCATTTGAAGGTGTCATCATTTCAATGACCCCTTTACAATGATTTTTAATTGCATTGTTTGCACCCTTGCCTTTATAGCCCAAACTTTCTGCAACATCTTTTCCCACAAACCAAACTTGACCATTCAATACTACGGTTCTCACTGCTCCAAACTCCTTATGGAAAAATTCTTTTAAATTTTGACCTAAAATTTCATTGCTCATATGTATATACTCTTCCTTTCTTTTTGTGGGTTGTCGATAGTATCGACCTCCTTTATCAATAATATCGACAACCTTAACTTATCTACATTTAGAATTATATACTCAATGTTGAATAATGTCAACTGCAAAGTTTAAAAATGGTTGAATATTTTTTTGCAGTAGTAAAAGGGTATATACTAAGTATAGGCACTTGTGTAAAGGGTATATACACTGCACTATGATGTGTTATATGTTTTGATACATCACATTACTCAATGCAAGGGTACTTACAATGTAAGTACCCCACAAAATAAAAATCCAATCAATTAAGATTGGACTTTTTATCTGCATTACTACCTTGGAATTTGATTTCTAATCCTGCTTCTTGAGCAAGAGCAAATAATTTTGGCATATAAGAAATATCAGTATCTCCTTTAATCTCAATAGATACTAACATACCTTGTGGTTTAATTTCTTCCATTTCAATCACCTCTTCATTTTGATTATCTGAATCTTTGCCCAAAGCCATACCGTTGAAACGATCTAACTCACGTTTTAAATATTTAGCTGATTCACTATTGATAGCCAACTCACCTTTGAGTAACATATCCCTATGTTGATTCCAAGCAGTAGGGATTCCTTGACGTTTTAGCATAGCATAAAAGGCTTGGTTTGTTTTAAATCCCATTTTCTCGATGATTGTAGCAGTTGAGTAATTGATACGCCATAAGGTGATTCTACGTACTCTCTCCTCATCATTTAAACGATAAAACTCCTCTTTTGGTAAAATCATTAAATCTGAATCTAACATATAATAACATCCTCCTTGATATTTGTTTTATTTTTACTTGATTAACTCTTTACACTGTTATTATATGTAAATATGAAAAAAGTTATACCAATAAAGTATAACTTTTTAAACTTTTTATTTGATTATTTCCATTCCATAGTCAATCTCTAATCTCTATAATACCAATTATCTATTTTCTCCTTAACTCTCTTAACTTCAACAAGAAAATCATTGGCATTTAATTCATAGCAACTTTCGTTTACATCACAACAGAAATTACCCCACCCTTGATAATCCTCCTCTAAACAATCAAGAATTGCTTTAACTAATTCAATTCGTTCAATTTCAAATTCAAAAATTTGAAGTTTATCTTTTGATGTGACAACCCAAGTATCAAAGAGGTTTGAAACCAAATTCCAATTCCAACCTTCTGCGTCAAATTGAATGTTAAAATCGTCGCCAGCCAAATATATTGACTTAGTAAATGACTTGTCGATTGCATTCAACAACATATAAGGCACGTCATCAATGTAGGATAGAGTGAAGGAGTGTTCAACTCCATTCACATCTGTCAAATTTAAACTACTCCATCCGTAACTTGGTTTGGTTAATATCTTAGTCATATTCGTCTCTCCTTATTTTAAAATAATCATAACTGAATAATAATCTGCACTGTAAGGTGGGTGATTTCCACTACCGCTGTATTTGATATCAATAATACTCTCATCTGATAAACCCTTTAGAAACTCATTGACTCTCCTCTGTAAATCCCATCTTGATTTTTCTTCAATAATTTCAACTTTCATATTTACACCTCTCCGTTTGATACAATATCTTCAACAATGTGAAAGAACTCTGTATATGAGCCAACATCCACTATTGTCACATTGTCTTTTTTCCACTTTCTCACGAGACGTATTTCATAATTACGCTCTGAGCAAAATTTGTTAATTTCTTCATATGCTTGTTCTGTAGTTTTCACTTCTGCAATCTCTCGTGTTTGTCCTTTGCTATTCTTAAATAAAACTTTCATTTCTATCTCTCCTATTCCACTTCTGTAATTTGATAAGTCTTATAGAAAATATCTTCTCTACATGGATAATATTCACCTTCAACGCCTCGGATGATGAAGTCACCTCGATTGGCAACCATATCACCCTCCAATGTTTTGACAATGAGTTGTAACGCAATAATCTCCGCATCCATAATATCAACTTTAAATTCTACATTATCGTAACCACAAAATAATTCAATTTCACCTCGATTGACTCCATTCCATTGTGCTGCTTCGATCTCAATTGGTTTCTTAAATGCCTTTACTTTCATACTTTCCTCTCCTTTGTGTATTAGAATAATTTATTGACTAATTCTTCATATGTATATTTCTCACGAATCTTTTTCTCGATTGTGACAATTGTATTATTGATTGCTTGTTTACTCACTCCTCTCAACTGTGCAATCTCAACTTGTGATTTACCATCAAGGTAATATTGAATAAATACATCAATGTGTTGAGGTTTAAGATTCAAGTCTTTTAGGAAATCCCATTCTTCATTACGTTGCACGTAAATGTCATGTAGATTACTGCTCATGCGTTCGTCACATAAGATTCCATCAATATTATTGTTCTCACTTTCTGCAATCTTATTGATTGATACAGTTTTGATAGCTTTGTATGAATCATTTTCATCTAAGCTTGAATAATCAAACTTTTGCCCATACCCTCCATTAGCAAATGCTTTACTCTTACGTGCTTCTTGCAGTAGTCCATTGCGAACACACGTATGGCAATATGTATAGAAGTCTGTGTTTGAATCGGGATTATAGGTTTTAACTGCTTTAATTAAAGCAGAATACCCAATTTGAATCTTATCATCTTGTTCATAAGTGAAATCCATAGTAATACTTCTAGCAATTTTATAAACCAACCCTTGACAATTTTTAACCAATTCATTTAACATTTGTGGATTTGTCTTGCATTGCATAATCTCCTCTGTTGTAAAACGTCTGTAACTCTCCTGTTTCTTCATATTAATACCTCTCCCTACTGTGTTTTTTTGTAGTGTGTTGTCTGCTACATTTACTATTTTATATCATTAGTTTACTTTTGTCAACCTATGTATATTAATTTTTGTAAAATTATTCTGCAATATTTTCTTTATTCATTTCTGGGGATGTAAATGATCCACGTTGTAACAATTTCTTACCTTCGTTGGCAATTGCTAATTCACTTGTTGACGTACCATGTGAATCACGATATTGGATTCTTTTCAATTCTTCCTCGGTAATTCCTGCACAGTAGAAACTAGCACCAAAATAATTAAAGAATGACTTTTTAAAACTCTTTGTTTCAATTAATTTCTTAATGCGTTTAGTATAGACAATTTTCTTTTTACCACGCTCATCTTCAAGTTCTTTTACGATGGCAAAACCATATTTCTCAAACAATTGTGCAAATTTCTCCGTTGGTTGATACGCTTTTCTGGTTTCATACTCTGATGTTGAACCAACTTTTAAGAAAGCTTCAGTTCTCAAATAGCCATTAACACGCAAGAAATGTGACCAGTCTCCATCTGCTTTTGGCTCTACCAATAATTCAGACCATTCTTCAGGATAGGTCTCTTTAATCATTTTGAAAATTTCTTTATGGGTAACGATTCCATTATTGCAAATTTCTTTGATTCCGTTGTTTTTGCCAACAGTAAATCCCTCTTGAATTCCTTGTTTATGTTTATATTGCCCGTAGTCTTGAACAGCTAAGGCACGTTCACCTTGATCTTTAGCACGAATAATTTTCAATGTTAAAATTTCTTCTTCTGTTAATTGTGGGGTTTGAGATTTTAACATTGCTTCCAACTTATTAATGTGTTTAATAGTTGCTACACGCACATATGTTGACTCTTTGTTTAGAATTTGTAATGCTCCATCACGAGTCACCTCGTAACATGACTGATTTTTCCCTTGCGAATCAGTAAATGATGACGGTACAAAATTGTACCCACCTCCTTCAATGCCCAACTCCTCCATAGTTTTAAGCTCCTTGCGAATATCTCGCATAACTGTCTTGTGTAATTTCTCTGTATACCCTTTTCCACCTTTTCCTTCTTCTTCTATACGGAATTGGTTAATTAATTTTGTTAGTTCTAAGCTACTCATTGTTAATTGTTTCTCATTATCTAATACTTGTAATTCATTCATATGTATTTTTCTCCTTTTGTTTTCTCAATTTTCTCTACATTCATTATTCTACATTTTTATTTTACAAATGTCAATTGATATATGTCAACTTTTTGCAAATTTTATTTTGGAATTTTCTATCCTTATATATTTAACATTTATGAATTTTTCTGACATTTCATTTTACAAATTTTTCTGAGAGTGCTTAAAGAAGTGCAAATTTTTCCCTATGTTAAAAAGTCAAAATTTTTCTCATTTTACCCTTCACTTTTCAAAAATTTTGCCATTAACATTTATAAATTTTTGCATAGTTATATAAGGATAAAAGAAATTGAAATTTTTTCATATGGTATTAAAAGTTGAAATTTTTTCTTATGAGAATATTTTATTGGCTAAATAAATGAAAGCAATCAATTTTCAAAATTTTTCAATACTAAAGTTGACATTTATAAACCTTTGATGTAGAATAGTAAATGTGAACAGCGAATGAATTAAATTAAATATACATAGGAGATGATTAATAATGAATGGAACAAATCAATTGGTAAATATGGATGACAAAATTTTTAACTTTGTGCTTAACTATGCAAAAGTGATGGGTATTTTAGAAGAAACAGAAATCAACCTTATGGAAATTGGTAAATCGGTGATTACTCGTAAGAGTGGGCAAAAGCAAGTAGGGATTGTTGAATTGAATGATCTATGGGATATTGTAGATGAATATTTTGACGAATTGGATGACGATGTTCGAGGATTCTACGAAGATAAAATGGAAATTTTGGAATTACGTATTGCAACATTGATGAAATTAACGTCAATTCATGGGTGATTGTCATGAGAAAATCAATTTTATCAAACACGAATCAAGTCAATAGACGATACAATAAATTAAATTCCCCATACGAATTGCACAATTTTATCTGTAAATTCAACTATGGAGGATTGGATAGTCAAATCACCTCGTATAAAGCCAATAGCTTGATTCTGAGAAGGTTTAAGGGTACTACCCTAGTGTTTATAGGTGGACATAATAAAACGTCTGTAATAAGCGAAAAACAAGCAATACAGACGACTAATGAAATATTGAAATTGATTGAAGGTTGATTAATTCAACCTTTTTTTATTTTTACAAAAATCCAAAAATAAAACCCACTATATCGTGGGGAGTTTTTCAAAAATTATAGTGTGGTAAGCAATTTTCGTGAAAATCGACACCCGAATATATACACTATATAGCCTGGGGATTTTCTGAAAATCCAATGTGGTAGGTCAAAATTTGCAAAAATCGACACCTAACCGCCTACCACAGAGTGGGGAATTTTAGTTGAAATATTAGTGTGGTTCGATAGTCGTGGAAAATTCACACCCGAAACCTTTTGTCGATCTACCTTTATTATATATGATTATTTGATAAAAGTCAATAGAAAATCATGCAAAAATAAACTTTTTTGATCTGTTGCTGTTCTGATAATTCCACTTGTTCTACTCTTTCTATATATTATATATAAGGATAGTAAAAAATAAATTTGAAAAAGTTGATATTTCTAAACTTTTATAGTTGACTTTATATGTGAGTATGATATAATAAGTACATAAGCGAAAGGCAAGTAAAAATTTGGAGGTTGTTAGTTATGACATACGTAAGAGAATTAGGATGTTTTGTAAATGGTATTGAGGACTTGGCTTCAGAAATTGGAGGCGATATTGAAACAGTAATCAATGAAGAAATTAAGGGAGTTCAAGATGTAGCAAAAGCTACAATAACAATCGTGGATAGTTTGATTGAGAAATTACACGAAAGCCATAAAAATGATGTACAAGCGATTATAGAAGACGAAACAATCCGGGAATTACATAGGATTAAACATAATCTAATGATTTTGGCATAATTCAAAAAAAGTTTATAAAGTAGTTGATTTTTATAAAGTATGATGTTATAATAAGTACATAAGTTGATAAACAAATAAAATAATTGGAGGGTTTAAAAATGAAAATCTATCAATATCAAAATAAAATTACAAATCGTCTTTATGTGGTGATCGAGAATGACCTGAATAGTAAAGATAATCTAGTATTATTGCATGAGGATTTACATAAAAATGGTAATGCTTATCCTATGAAGTATATTAGCCTAAAAGACTTGCAAGAGAATTATATTTGTAAAGGCGAATTAAAACGAAAATAAAAATTAAAAAAACTTTAAAATAATACTTGATATTTATCAACTTATGTAGTATAATAAAGACATAAGTTGATAAACAACTAAAATAAAAATAAATGGAGGTTATTAAAATGAAAACTATTGATAATGGAATTTATACATATGTCCCAACAAAAGAATTTGAGGTTAGCCAAAATAAGCGTGTTTATAAGTGTTATTTGGAGGGTGAATTTTTAGGCTATCGTATTAAAACCAAGCCAAAACAACTAGTTAAAGGAGTTGAAAAATCAGTTGGATTCTGTTTCAAACCCTGTAAAAAAGTATATCAAGATGAAAACGGGAAAATGAGATTTATTCTTTGTTAATTAGTATTAGGAGGTTATTAAAATGGCAAATACAGAAAGCGTAAAATTCAATAAGCGGCAGGGAGTTATGGCAAGGTTGGGCATTAATCCATTGGGATTGATGTCTGTACCTGTTAGCGACTTAGTGGAAAAAATGGAAAGTATGGCGATTAATTCAGAAAAATTGAATATGAATGATCTTTATTTCCCAGAAAGTTGGTCACAAAAGGCAACGGTATATAAAAATTATACTGATAAAAATTTTACTTTCTGCTATGATTATGATAGATCAATAAAAAGCGATATCTACTGTTTAAAATTTGGCAATACTGTCAAATACTATTCAAACAAAGCGTATGAAAAGCGTTTTATTTTAGGTGATAATTTGAAAGTATGCAAAACAACAGAGATTGTAACAGCTAATTACATAATTTATATTACTATTGGCATTTCCATGATAAGAGGTAATATTGACTTATTAGTGAAAAGTCACGCAGATAGCAACGGTGAACAACTGACGTTGTTAGATGAAAAAAATATTTATTTTAAATCAGTAACGTTTGAGGGTATTAAAAAAGAGGTACAAAAATACGTTTTTAAAAAGTTGGGATCATAAAGTTAAAAAAGTTTATAAAGTTGATAAATAATAGTTGACTTTATATGTGAGTATGGTATAATAGAGATATAGTTAAGAAATACGTAAATATCATGTAAAATTGAAAGGTGGAAATTAAAATGTATACTATAAAGAAAAACTTTAATGGAGAAATTGTTTTTAGTGGAGGTAAAAAAGAATTGGTAAATTGGATTAGTAATAATTATAAAGGTTATAACATCGGAGAGAGAACATCCTTATGGCAATTAGCACGTATCATCCAAGTGAATTACAACCTATTTAAAAATGAAAAACGTATCTATCCAATGTAAATAAAAATTGAATTTTTATTTAAAACAATAGTTGACATATAACAACTACAATGATACAATATAATTAAACTTAGGAAATATTTAGGAGGAAATACAATGGCATTAGTTAAAATTTTAGATCAAGTGGTTTATCTTATCCAGGAGGTGGTTTATCTATTCGCCATTATTGGATATAAGGCTTATCAATATCGTTGCCTAATCGCTACGGTGTTATTCATTGGAGTTTGCTTTATTGGCGGATTATGTGTTTACTGTATGCAATAGTAAAAAGTCGGTTAGGTAAAAAAATTAAAAAGTTAATCAAAAAGATTGACTTTTATCAAGTGGCATGAGATAATATAAGAGTAGCAAGGGCTATAAATAAAAATAGAAAGAAGGAACTTAAAATGTTAAAAATTACAGGTGAAAAGTTAGGATATCCAGTTTATGAAAATAAAAATTACAGTGTGAGTGCATACATGCAAAACGATGACAGATTAGGAATTGAAATTGAATTCAATGGACGTTACAACTCTCAAACGGCTATCATCTATCCACATAGTGGGAAAATTGCCTTTGATTATCCCGAAGCATTACCAAAATATGTTATCAGAAAGGTTTACACACTAGCCGAAAAAATTAAAAAAGATGGTAAACACTATTGATCGATGATATCGGATTTGAAATTATAAAATAAATTTCATTAAGTAGTTGACATATGGCAACTATGATAATATAATAAAGATATAAATTGATAAACAAAATAAACCTTTTAATAGGCATTATCTCAGATAGTGCCTAGTATAAAGGCTTTATTTTGAAAAGTCTTAAAACTACATAAAAGAAAGAGGTAAGTAAAAATGGAACAAATCAAAATCAATGCTTTATTAAACTACTTAGGAGAAACAACAGAAACGACTGAGGTTGAAACGTTAAAACATGATGATAATAAAACGGTTTTCATTGATGGTAATGAATATCTAGTATTAACAGATGAGGAAGCAGATCAAGAGTATCACGAATATCAGATGAATTTAATCGACGATATGGGATTGGATAGCTTTTCAGATTGGGCAAAAGATGAAATTTTAAACCATCATACAACGTCAGAATATCAAAACTTATTTGATGAAATTCAAGAGGAGAGCATGACTTGTTATATTGATGATTTACGTCATATGGACGAATTAGAAGAGGAAATGGAGAATGCTGGATGTGATAATGAAGATGAATTTTTAGAATATTTATGCGATCAAGAAGACAGCGCAGAATATTTCAAATTTAACTTTGGTCAAGATGAATACAATCGTATTATTATTGAAAATAATTTAATTGATTGGGATAGTGTTATTCAATGGACTAAAGACATGGACGGACGTGGTATTATGGCTGGTTATGATGGAATTGAAATGGAATTAGAGAATAGCTTATACGCTTATCGTATTAATT
>QRFC01003098.1_pt1 | contig 11409 bp, 8 predicted proteins | sample 1861061 | NCBI WGS metagenome assembly QRFC01 (sample SAMN09711282, study PRJNA482702) | Human gut metagenome, whole genome shotgun sequencing project. | reverse complement strand
CCCTTAACTTAAACGCCAAAACTAAATCTAAACAAAAAACACAAATAATGATAATATTTTATTTTTTCTTGTTTTCATCTTTCCTATCGTCCGGTCCTTTCATAAAATTCCGTGCAAACTTATATTCTGCCCGCCGGTATTTATAAAGTTTCTCAGGCGATAATATCTTTTTGAATTTCTCGTAATATTCTTTTTCCAAAGCCGCTTCCTTCATCTTCACTCCGAGACATTCATCATTCACTTTCGAATAATCGGATTCAGTCGGTGGATTCTTATGCTTCAGATCCTTCGTCAGCTTACGGCATTCACGACCAACTTCGAACATTTTTTGTTGTAACTCATTACACAACGGTATAAAAGCTGCTGCTTCTTCCGGTGTCAAGCCTACTTCAGCTGTAATGAAAGCATTTCGCTTTGCCTGAAAGGCCTCCTTATCAAAATGTCGATGTTGTTGTTTTTCTCCCTGCGCCAACACTTTCGAAGAGAACAAAACTGAAATCGCCACAAATGTAATAAAAAATATTTTGCTCATACAACTATTATTACAAAAATATGCTAATAACTTCTTTTTTTCGTCAATTTATTCGTAATTGCCCAATTCTTCTGCTAAAAGATAATCCGTATATTGGGCCTCCAGATACTCCAGGTATTCTTCATTTTCTGCTTCCATGATAGCAGTTTTTACTTCCGATGCATCTTTAGACTGTACTAACAATGCATCAGACTGGCTCTTTTCACCGTCGAAACCGACTATTGCTTTAAAGAACAACCCCAGTCCGGCAAATACAGCAGCCATATACAACCACGGACGGGCACGGTCCATCATGGAGACCTTTTTCGCCTCAGCCTTCGGTTTATCAGGTAACTGGCTCATTATATTAGCCGTGAGATCCTTCATATACCCGTCGGGCACAGTAAAAGGATTCTTTCCTTTAAAACGTTCCAGATTGTTTTGTTCTTTTTCCATACACTTCCGTTTTAATACACCTTTGACGAGCTTCGCCCCAAAAGGTTTAAATGTCTTTTGTTAAAAACTCCTCGACTTTTTTGACCGCATGATGATAAGAGGCTTTGAGGGCACCGACAGAGGTTCCCAGAATATCCGACATATCTTCATACTTCATCTCGTCAAAGTATTTCATGGTAAACACCAAACGTTGTTTCTCCGGTAAAGTGAGGATGGCATTCTGCAATTTCAGCTGTGCCTCATCACCGTCAAAATAGTCATCTCCCTTCAGACGTTCCAGCAAAAAGACATCGGTATCGTCGATCGAGACGTTATTCATATTCCGCTGGCGGTTCAGGAAAGTAATACATTCATTGATGGCAATCTTATACAGCCAGGTAGACAACTTCGCCTCTCCCCGGAAATAATCGATATTCGTCCAGGCTTTCAGAAAAGTATTCTGCAAAAGATCATTTGCATCATCATGGCTCAGTACCATCTTTCGTATCTGCCAATATAACTTTTCCCCATAAAGATTCACCACCCAGGCAAAAGCATCCCTTTGCCGGGCCGGATCCCGTAGTTGTTCTACGATTTCATCTTCCGTATATTGCTGCATCCTCTCCATATTTGGCTCAAATATACAAAAAAGTACGGATATAAAAAAAGCGGGCAACTTTACAGTTGTCCGCTTTTCGGAAGTGCCCAGAACAGGACTCGAACCTGCACGCCTCGCGACACACGCACCTGAAACGTGCGCGTCTACCAATTCCGCCACCTGGGCATTTCATTACTTTCAGGTAAGCAATCTCTCGTGATTGCGGTGCAAAGGTAGTGTTTTTTTTTATACTGCAAAATATCTATGCTGTTTTTTTCCTATTATTTGAATTTTCAGTTTTTATAGTCAATATTCATTGTCCGTGTTCCCATGATAGGAACACAGACAATCTTCGTTTATTCTTCCGAATTCTCCCAAACGACATCAACTAAATTAACCGTATGATTACCCGTTTTATCAGTTATGGAAGTTCCAAGATTCAGATTTAACGGCCAATAAGCATTCAAACCGTCTTCTGTCCCACTAAAACCACAATTAATATCCGCAGCAACTTCTTCTGCCGTACGTACATCTTTCCATAGACTTAAATCCTGAATATATCCTCTCATATAACGATCAGAATAAGATGGAGCCGTACCTGCCTGCAAATCAGCGTTCGGAGTTACCTGTAAAGTACCACAAGATGAGCTACCAACCTTTTTCCCATCCAGATACAAAGCTATTCCGCCACCCTTCTGGTAAGTTGCAACCACATGATACCAACGGTTCAACTCTAAAGAAGAAGTCTGACAACCAGTCCAGTTACCATCGTTAATATAAAACTGTATAACATTTCCACTACTTCTGAGCATCCAACCCGAGTTACCACTCTCACAAGAAATAACATTCTGATCACCACCGGCAAATTCGTTATATTTCACCCGACACTCTATAGAAAAACTTTCCGTCACATTCCAATCGCCGACTGGTCCCAAATTCATTTTAGAACCTAATCCGAAAAGAGGAACACCTGCTTTTACCGTATTAGCATAAAAGGCAGCAATAGCATCATCCAATATCTTCAATGCATTGGTATAGGCTTCATCCGATGATGAATTCTGAAGGATAAAATAGGCCCAATCAATACGGGTTTGTAAAATGTCTTTAGAACCCGGAGCTATACAACCTTCCTCATTTCCTTCCACCGACTCAGAGATAGAAGTTTCCGCTTTTTGAATACATTCGATCAAACCACTTCGGGCTAAAGAGTCATCCTCATCCTTACACGACAAGCAAATCAACATAAGGCTTGCCAAAAATATCATTGATATATACTTTGTTCTCATATAAATACATTTTTAATAACCATCATTCTGACCCAGCGTCGTCCAATCGGGCATACCATCAAATTGAGTCTGTGGTATCGGACGAACCTTATGAAAATCTTTTATATTACCTGCTGCATCCGGATTGTAAAGCTTAATATGATCAACCAGCTTACCTAGGCGCTTCAGATCAAACCAACGCTGAAACTCTCCAGCCAGCTCCCTTCCACGTTCATCCAGAATGAAATCGACAGTCATATCTTTTTCCGTTACTTCCATTTCCTTTTCATGACCGGATTTCGTAGCGCGGCTTCTAATTGTCATGATATCCCGAGCAGCACCCTGCAAATCTTTTTTCGTTGTACTTCTGATTTTTGCTTCTGCACGGATCAAATACATTTCAGCTAAGCGTAATACAGGATAATTTCTATCTGAATTGGTCGACATATCACCCGGACGTGTCTGATCATCGAATTTTGTCATACCGATAAATGTTTTACGATCGGTCGGAATACCTTTTGCATCATACAAGTCATTTACATCGAAAGCAGTATAACATTTTGCCATACGTACTTTTTCCTCTGCAGAGATCGGATCAATACTCAGATATAATGCCGTATCCTCATACAAGGTCTGCATATTGGGAAATGCCGAAGTATCATCAGTCGGATCATTATACAACCATACCCACTGATGTAAGTCGGACCAGCGCAAATCAGCCTCATGATTAAATAATGATATATAATATAATGTAGGAACTGCACCACAGCCACCATAACCAGTCCAACCGCATTCTGTTTTCACACCGGCAAAACGGTCGATAAACATGGCAAAATGTTGCCAGTAATAGCTTGGTTGTTTAAAAGACTCGTCTTCCACAAACTCTGTTGTCCAGATAAACTCTTTATTTCGTTTACTGTCATCCCATAAATCTTTCAGGGAAGATGAAAGTTCCAAACCATAAGAACCATCAATAACCTGCGACGCCATATCGGCTGCCTCATCCAGCTGTTCATTATAAAGATACATACGAGCTAAAAATGCTTTAGCAGAAGGCATATCTATACGTCCATATTCGGAAGTCCGCCGATCCGGTAACAGCTTGACAGCCTCTTCCAATCCCGAAATAATTTCTTTGTAAAAATCCGCACGGGGCGAACGACTAGCCGTCATCCCTTCATCCACATCCGTCGTACGAGGCAGATATGTATCTCCCCATGTTTCAGTTATTATCCAAAGGAACATAGAACGCATAACCATCATTTCCGCTTTATACTGATCTTTTTCCGCTTCATCGGCAAAAGGCGTACTGTCTATCGTTTCAAAGAAAAGATTGATATTTGCCATCGCCTTATAGCAGTGGTTCCACAACCAGGACACATTTCCGTTTGTTGCATCCAAACCATAATAATCGCAGACTCCCATATCCGTAAAATTCCCTCCCCGAAGGAACAGGTCTGCCCCATGTTCTGTAAAAGCAGGCCATTGCCCACCACCGCCATACAGATTGTTTATCTTTGTATAGGACTGATACACCAATGCTTTAATACCATTCTCCTCACCAAAAATATCAGTTGTAGATCCGTACGATTCTTCTTTTAAAAAGTCTGAGCACCCTATTGTAGACATACATATGGCTACCAAACCCAATATAAATATTCTTTTCATACTTATTCGTTTATTATTAGAACTGAAGATTTACGCCAAAAATATAAAATGCTTCCCACCAGGAAATACCACCGGAATTTATGAACTTGCTATAATGAACAGGATCATTTGCCGTTGCATAAACACGTAGTTTTTTTACTACACTTTTATCATTGAACAATGTTTTCGGTAATGTATAACCGACTGTAATATTCCTGATATTAACATAGTTATTTTTATGATAGCCCACTGCACTCAGATATTTAACACTTTGACCGGCTACCGGACGAGGATTACAATTAGTCGGATTTTCCGGAGTCCAGTAATCAACTTTCACCGTATTCCAACGTCCCATTTCTGATGACCAGAAATCTGTACTATAAGTATCTCTCGCCAAAGCTCCGAATTCACCATAACAATCTACTGAGAAATCCAGGTCTTTCCATCGTCCATTGATCTGAAGTCCGCCAACCCAGTCAGGTCTGTTCGTACCCAGAATCATACGGTCATTCCCATCAATCTTCCCATTTCCATCCAAATCAGCCACTTTCACTTCACCCGGTTTCTGTCCGTAAAGTGCTGCAAGGCCCGCTTCTTCTTGTTGCCAAATACCCACTTGCTTATAATCGTAGAATACACCATTTACCGGATAGCCAACAAAAAGTCCGTTATTGATATCCTCTTTCATCTCAGGATCCTGAAGGCGAACCAATTCTTCCTTATTTCTATAATAAGTAAGCGTCGCCCCCAATTCTAAATCTTTTTTCTTAACAGCAATCCCCGACAAAGAAATCTCCAATCCCCGGTTACGGGTATCTCCCACATTATCCCAGGCACGGTTAAATCCTGTCGTATAAGGAAGTGTTTTCAAATAAAGCAAATCAAAACTTCTGGAGTCATACCAGTCAACAGATCCGTAAATACGCCCATCCAGAAAACCGAAATCCAATCCGATATCAAGCATCTTATTCTTTTCCCATTTCAAGTCGGGAGTCGGACGGGTATCAGGTTCCAGACCCGGATAATTAATTTCACCGGATTCTGTTTTAAAGTTAGCATATGTACCATAAAGAGTTCCGGCTGTCGCATAAGCAGCAATTGCATAATTGCCTGTCAAACCATAACTTGCTCTCAGTTTCAGGTTAGTGATCCAATCGATCGGCTTAATGAAATCTTCCTCAGAAATTCTCCAGGCGAGGGCTCCTGACGGGAAAGTTGCCCATTTATGCCCTTCTGAAAGCTGGGAAGCCCCATCTCCTCTGACTGAAAATGTCAACATATAACGATCATTATAATCGTACTGTACACGTCCAATATAAGATACCATCTGGGAGCGGGTAAAACTTGAAGACAATGTTTTCGAATCAACCAGACGCCCCATGTTATACCACAAATAAGCAGGAGATTCTTGTTCTTTACCCGACATACTCGAGTTAACAGTTTGCCTGTTCTGCATCTCCAGTACTCCGGATAAATTAATCGTATGTTTCTTTATGTCCAGCTTATAATTCAGAATATTATTCCACACCCAGTCGGCTTGCCGATTATTAGTCATACTGGCCACATTCCGTGTATCCTGATAAGAAACGCTTCTTTCATCATAATAATATCCTCTGGAAGAGAAAGCCGGATTATAGGCAAAATTCGTATTATAAGTAAGGTTTTTTGCCAGATTGATCTCTGCAAAAATCCTGAAAAAGATCTTCCATTCTTCCGTTTTATCCTTGTAGACTTCATCGCTTTCATTCAGATACGGATTCTTTACAAAAGGATCGCCAAACGGGTAGGTATTGTAAGAACCATCAGCATCCCTCACCGACGTCAACGGAGACATCCTGATTACCGTACCGAACACATCCGGTTTATCATTTTTAATTGTATAATAAGCACGGTTAGAGATTCCGACTTTCATAAAAGGCAATACCTGATGAGATAAATCGGTAGTCAGGTAAAAATTATTGTAGTTATTATTTTTATAACGACTATCGTCATTCCGGTAATTAAATGAGATTTTATACTGAGTTTTGTCATTTCCTGAAGAAATAGTAACCAGATGGTTGGTCCAGAAACGTTTCCGGTTAAAGTATTCGCCCGTCCAGTCCGTATTCATTTTTCCCATATTGGACAGTTCTGCTCCGGAAAAAGCTTTAGCATCATCAGCTTCGCTGTTCCATGTTCCGGCAGCTCGGTATGCTTCACGTTTGAATGCAATATATTCATCTGCATCCATCACTTCGAAAGAGCCCCAATCATTTACTCCGACTCCGGCAAACCCATCATAAGAAACAATCGTTTTACCTTTCTTCGCCTGCCGGGTTGTAACCAGAATTACGCCATTAGCACCTCTTGCCCCGTATATAGCGGTAGAAGAAGCATCCTTTAATACATCAATCGATTCAATATCACCGGGATTTATTGAAGCCAGCGTTTCATTATAAGGTATCCCGTCCAACACAATCAACGGGTCATTACTGGCATTTCGGGAACGTGTTCCACGGATTCGAATGGAACTACCATCCATTCGTATACCCGGAACTCCTACAAGGCTGGTCGTAATATCGTTGGCTGGTATTCTGCCAATCTTTTCTGAACTGATAGAGGCCACCGAACCTGTTATATCTTTACGTTTCATAGAAGTATAACCTGTGACAACAACATCTTCCAATCCGATAACGTCTTCCGCCATCACAATGTTGATCTCAGTACGACTTCCAATTGTTACCTCCTGGGATAACATTCCTAAATAGGAAAAGACTAGTATGTCTTTGGGATTCAGATTAGCAAAAGAGTAAGCGCCTTCCTCATCAGTAATGGTTCCGGTTGTACTCCCTTTTACACTAACATTGACACCAAACAAGGGCTCCCCATTAATATCTTTTACGATTCCAGACACATAATTGTCTGTTTTTAACACGGGGGGGGGTTAACATATGTTTTGATTCCGCAGCAACCGGCAGAACCAAAACCGACATGACTAGAATCATTGGAATTTTCATTCTTCGATTCAAATCCTGAACGAAAAGTTTAGACAATTGATTAACTTGTTTCATACTCTTTATTTTTAATTAGCAATAAATATTGTTAGATAAGAAGATTATATTATTTATATCACAAACCACGCATATTAACACAAGGCAATAAATACAAACATATAACAACATATTCAAACCTTTTATATCTGTCATAATATTTATCCGGGATTAAAGCCTACTACGAGTGCTCTCCCCTTTTATTTAAAGACAAAGTAAAAGATTCCATTTTACAAATTCATAATAAAACACTCCGATATTCTTATATTATCTTACTATATTATTAATTAGAATTTAGTTAAATAAATCAGACTACCGCTCTATTCCCCAGGAATAATCCGGTGTCGGTCCCATTTCTAATGTGAGAGTACCTCCTTTTAACAATTCGGAAGCCGGAAAACGGAAAGACTGGAGTTGCTTGCCATTCAGAACAGCACTCTGAACATATTTATTGACACGGGAAGCATTATGTGCTTCTATCGTAAATGTTTGCCCTCTGCCAAAACGTTCACCCAAATCAATGACAACCTTTTCATATAACGGACTAGCGATCTCATAAACAGGCTCGATGCTACAACCACCATCTGTCTGGAAGAGCCCTAGAGCAGCCATCACAAACCAGGCACTCATTTGTCCCTGATCTTCATCTCCCAGATAAGCATTTGCCATTCCGCCCCCGTAATAACGTTCAATTATAGAACGACTCCATTTCTGAGTTAACCAAGGTTGTCCCACCCAGTTAAACAAAAAGACAAAATGCATGGATTGTTGATTTCCCTGAACTACCGGATAATCCCAGTACTGATCGTTGGGTGCATTGTAACGCCAAGGTTCACTCGCTCCGAATCCCCATTGAAGACGTTCAACAAAACGGTCTTTTCCTATCATTTCAGCCAAAGCCGGAACATTTTGGGGAACAAAATAAGTCAATTGCCAGGCATTTCCCTCCACATAATGATGGTTCGCACCTGAATGGAAAGGATCAAAATCTTTACTCCAACTTCCATCACTATTCCGCATTTGAGCATAACCGGTTTCCGGATTTATCGCATTTTTCCACCACGAACCCCGTTCTGCAAATAGTTTAGCATCCTCCTCTTTCCCCAATGCCTCAGCCAGTTGAGATACTGTCCAATCGTCATAAGCATATTCCAGTGTATTAGAAAAACGTCCGAGGTCTGCCGGAACATACCGGTGTTTCAGATAGGGCATCAAATCACGATTTCCCGCATAACCACCACAGACTTTCTGACTCGGGGTAGTCTGCATCTTTTTAACAGCAGCAAAAGCTTTTTCTCCGTCAAAACCACGAATACCCATTTGCCAAGCACTGACAATCAAAGGTATTTCATGTTCTGCGACCATTACCGGAATATATTCCATGCCAGCAGGACCTTTAGCCAACCAACCATTCGCATCATACATCGCCAATTGTGACTTTACCCAACGATTACTCCACTCCGGCGTCACCAGATTCCAAAACTGATTCAGATTCCAGAACGTATTCCAAAAAGCATCACATCCCAAAGCCACATCATCCGGATCTGAAAACCGACGGACTTTTTCATCGGCAGATACCCATTCTCCGTTTACATCGCTCCAGATATTACGGCTACACAATGCCCGATACATATTAGTATAAAAACGCACCTTCTCCAAACGGTCATTTGTCGAGATCAACACACGGTCAAACAAATCGTTCCATACATTTACCTGATTATTCCGGACCAGATCAAACTGCCAGCCAAAAGGTGAACTGATTTCTTTCTCCAGATTTTCAGCAGCATTTGCTATACTGACCAGAGAAATACCTGAACGCGCCTGTACTACCGGTGATTTTTTGGCATCAAACTGTAACCAGACACCGGCATTCTTTATATTTTGGGCTGCCAGATGTTCCGTCTTTTCCCTCTTCTCATTGATCCAACCACCCATCGATTCTATAGGCTGGTCAAACTCAATCACAAAATGAAGGGTATATTCCTGATCTGCATCAGAACTCCATACATATTTAGACAACTGATGACTGTAACCCTCGATACGAGTATCGCTGACTTTTTTTATTTCAACATCCTCTAATTGGTAATCATATTCAGCCGGGATATGCAGATCAACCAAGACCCGGGCACTATCCTTATCGGAAGGAAAAGTATATCGCTGAAAACCGCAATGAGTCGTGGCAGTCAACTCAGCTCTAATCCCATAATCCGTAAGGTCTACCTTATAATAACCCAAAGGAGCTTCTTCCGTCAGTTTATCTATCCGGGAACGATAGCCTGAATCCGGGTCAGTTTCATCACCGACAATCGTTTGTAACGGTCCATTCGTCGGCATCATACCCAGCCCTCCCATCGTCCATTCGTGTATATGGCTAAAACATCCTACGCTCTCGAAAGTAGGCTGATATCCGGCCTGCCAACCGGCATTCTGATTATCGGGACTCAGTTTTACCATTCCGAAAGGCATCCAGGGACCAGGTGCAATCATCCAACGGGAATGGGCTGTGCCAATACGAGTATCTACATACCGGGCTAAAGTCTGAAGAGGCTGAGGCTTACGTTCCACCTTTCCTTTCTGTAATAATTTACCATCTGCCCGAACCTCGAAAGTACTGATCTGCGAAGATGCAACAGCCGGCATCGGAACTTCCAGGCAATAACGTGCTGTATCCAGCACAGTTGAAAATATCTCTTTTCCATCCAATTCGACAGCAAGAGCCGGCTGTCCTTCCAAATGTTCCACATCAACGAGCAAGGGCTGCTTATTTCCACTATCGGTAGCCACTTCATAATCGGCAGCCTTTACAGAACGAACGAATGCTTTTTCCGGATTCACCAACCGCACACGTGAAGGACCTTGCAAACCGACATGATCAAACAAAAGCCACGAACCTTCCAATACGGAAAGCGTGATGCTGTTTCCTCCCTCACGTAATACTCCTTTCTTCACCGGAATAGACAGATGAATAGGTTTCGCCTGACTCATATCCCCTGTAATAGAAGCATCGCTTCCTCCTGAAGTCAATTGAATCTTCTCTTCCTGACTATTATTAATCAAGACTTTTAACAAAGGAGGTTTATGAGGAGAATTATCAGCCAAATCAACGATCAACGACCACTCCCCTTTTTCCGGAATATTTTCCAATCCGAAAAGAATATTCACGTCATGTGTCCTTAAACCTGCGGTAGACCAAGTTCCGCCCCATTGATCGGCCGGACCGGGCAAAACATAAGGGAATGATTTTTTTACATCACTCTTCCCGACCAAGAAATATCGATCCTCAAAACCAAAGTCATTAGCCAGAAAATCTTTATACCGATCTGGTCCCAATGCCAATTCAACAGTAGAACTATCAGGGACACCTATATTCCAAATCTGTCCCTTATTGTCAGGTATTGTACAAGAGGTTACAGCCAGTACACACAGACAACTTGCCAAAAGTATTCTTTTTCTCATAACTGCAAAGATTATTTATGCAGCAAAAGAAGCGATCTTCAGCGAGTCCCGCAAGTCATATTATTCTGATTGAGTTATACTATGTTCTGATTCTTTCTTTCGATATACGGAAGGAGAGACTCCCATCACTCTTGTAAAGATACGCGAGAAATAGGCTGGTTCCTCAAATCCCAGTTTAATAGATATCTCATTCAATTTAAGATTAGTCAGCACTATATACTGACAGGCTTTCTGAATCTTCAACCGAATAAAATAATTAATCGGTGACATTCTCGTCTCTTTTTGGAAAAGCATTGAGAAATGTGATGGAGAATATTTAAAGTAAGTAGCTAATTGTTCCAGCGTCAGATTTCGTTCCACATTTTCCTGCATATAGTGGATCACTTTCGATGAGAATGAATATTCTTTATGAGTAGGTAAATTATAATAACGGAACTGTTCCAGATATATGAACGAACTCAGGAACAT
>QRFC01003096.1_pt1 | contig 11414 bp, 8 predicted proteins | sample 1861061 | NCBI WGS metagenome assembly QRFC01 (sample SAMN09711282, study PRJNA482702) | Human gut metagenome, whole genome shotgun sequencing project. | reverse complement strand
GCTGAACGCCTGCAGGCAGATGATGGCCAGATGGGTGTTGTTCAGGTGCCAGGAGCGCATCATCATGAACTGGGGCACCATGTAAGCCTGCCAGGGCACCGCGATGGTCGCGATGTAGCCCAGGAACAGCACGTTCTTGCCCTTGAAGTTCAGCTTGGCGAACGCATAGGCGGCGAAGGAGGAAGTCAGGACCTGTAAGATCGTGACGATGATGGTCAGGAACGCGGTGTTCTTAACGAAGGTCAGCAGGGGGATCTTCGTCCAGATGTCCACATAGTTCTGCGGGCGCGGGTTCGAGGGGATCCACTCAATGGGGAACGTAAAGACGTCCTTGTTCAGCTTGAAGGATGCGGAGAGCATCCACAGGAACGGGATGAGCATCAGGGCGGCCACGACGATGAGCAGTGCATAGATCAGCACGCGGCTGACAACATGCTGCGCCTTCATGGAGCCTGTCTTTTTCTTAACTGCGGTAGTAGCCATGTGTGTTTCCTCCTTCCCTTAGTCGTTGCTGGACGAGCCCTTGAACTGGATGATGGTGACAAACAGCACCAGCACAAACAGCACCATGGACACGGCACTTGCGTAGCCGTACTTCGGCGTGTTGACGAAGGCTACGTTGTAGATGTAGTAAACAAGGGTCATGGTCGCATTGCCGGGGCCGCCCTGGGTGATCATGTACATCTGGTCATACACCTTGAAGGAGGCGATGGTCAGCATGATGATAACGAAGAAGGTGGTGGGCTTCAGCTGCGGCAGGGTTACATTCCAGAAGATCTGCCACTTGCTGGCACCGTCCAGCTCGGCAGCCTCCTCCAGCTCGGGGTTGGTGCCCTGCAGACCGGCCAGGTAGATGACCATGTAATAGCCCATGTTCTTCCAGACGCTGAACAGGATGACCGTGAGCATAGCGGTGTCCTTACCGGCGGCCCACTTGGGCAGGTTCTCCACGCCAAGAGTTGCGAGGATCTGGTTGACCGGGCCCATGGAGGGGCTGAAGATCATGTTCCAGACCGCAGCAACGGCGACCAGAGAAGCAACGTAGGGGAAGAACGAAACGGTACGGAAGAAGTTGCGGAACTTGACCTTCTGGTTCAGCAGCATGGCCAGACCAAGGCTGCACACCAGCGTCAGCGGCACCGTGCCGATGGCGTAGACCAGCGTATTGACAAAAGCAGCCTTGAAAGTCTTGTCGCTCAACAGGGCAACAAAGTTGCTGATGCCGGTGAACTCAACGGGATGGACACCGTCCCAGTTGCAGAACGAAAGCCCGATAGCGAAGATCATGGGCACCAGCGTAAAGATGCAGAAGCCGATGAAGTTCGGTGCAATGAAGCTGTAGGCAACCAGACTGTCGCGGAGAGATTTGCTCATGCCGCGCTTCGGTTTTGCCTGCACAGCCTGCGTGGTTTCAGCCATGGGTCATACCTCCTCGGTGTTTTGGCAATAAGTAAGGGGCAGGCGCGCCCGCCCGCCCCTTTTGGAAGGAAAAGGAAAACTTATGAAAAAGAAGTCAGGGAATCGTTTGGGAATCAGCCGAGGAGAGCCTGGACCTGCTCGTTCATGTTGGCGATGCCCTCGTCAACCGTCTCGCTCTCGGTCATGATGGCGTCATGCTCGGTGTTCAGGATGGTCTCGATCTCGGAAGCCTTGTCAGACAGAGGCATCTCGAGGTAGATGGCGGTGGTGTTCAGAGCCTCCAGAGAAGCGTCGTCAGAGGGGAAGCCATCGGTAGAGGAGATGATCTTGTTGGTCTCGTCGCTGGCAACGGCGGGGAAGGTGCCGACGGCAGCAACGCACTTGGCGCCGTCCTCAGAAGCGCACCAGTTGACGAAGTCCAGAGCAGCCTCTTTCTTCTCGGAGTTAGCGTTGACGGCCAGGCTGGTCACAGTGCCCAGAGTAGAACCGGCAGGTGCGCCGTCCGGATGAGGATACTTGACGATGCCGAAGTTGACGGGCTGGACACCGTTGGAGGCAGCCTCCGCATTGTACTTCTGCAGGGTAGCGATGAACCAGGAGCCCATGTTGCACATGGCAGCCTGACCGTTCTCAAAGGCACCGGAGTAATGCAGGCCGGAGGTCTTTTGCTCGCCGTAGTTGGGGATAACGCCGTCAGCCTGCTCGGACAGGACCTGCTCGTAGTAAGGCTTCAGGAAGTCGTAGTTACCGTCGATAACGGTGTGCTGGCCGTCCAGGATGCCGAACAGCGTGGTGGTAGAACGCCAGGTGTGGTAGATGTTGCCGTAGACACCGGCCTTTTCATTGACCTCGCGGATCTTGGCGTCGAAGTCCGCCATCGTCATATCGTTGGTGGGGTACTCGACACCGGCCTGATCGAAGATGTCCTTGTTGTAGTAGACGACCCAGAAGTCAGAGCGGAACGGGACAGCGTAATAGTTGCCGTCCTCGGCAGTCAGCTGCTCCAGAACGCCGTTGAACTTGCTCTCGTCAGTGGTCAGCTTGCCGCTCAGGGGCTCGAGCATGCCGAGGTTGATCAGGTTGGAGTAGCCGGGGATGTCCTTGATGGACAGAACGTCCAGCTCACCGTTGCCGCCAGCCAGCTGGGTAGCCAGCTGGGTCATGTAATCGGTAGAGCCCAGGTCGGTCATCTCGATGGTGACGTTGGGGTGGCTCTCCATATAGCCGTCAGCCAGAGCCTGCCAGTAAGCAGTGGAGTCCTTATCCCACAGGGCCCAGTTCAGGGTGACAGCCTCGTCGCCGGAGCCGGTGCTCTCGGCAGTGGCCTCGGTGGAAGAAGCGGTGCTCTCCGCGGTGGAAGCGGAGTCAGCGGTAGAGTCGCCGGAACCGCCGCAGGCGGCCAGGCTCAGGGCCATGGTACCTGCCAGGCCGAGAGCAGCAATTTTCTGCATTTTACGCATAATGTTTCTCCTCCTAATAAGAAAACATTTTTTCGGGATCCAGGCTTGTCCCCTCATGGGGGTCTGTCCCTTTCGTTGCCATTATAATACATCATCTTCCCGTCGAAATGGATGGTTTTTTTGGGGTTCGGTTTGCAAATTTTACGGCAGTTCCCCAATCGCGGCGGAAAAACCTGTACTTTTTTAAGAAACCTGCAATATTTATCTTTCCCTACAGTTCTCCCTGTCTGTGCATGCGTCGTTTTGTCTGTTTTGTACATTTTTGCGCTTGACACGCCTATTATAATAAGGTATCTTTTTATAAACGGCGGTGTGTTTTCTTCCCCGCTTTCCTGCATGATCTGCATTTTTATTTACATATTTACATAGAGGAGCCTTCATGGACAAGCTGAAATTCCGCCGCAGCGGCATCCAGGCACGGGTGCTGGCGCTTACGATGTTTTTTACGCTGGGCGCATCCCTGGTCATCGCCGCCAGCAATATGCACCAGATGACCGCCGAGTGGGAGCGCACGACGATCCTGAACGCCGAGTATGCCCTGCAGACCGCGGCATCGGCCATCCGCCGGGATGTGGATGAGATCGACGACCTGGCCGGCTGGTGCGCCTACAACCCCGGCATGCGCACCTACCTGCTGACCGGCGACACCGCCAGCAACCAGGCGCTGTCGATGTACCCGACATTGACCGCCAAGTTCAACTCGATGCGCACGATGGCCTACATCCAGCGCTTTCTGCTCATCAACGCCTCGGGGCGGCAGATGATGTTCGGCACGGCGGCCACCAATGCCGTGACCCTGACGCCGGATATACTGCAGCGCATTCCCGGTTACGATTCGCCCAATACCGGATGGGACTGCATTCTCCGCGACCCGCTGGCCCTGAACTCCCAGGCTGCCAACACGATCCCCGTCACCCACACCCTGACCCTGCCAGGCACAGACCGCACAGCCCATGTCTGTATCTTTGTCTCCCCTTCCCTGATCCTTTCCCCGCTGCGCAGCTTCACCCTGGCCGACGGCGGACAGCTGTATTGGGAAATGGGCGAAAACCTCTACACGATCAACGGCAGCCTGCTGTCCGCGCTGAACGGCTCCATCGCCGACTTTGACGATGCCGTCCCGCTGGACAGCAACACGCTCGACCCGAACACCGAGGTCTACACACGCGGGTCCGGCAGCAGCGCACAGCTTGTTGTGCGGTATCCCATCGGCATCCATGAGCTGTACCTGATCGAGGTGCTGCCCAACGGCCCCACACAGCGGCAGATCACCTTCGTGTCGGTGCCGCTCCTCATCAGCCTGACAGCCATCCTGCTGCTGGGCTGCTCACTGGCGTTCCTGCTGCACCGGATGATCGCCCACCCGATCTCGGCGCTGCAGAGCCGCATTGAAAAAATCAGCGGCGGCGATTTCTCTGCCGACCCGGATATTGAGTGGGACAACGAGCTGGGCGATATCGGCCGCGGCATCAACAGCATGTCGGCCGGCGTCACTGCGCTGATGGAGCACCGCCTCGAGGACGAAAAGCAGAAGCAGGACCTCGAATACCGGATGCTGCAAAACCAGATCAACCCGCACTTCATTTATAATACGCTCAACAGCATCAAGTGGATGGCGACCATCCAGCACGCCCCCGGCATTGCCGAGATGGTCATGGCGCTGTCCCGTCTGCTCAAGAGCATCTCCAAGAGCAACGAGCGCCTTGTGCCGCTGTATGAGGAGTTTGCCCTGCTGAACGACTATTTCACGATCCAGCAGTACCGCTACGGCGGCACGATCACGCTGGACGTCAGCTATATCGAGGATGAGTCGCTGAACCACAGCTGCCTGATCCCGCGGTTCACTTTGCAGCCCCTCGTCGAGAACGCGATCTTCCACGGCATTGAGCCGAAGGGCAGTGCCGGGGAGGTCACACTGCGGGTCGAGCGCGACACCGCGAACGGCGATGTGCTCATCCACCTGACGGATGACGGCGTCGGCATGACGCCGGAGCAGGCCGCAAAGGCCCTGCAGGAGCCCGGCCCCGAGGAAGCCGCCGCCAAATACCGCCATGTGGGCATGTGGAATGTCCACAAGCGGCTGCAATACAGCTTTGGCGAGGCCTACGGCCTGAGCATTGAGAGTGAGCCCGACATCGGCACAACGGTAACAATCCGTCTGCCGGGCCCGGACAGCCAAAAATAAAGGGGGTTTTCTTGTGACCAGAGTCCTGCTTGTAGACGATGAGCCGCTGGTCCTGATCGGTATGCAGGGCATGCTGAACTGGGCCGCGCTGGGCTATGAGGTCGTCGGCACCGCCCGCAACGGTGCCGAGGCGCTCAGGGCCGTTCAGGAGAAGCAGCCGGACATCGTGGTTTCCGACATCCGTATGCCGGTCATGGACGGCTTTGCGCTTGCGGAAGCCTGCCATAAGGACGGCTCCGCCCTGCCGGCCTTCATCATGCTGACGAGCTATGAGGAGTTCGACTATGTCAAACGCAGCATGCGTCTGGGCGTTGTGGACTACCTTGTCAAGATCGATCTGACCGCCGACAGCCTGACCGCAGCGCTGGAGCACGCCCGCGACACTGCCGAAAAAGAAAAAAAGCTGCGGATGCCATCCCCTGCCCCGGTCAGCCTCGACACCTTCCGGGACCGGCTGTTTCTGCAGCTGTACGGCGGGCTGTTCACGGATCGCGCCGTGTTTGACCGGCAGTGTGCCGAGCTGGGCGTCACCTTCAAAGCGCCGCGGCATATTGTGGCGGTGGGCAGCCTGCAAACGCCCGACCTGCCCACGAGCCAGCTTGTGACGCTGAGCACCGGCGTGACCCGCATGGCCGCCGAAACGCTGCCCAAGTACCGCCCCTGCCGTGTGACCGCCATGGATCTGCGGCATTTCTCGGTGCTGCTGCCGCTGGAAGCGGACGAGGACCCCGAGACTGTACTGGCTCCGATCCTGAAAACCGCCGGGCAGATTTTGTACAACTATTTCAGCACTGCCATTTACTGGGCGGTGGGCCGCCCGGTGAACGACATTTTAAAGATCAGCGAGAGCCAGCACGACGCCTTTGCCGCGCTGCCGCTGCTGCATGAGGGCGAGCCGGTGGCCTTCTACCATGAAAGCCCTAACACCCAGCTGGATCACCGTGCGCAGGTCGTCGGGCAGGTGCAGCAGTACATCCGCGATCATCTGTCCGAGCGGCTGACGCTGAACGATGTAGCTGCCGTCTTTAATTTCAGCCCGAACTATTTAAGCCAGCTTTTTGCACAAAACAGCGAGAGTGGTTTTGTGGAGTTTGTCACTGCCACCCGCATCACCGCTGCGAAGGAACTGATGGCCTCCACCGACCTGAAGGTCTACGAGATCAGCGACAAGGTCGGCTTTGACAGCGCTTTCTATTTCAGTAAGGTGTTCAAAAAGCTCGAGGGCGTCAGCCCCCGGGAGTACATGCAGAGAATGAAGGTATCGTATGTTGACGCAAAAGATGAAGCAACCGTTTAAGACCGCACAGCCGGTCCTGTTCCCGCCGCTGGCGGACCGCGCCGCGTGGGAGAGCCTGCCCGGCGCCGCCCGCTGGGCCGCTGCCGGGCAGGCCGCGCTGGCGGACGCCCAAACCGCGCCGGAGCTGCCGCTCTCGCTGTGGCTGCAATTCACCCGCAGCGGGGACCGCGCCAAGTGGGAGCACGCCTACTTTGCCCGCCGCCGCACGCTCTGCGCGCTGGCCATGGCCGAGGCCGTGACGAACCGCGGCACCTATCTGCCCGCGCTGGCCGACCTGGCCTGGCGCATCTGTGAGGAGAGCGCCTGGCAGCTGCCCGCCCACAACAGCTATATCCGCGACACGCCGCAGCTGCCGCTGCCCGACGTGACCCGGCCCATTGTAGACCTGTTCGCCGCCGAGACCGGCGCACTGATCGCCACCGTCTGCGGCCTGCTGGGCGAGGCGCTCGACGCCTACGCCCCCGGGCTGGCTGCGCGGCTCAGGGGCGAGGTCGAGCGCCGCGTGCTGACGCCCTACCGCACCGCGCACTTCTGGTGGATGGGCAACGGCGACGAGCCGATGTGCAACTGGACGCCCTGGTGTACCCAGAACGTACTGCTGGCCGCTGCCCAGTGCGCCCCTGCCGAGGATCTGCCCGCCTATGTGCAGCAGGCCGCCTACAGCATCGACTGCTTTTTGAAGGACTACGGTGACGACGGCTGCTGCAGCGAGGGCGCACAGTATTACCGCCACGCCGCGCTGACGATGTTCAACGCGCTGGACCTGCTGTGCAAAATGGCCCCCGGCGTCTTTGACAACGTCTGGGCCGAGCCGAAGATCAGGAACATGGCCGAGTACATCGTCAACATGCACATTGCCGGGCCGTATTACCTGAACTTTGCCGACTGCAGCCCGCTGGCCGGGGCCCGCGGCGTGCGGGAGTACCTGTTCGGCAAACGGGTGGGCAGCCTGCCGCTGATGACGCTGGCCGCCCGCGACTGGGCCGCCGTACTGGCCGCGGACCCCGACCCGGACCGTCTGCACCACCCCGACGACAGCGAGGGCATCAACCTGTTCTACCACATCCAGGCCGCAATGGCCGAGCGCGAGGTCACCGACTTTGCCAAAACCGCCGCCCCCGCCGCTCCGCACGATGTCTGGTATCCCAGCGTCGGCATTCTCGTCAGCCGCCGCGGTGCCTATGCACTGGGCGGCAAGGCCGGCAGCAACGCCGACAGCCACAACCACAACGATGTGGGCAGCGTGACGCTCTACAGGGACGGCAGACCGCTGCTGATCGACGTCGGCGTGGAGACCTACAGCAAAAAGACGTTCAGCCCCCAGCGGTATGAGATCTGGACGATGCAGTCCGGCTGGCACAACCTGCCCCAGTTCGACCCGGACGGTGCCAAATACGACCAGCAGCCCGGCGCCGCGTTTGCCGCCGCAGACGTCACTGTGACCGACGCGCTGGACGGCCTTGCGATGGACCTTGCCCCCGCCTACGGCAGTGTGCCGGGGCTGGGCCGTTACCGCCGCAGCGTACACCTGACCGATACCGGCCTGACCTTGCGCGATGAGACCGACTACCCGGGCACCGTGGCCCTGACGCTGATGAGCGTCGAGAAGCCCGCCGTGGACGGCGATACCGTCGCGTTCGGTGCGCTGGCCGCAGCCGCCGTGACCGGTGCGGACAAAATCGTGACCGAGGCCGTGCCCATCACCGACCCCCGCCTGCGCCAGGCCTGGCCCGACACGCTCTACCGCACACGCATTTACTTTACCCAACAGCTTTCCCTTGTGATAGAATAAAAGGAGACAAAATAAAATGGAACTCATCAAGCTCAAGCTCCTCGACACCGACGGCATGACGCTGCTGACGGCCCCCGCCGCCGGGCAGGTCAGCCTTGTTTACATGAACGCCTACAAGCCCGGTGACCGTGTCTCGCTGGAGATCGGCACGCCCAGCCAGTATGTGGTCATCCAGTTTGAGGACACAATGGCCCCGGCCCTCGTCTACGTCGTCAAGCGCGAGATCAACTTCCACATCCCGTTCGGTGAGCAGGCCATCACCTACAGCCCCAAGAGCTTTGCCGGTGCCTGCCACATCATCCGCGCCCGCTTTGCCACCCCGGAGGAGATCGCCGCGCGCCGCAACCTGGCCTACAACCCCTATGACGAGCACGGCGACACCGGTTTCTTCCCCCATGCCCATGCCAACGTTGAGACCCGCGGCGAGGCTGTCTTTGCGGCCCGCAACGCCATCGACGGCATTTACGAGAACGACGCCCACGGCATCTGGCCCTACCAGAGCTGGGGCATCAACCGCGACCCCAACGCCGCACTCACGCTGGACTTTGGCCGCCCGGTCACCATCGACGAGCTGCGCCTGACCCTGCGCGCCGACTTCCCGCATGACGCCTGGTGGACCCAGGCCACCGTGGAATTTGACGACGGCAGCCGCGAGGTGCTGGAGCTAAAGAAGTCCGCCGCCCCGCAGTGCTTTGCCATCGCCCCGCGCACGGTCAAGAGCCTGAAGCTGTTTGAGCTCATCAAGGCCGAGGACCCGTCCCCCTTCCCCGCCCTGACCCAGATCGAGGCCTGGGGCGTCGAAGCGTAACATCTTTTATAACCGCACCAACAGCAAAGCCCCCGTCCGGCAGCGGACGGGGGCTTTGCTCTATAAAAATATACAAAAAACAAAAAGGGCCTCCGGCTTAAACCGGAGGTCCTTTTGTGAAGACAGGACAATAGAGATGTTTTTGCGTTTTCGCTGTCTTGATTTGAACACTCTCGGCACAATCATTTTACATTACTCCGTTTCTGTTTTCAAGTTTTTTTACAGCGTCATTTCGATTTCGGTGCCTCCGATAAAGACCACCTTGATTTTCGCTTTTGACTCTACCGCTACGCAATCGAATATCTGCCGGACAACATAATCGGCAAGCAGTCTGATTTTCCTTTTACTCATATCGTTCAGTCCTTTCATTGTTATTCGTTTTTATTGATTTATTGATTGACTTATAGTATAATTCTTGATATTCAGAGTTCAAAAAACATAATTTTTTTGCAAGCTGCAGGGGGAGCATTCTATGGCGACAGTATTGTTGATTATAATATATATCGCTTTTATCGGCTTGGGGATACCGGACTCGCTTTTCGGTACGGCTTGGCCTGCCATATACTCCGACTTCGGTCTGCCTTTTTCATTCGGAAGCTTTGTTACGGTCATAGTGTCATGCGGAACTGTTATATCAAGCATTATCAGCTCTAAAGTAATCGCCAAGCTCGGAACCAATAAGGTTTCGGCATACAGCACGCTTCTGACAGCGATTGCCTTACTTAGCTATTCTTTTGCGCCGAATTTATGGGTGATGTGCTTTTTATCTGTTATACTCGGCATCGGTGCCGGCTCAATAGATGTAGCACTGAATAACTATGTTGCTCTGCATTATTCCGCAACACATATGAGCTTTCTGCATTGCTTTTACGGTGTCGGCGTATCCGTAAGCCCCTACATTTTATCACTTGTTATTGCAGGCAAATCCGGTTGGCGAGGCGGATACAGAATTACTTTTATCATTCAGCTTGCCATAGCTGCGCTGTTGTTTATATCGCTTCCTTTATGGCATAAAGTGCACGGTGCTGAAGAAAGCACGGATGAAGCCGAATTTAAAAGCTTATCGCTTAGAAGCATATTGAAAATTCCGGGCGTAAAAATGATGTGCGGACTGTTTATCACCTCCTGTGCAATAGAATGCACCTGCGGCGGATGGGGCAGTACATTTCTTGTGGAATACAAGCATTTGTCCCCGGAAAAGGCAGCTCGAATTATAATGATATACTATGTCGGGTTGACTCTCGGACGGTTTTTGTCCGGCGTGTTGGCAACAAGATTGCATAGCTGGAAAATAATAAAGCTGGGGCAGATCGTATTAGGTGCAGCCCTGTTGCTTTTGGTTCTTCCGAGCAATGTATATCTGTGCGCCGCCGGAATGTTTTTAATCGGACTCGGAAACGGTCCGCTGTTCCCGAATTTTAATTACCTTACACCCGAAAACTTCGGCAGCGATATTTCACAGTCTGTCATCGGAATTCAAATGGCATCGGCATATATCGGAATCATGCTCGCTCCCGCACTTTGCGGATTGCTCGGTCAGACATTCGGTATGGTTATTTTCCCGTTTTACCTGATACTGTTTTATGTTATCATGATACCCTTGACGATTCGTGTAAGAGCGGTGCTAAAGAAAAACACAAAACAGAGTTAATATCATAAACAGTACCCTTATCAACAAATTTTTACTTTTGCAATTATATTTTTCATCGCCTCCGAAAATAAGAAAGCCGCCTGATTCTCAAAAGAAAACCAAGCAGCTATGTATGTGTTTTATTCAATTGGTCGGATCGGAATTAATTATACCACCGAATTATGAAAAAATCTACCGCCATGTTCAGTGTGGCAGGATCACTCTTCCGCAGAAGTACTCTATGACGGGGTTTGTTATATGCCTGAATGCCTTGTTTCAAGCGGTTTTCGGGCGTAGAAAAAGTCCACCGTAATTCTATCAAAATTACGGTGGACTTATGGTCGGAGTGACGGGATTCGAACCCACGGCCTCTTGGTCCCGAACCAAGCGCGCTACCAACTGCGCTACACCCCGTAAAGAAAAACCGCAGCAGCTGGGCTGCTGCGGTGTGGTTGGGGATGAGAGGATCGAACTCCCACGGGCGGAGTCAGAGTCCGCTGCACTACCATTATGCGAATCCCCATCGGGTTTGTGTCTTGGGCGTCTGCCCTCAACGCTCATATATTATAGCGTGCCCGACGGGATTTGTCAACGCCTTTTTTGAAAAAACTTCAATTTTTTCTCCAAAATTTTCAGTTTTTCAGAATTCATCGCTGCTGCGTCAATCGTTTTCTGTTATCCGGTGCAGGTGGATCAGCTTAACAGCCGGCGGCACTTTTATTCCTTGGGCAATACCGCATAATTCTAAGTGCCGATACGGCGAGCGAGGTGCGGCAGATGCTAAGCCAAAAGCGCAGATAATACTGGATGTCTTATCGAGCAT
>QRFC01003090.1_pt1 | contig 11418 bp, 13 predicted proteins | sample 1861061 | NCBI WGS metagenome assembly QRFC01 (sample SAMN09711282, study PRJNA482702) | Human gut metagenome, whole genome shotgun sequencing project. | reverse complement strand
TTGCCGACTTTGGCACGGTTTTTGTTATGCGTGTGCGCCCGTGAAATTGTTTCACGTGGAACACTGCCACACCGACACACAAAATAAATTGTTTCACGTGGAACAAACTGTTAAACAAAGTTAAAAGAATAATTTAACACAAAATAACACGCCAACCGCTTGCGTATCGAAATAATTGTGTACATTTGCACCATGTTAAACAATTTAATAATTACAGTTATGACAAACGAAAGATTTACATTAAATGCACAAGTGTTAAACGCATTACAAGATATGTTAATGCAAAGTAAGAAACACATTGAGTTTTTGGCGGCAAGTGCGCCCGACATTCGTACCAACTTGGAAAGCATTGCCGAAAGCCTGCAAACGGTGGTTGGGGTTTTAGAACGGCAAATTTACTTCAACCGTGAAAACTGCGAAAACCTCGCCCGTATGGAAAACAAATACTACCTCGAAAAGTCATGCAAAAATCAAGCATACGACTTTATTCTAACTGAAAACCTGCTTAACCGTTTCACTCTGTTTTGCAGGTGTTACGGGGTCGAAAAGTACAAAGATAAAACGGGGTTAGACATCATCAGCAAGTAAGACAAACAAAAAGGCGGTAACAATCAAGTTGCCGCCTTTTCTTTTGCTGGTTGTGCATCACTCAATATAAACGCCGTCAGATAAAGCCGTGTATATCATTTCCTGCTCTTCTGCAAGCATTTCGGCGGTGTGTATGGGTGTAACATCATCGAACACGTTAAACCCTCTGAAATCGCCTAAAATGCCCGTTTGTCGGTCGGTGTTCCTGCCCTCGCTTGCGCTTTCGTACCACTTGCAGTAAATGTAAGGTTCTAACCCGTAATATAACATTTCGTTCCAATCATCGCCGCCAACGGTTTTAACTTGGGTGCTTGGTGAAAGGTATATTATTTCGCTGCTTGGCTCTGTTTCCTCAACTTGGAAAATAACCCCGTTGCAGGACAAAAGCGCAACCCCGTTGCCCGTTACCACGTTTATAACGTACTGCAAAGCAATCGTTTTCCCTGCATAATCGTTGTTAAGGTTTACAAACCCTGCAAACGGCAAGAAAATTTGTATTTCGCTTTCGTAGTCGGTGTTATCCTCATTGTGCGCTGGTACAACTGCCGTGCCGAAATCAAGCGTTATATTGTCTTGCGCTGGTTGCTGGCACGAAACGCCCGTATTAAAGTTTCCGCATCGTATTACATCAGTGCTAAACGGCGTTATATCCGTGTAAATTCTTTTGATACGGTTAACATACTCGCCCAAATCCACATTTTCGCCGCCGTCCGTGAAATAACGCTTTGCGGCAAATTCTTTCAGATTATCAAGCGTTACAAGATACACGTTAATAGAGCCGTATTGTTTGCCCACTACCTCAACGGGAAAACACTCGCCCACTATATTAACCCGACTATAATCGCCGCTATTTGCAAGCTGGTACGAAATTGTCGCCTTTTTCTTGTCGCTCGAAATCGTAAACGGTGTTTTAGTTTCCCGTCCGCCTATTCGGGCCGTGACGCTTAAATAGGTGGTTTCGTCCGTGTGAAATTCCGTGTTTGGGTTCGCATCAAGTTCCACCGTTATAAGGCTGTCAAAGTCCACATAATCGGGTAACGGTTCTTTGCTCGTGCAGTTCGTTAGCGACTTTGTAAGCGGCAAAGTCCGTATATAAGTCCCCGTAACCGTCACCGAATAATCGCCGCCCAAATCAGTAATAACGGCGGTTGCCGTCACTCGTGTTGACGTGCTTTCTACCTGCATATCTTGCGTTATCGGCTCGCCGCCCGTGTTGGTATAATGCACTTGCGGCTTATCAAGTCTTGCGCTAATATAAGACGGGGTTTTTACGGTTATGGTAAGCGTTTCTCCGTCCCACTCGTGGCTTTCCTCTGTCCCGTCTATGTTGTTAGTAACCGTTGGCGTAATGGGTTCGGGTATCGCCACTACCTCGCCACTAATAACAACGGGTGTATTAACATCTAAGTCGGTTATTTGTATTGTAGCCGTGTTCCCGTCAACGGTTAAGGGTGTTTCTGTCGCCGTTCCTGCACTTGTATTGTAGTTTGCTTTCGCATCTTGGAACGTGTAACCCTCGCTTGCCGTTACGGTTATGGATAGTGTGCCGTCTTGGTATGCATGTTGTTCGGTGCTGTCGGTTATGTTGTTTGTTACGGTTGGTTCGGTCGGTTCGGGCGTTACTTCTTTACGGGTGGCGTTGAAAGTAATCGTATCGTTTTTACGTGGAACATTTGTGCTCACATTAACCCCGTATGCCTTTGTATATGGACTTTCGGTTACTAACACATCGTATTGCGCCATACGTTCAAAACCAATCGTTCCGGGTATTTGTGACCACATATAACCGTGTGGATATTGTGCGGTTGATTCTGAATAGGGCGTTAATTCATAATCGGGGCTTATATATATAAAAAATATGGTGTCCCCGTTATCGTCAACGCCGTATTTTAGGGCATACTCTCTGTTAAAACCCGTAAGGTATGCGCTAACGCTCGTAAAATCGCTTCTTGTATCATTCAGTGTCATTGTCGTTGCCTTTTAATGTTACCATAATAATGCCTCCCGTTTCATTCAGTAAGCCCGTATTTGCAAACGGCACTTTCTCGAAATTCGGCTGGCGGTCGAAAACCGTTTCACGGTTGGAAATATACGGGTTCGGGTTGTCCGCTTCGCTGGTGCGCCCCGTTGCCGCCAAAATTTGCGTTTCGTAGGTTTTAAGCGCATCCACACGCAATACAAGTTCGTAGGCGTTGTTTCCCTCAAAACTTACTCTATCCACGAAATAATAACGCCCCAAATCGGGTATGTAACAGTAATTGAAAGTCGGTCGGGGTTGCTTTCGTAGTGTTACGGTCGGGCGCAACACATCGAAAGTTTGCCGCAAATCGCCCTCAATCGCCGTAAACTCGCCCAACTGCTTGTTTACCGTGTTCGGGTGTCCGTTGTATGAATAAAAGTTTATCGTTGTCATATCATCAAGAAAAAAGGCGGTGCGGTGCGCTTTCACCTGCACCCACACCGCCAAAGTTAAACAATCTAATACATATTGAGTTACTCAATAAAGAATACTACAAAGTTTTCGTTTGTATCGTTGAAATACCCTGCATCAAACTTGTAATAGTTGTTGAAAAACTCTGCCTTTGCGTTGTAGTTGGTTGTTACCCGTCTGTCAAGATTGCAAACGCCCAACGCATCACGGTCGAACATTACGCCCAACACGCCCGATATTTCAACGCTTTTGCCGCCGCTTTCATTAACCTTGATATGCCCCGTGTTCGCAAAAGCATAGTTCTTGCCGCTGCCCTGCCAAAACGGTACTGTTTCGGCTTGCGGTAACAGGACATCGCCACGGTTGTAGGTATCACTATAAAGATAGGTTTGCGCCGCCTTTGCAAAGTCAGACAAAAGTACAACGTGTAACATATCTTTCGGGGTAAACCTTTCCTTGCCGCCGACATTGAACACGGTCGAAATGCTTTGCAGACGGTCGGCGTAAGTTCCCATAACGTATGAAGCGAAACGGATAAATTCGGGGTTCGTTATCGCATCATCAGCCGTAAGCGCATCGGGGTTTGGTGTCGGGTCGGGGCTGCCTGGCGTTGCAGGGTAAAACTTGTCGTTGTACAACTTCAAAAGGTTTACGCATCTTGCAGTGGTTGCGCTTGAAAGGTCGACGCTGGTTAAATCGTCTGCACTACCACCAAACGCAACCGCATCAGCCAACACGGTTTCCGCAATCATATTGTTAATAGTGCGCATAATCAAAGCGTCTGCCTTGATAGTCATTGACTTTTCAACGGCTGCATAAATCATCGAAATAAAGCCGTTCAACTGTGCGGCGTTGCTGAAACTTTCCTTAACCTGTCTTTCGGTTATTGATACGGGTACTTCAAACGTAACCTTGCTATTGAAAAACTTTGCCGTTACGGTCGGTTTGTGGAACACATCTTGCGAATAGGTATGCCCGTCCGTCAAGTTCCATGTGTCGTTTTCCTCTGCTTCGGGCACATCGGCACTTATTTTCTCCAACACGCTGCCAAATTCCCACGCATCCATAAGCACAGACGGCACTTTGCCCGCATAAGGTCGGTTTACGAAAATCACCTTGCCGATATGGTTTACAAGTGATTTAACGTAATTGTCAACTGCCTTTTGGTTAAACAATTCCGTGCCTAAATCCACAATTCCCGTAAGGTCTTCGGTAACAATATCAGTGCGCCCCAAAACCTCACCCGATACGCTGTTAATAAGCTTGTAAATCTGTTTTACTTCCATATTGCTAAAAATTAAAATTAGTTATTCGTAAATACTCGTTGTAATCTCGCTTACAAGTGCAAAGATAATGTTTTTTCTCCAATTATCACGCCTTAACTGCAATTCTTTTGCAATTTCGCCCGAAATTGATTTGCTTGCGCCCGTTCCTTTGCTGGTTTCGGTCGTTTTGCGGCTTTCTGTGCGGTTTCTCTCATCGTTTGCGGTCTTTCGGTCGCTGTCTGAAAAATCGGTGTCATTGAAAGCCTTGTTTGCGCCCGTTTCGGTGTTGTCCGTGCTTTCCTGCAAAGTAACCGTTTCCGTGCGTTCAATTTCGCCCGTTACGGGTGTCAGTACATCGTAATCGGCTAACATCGCCGCCGCTTCCCGTTCCCAACCTTGCACGTTTACCGCAATCACCGCCGAAACAACATCGCTTGCGTTGTCGCTGGTTATGCTGCTTACAACGGTCTTGCCGCCGTACATCAGTAAGGCGTAAGCGTCTAACTTTTCGGGTGCGGTATCGCCGAAAATTGCGGCGTACTCTGTCGGATATTCGGTCTTAAAAACGGTTGCGAATATGCCGTTACCCGTTGTAAATAGTTCGCTGTATTTCATTGCTTATCCTCTTTGTTTTCGTCTGTTTCCTCTGTTTCCTCTGTTTCGGTATCGTTACCGTCCGTTTCCGTTTCCGTTTCTTTCGTTTCCTCTGTTTCCTCTGTTTCCGTGTCGTTTCCGTCTGTTTCGGTGTCGTTTCCGTCCGTTTCGGTTGTTTCCTCTGTCGGTTCGGGTTCGTCTGTCGGGTCGGGGTTTTCCTTTGCCGTTTCCAAATCAGCCGCCAAAGCGTTGTAATTATCCCTTTCCAAACCCCAACTGCTTGCAAGTTTAACCGAAATTTCGGTGTCAAACATTGCGTTAATCTTTTCAACTGCATTTTGTCTTTCTTTTAGCATATTATCCACATACGGCAAAAGTACATCTACATTCATGCTAACCTCTCCCAAATTAAGGCGTTCCCGTTTCATGTTGTAGTTTGCATTTAGCCCTAATTCGTTGTACATACTTGCCTTGTAGTACTGTATCAGTTCAATAAGTTGCGTAATGTACACGCTGTTTGTGGTCGGTGCGGTCTGCATATTCACACCCTTGAAAAAAGCGTTTTCCCCGATAATAGAAAACTCTCCGTCTTGTATCTTGCGCAAAAACTCATCGGCACTTTGTTTCGTCTTATCATCGCTGGCACTTATCAGCATTGTAATACGGGTTAGGATGCTGGCTGTGTTCAACGAAATAAGCCCGTCAGTATGCAAAACCGCATAACGCCCAATCAGCGGCAAAAGGCTTTCGCCGTTGCTGTCATTCTCAATCAAAACCCCGTCTTTCTGTATATCGTAGGTTTTGTTTAACTTTAATGCAGGGTTCGCCACGGTGTAAAGCGTTGCCCGTCCGTAAACATCGGGTTCGCCGCCCTTGCCGCCCGATAACGCATACAAAACGCCGTCCACGCTGGTAACAAAAGCGTTGCCCGTTGTCTGCAAAAGCCGCTCCAATTCTTTTGGCGGTATGCTTTCGGGCAAACCCTCGTACTCAAACATACTTTGAGTTTTCGCCAAAGTGTTCGCAATAAATTCGGTTACGGCGGTGTCCTTATCCCTTATTTGCGCTTGGTACAACTTGTAAATGTTATCTTTCCTTTTCATCTGTCAAAACTTTAATTAGGGTTGTAAGTTCGGCTAACACTTTCGTATTTTCCGCAATCGTGTCTTTTAGGTGTTCCGTTTCTTCTTGGTGCGTCTGCCTTTGTTTCACCATATACCAAAACAACGCCCCACACATCACAATCGGAAAACCCAAACTTGAAATGATTTGAATAATAGTATTTGCGTCCATATCGTTATTATTTAGTTACTACTTGCAAAGATAGACATTTTATTTGTAAAACGGTCGGTTTGGCACAAAATTTGCACCAAACCGCCCGTAATTTTCATTTCAACGAAACTATGTTTGTCTTTGCGCTCGTAATTAAATAATTGCGCACAATTTCGCCTATTTCGTTATCTTGGTAGAAAACTTTGTCTATTGCAAAAAACCGTGCTACTTGCTGTTCGACATAACTTGCCGTACTTAACAACTTGCGTTTGTAGTTCGGTTTGCCGTTCATTTCAAGCGAATAAATAAGGCTGTTTTCCTCATCTTTTATCGGGGTTGTCTTGGCGTGTATGTACGTGAAACATTCGTTGCCTACTTGGATAATGTTGCCCTGCAAAACAACATCGTTAAACTTGATATAATACACAAACAACACGTCTTGCGGCTTGTACTTGCACGGCAAATGCGGATAAACGGCAAGTTCCCATTTACCGCCCGTAATCATCTGCAAGTTTTGATTATCGAAACAAAAATACTTGTTGCTGGCTTTGTGTTGTACGGTGCTACTGCAATACTCAACCGCCACTATTGCGCCGTGTTCGCCAAAGCGGTATATATCAATCGTTCCCTGCTCCATAAACGGCACTTGCTTCAATCCCATTTCGGTAAAATACGGGCAAAACTTGTTTACAGTGTTCCCCAACATGAAAACCTTAACATCGTTGCGCTGGCGTATTATCGTGCTTAAAAGGTTCATAAACAACATAAACTCATCGGGCAAATAATACCGCCGTGTCAGAAACTCATCAAAAACAATCGTTGTAACATTCGGGTAACTGCTACTTTTTTCGTGTTCCTGCTCCGAAAGACAAAACCCGTAACAAAACGGGGTTGTGTCGGGTGTCCGCTTGTTTTTCTCTGCATCGTAGTACGACAAAAACCATTTGTTCGACATATAGAACACTTCATTAAATTTGCCCTCTGTCAGTTCCTCAATAAGCCCGTTTGCGGTGTGATTTGCAAACAGACTTTCGGCACGTTTGCCCCTCAAATCCTCACGCCAACGGCGTATGTACGCCATTTGCTTGCCCGTCTTTATATAGTTTTCCAAACCATATTTTAAGGCTGCATAAGTCTTGCCGTTTGAACGCTCGCCAAATATAACATTATAATCGGCGTTCTTACTTAAAATCGCTTTCAAGTCGTAAAATTTCGGCTTTTCTGCCTTTGTCTTTCTTGTAGTCATAATCTTGTTATTTTAGTCCTTAAATTTGATACCTCGCAAATAATTTATATACATAACCGACAAAGATAGGCTGTACCCTGTCGGCTCTAAATGTACGCCCGTGCGTTCGTTGTAGTGCGCCGTGCTGCCTTTGTAGTCGGTTATTTCGCCGCTTATCTCGTAGTCTATGTAAGTATGTATGTTTTTGCCAGTTGCTTGCGGCGGTATATCCAAATAATTGGTAAACGCATCGAATATCCCGTTTTCGCCGTACTTTTCAATAAGATACGGTATTGCGGCTTTCTTGTTTACGCCCGAAACGGTTAAACTGAAATCGTATGCCCGTCCGCCTGCTTTGAGTGCGTTCGGTTCTTGCACCATGTAGCGTTTTGCACCCAAAGTCTTAAACCTCGTATATGTGCCTTCAAAATCCCACACGCCCAAAGTCTTTGTTATGCCTTTTATCGTTTGCGGCTCGCAAAGCGAAAACGGCAAACCGTGATATTTGCAGGCGGCACGCAATTTCATTTGCACCTGCATATTATACGCCTTGAAATACGCTTCATGCACCTTGCCGTTCATTATCTTAATGCTGTCTGTGTCGCTGTATATGTAATCGTCTTTCGCTTCATGTATGCCCGTGAAAAGGTTGCGCCGTGCGTATGCGGTTACAAAGATACCCCACGGGTAAAACAAGAAACGGTTTTTGCTGGTGTTGTACTTGTATAGTAGTTCCTGCTTTTGTTCGGGCGACATTGAGTTAATATTCCATTCGCCGTTATATGTAAACTCATCACGCAACGGGTTTGTTACACTCATACCGTAACAACTGTTTAACATTTCCTTGCTGTTAAGGTATTCCACTTCTTTGCCCTCAACCCCTTTTAATTTCGTCTTGCTTTCGTACAAATGCAGGATAGATTTTACAAACGGTGTCGGCAAATAGTCTTTCTTGTAACAGTACATTTCACCCACACGCATACTTTGCCATGAATAAAAGTTTTTGATTATATTAAAATCCACGTCCGTAATTGTCAGTGCAATTTTTGCAGCCGCCACAATACGCCCGTTATTCTCGCACGGGTTTTCCTTAACAAAACATTTGCTTGCGCTTATCGGGTTGTCTTGCGTTTCGCTGGCAAATATGTTGGTAAACTCAATATCGAACACGCAACAATACTTTGATATTAAAAACTCAAATTGCGCCATTCTCTTAACCGTGATTGCAACGCCTTGCGACATCGGGTATTTTTCCGCTATCATTACATAGGGGTAACTGCTTGTAAAGTCGTAACTATCCACGTTGTACATTATTTCGTCTGTATATTCGGCGTTTGCGTGTGTAAAACCGCCTGCAAACGCACGTTGCAGCATATTAAATTCGTTCATGCCCGTAATTTGTAGTTCCTGCATCAAGTTCACGTAATCCCAATTAGGCACGGTCTTTCCTGCATCGCTCTTTTCACGTAAACAGTGCGCACGGCAATACTTGCGCACAAACCCCGTCTTTGTTATCGGTATGTGCGTTATCCCTTTGCTTTCCTCAATACGTTCTTGTATGTAGCACATCACTACTTTAATATCGTTTATACAGTAGTGTATTTCCGTATCAGTTAGCGGCGTTTCGCTGTGCCTTATTTGCTGGTAGTCCAAATCGCCGACGGCTTTTTCACACTTGTATTTCATAAGTTGCTCGCCCAACTTTGCAAGCGAATAACCCGAAAGCAAGTAACTACAACGAAATTCTATGTTACCCGTTGTTATTGCGTATATCGGTTTACGCAAATCAATACTGAAAACCCGTTGCCACTCAAACCACTTGCGCAAGAACTGAAATTCGTATGAAAGGTTATGCACATACACAATAAGGCGTAATTTGTCGGATAACTGCAAAACCTCGCTTACGGTCTGCATCATCGCAACAAACTCGCCCCACGTGCGCCCCATTATCGTATATCCGTTTATGCCAAACTGCCAAACGTACATTATAGCGGCTTTTTCTAATTTCGCCTTGCGCCCGTTGCTGTCCTGCATACGCTGCACTTGCTCGTATGTGTATGCCCGTCCGTCCGTATCACGGTAAAAACTTGTTGTTTCAATATCAAACGCACACGGTATATTATAAAACCGTTCGCCCTTGCTGTTTCCGATAATGTTCTTTTCGTTTACGACACGTTGCAGGACATCGGCAATATCGTTCGGGCTGTTTATTCTTTCTTGTAACTCAAAAGGTATTTTTTTCATAACCCGAATTTATTAAAACCTTGTAGTATTCTGTCTATATCATCATCTATTTTGTTTGCCGCTTCATTTGCGGCTCTCTCTATTTCATCGTCAATCGCCCGTGAAATGTTTTCGGCTTCGCTCTCTATTTGGGTGCTTATATCCCGTGCGCTTTGCTCCATTTCGCCCGTGAAATCCTTGTATCGCATCAAATAACGCTCTACAAAGTCGCTGTCTGAAACGCTGTTTAACTTGCCTTGCAAGTTCCTTGCCATTAGGTTGTACTCATCGGGCGTTAAATCGTACACACGTTGCAGGTGTTGCCCGTACTGCCTTGCACCTTGCGCCGTACTGGTTGGCTGGCGTAAAAACGAAATCGCCTTGCCGTACTCAACTTTTAAGGCGTTCCAATCGTGCTTCATTGAAAACTTTGTGTACCCCTCTATATCACCCTTGTTTAACGCTTGCACGGCTGGCGAAAGTTGTCCGCTTTGCTCTATATTCTGAATACGGCGGTTTGCCATTTGGAAAACACGTGCAATCTCTTTTCGCATTTCGGGACTGCTTTCAACGGCTTGCAAAATCTCTCTCTTTAATTTTAGCCTGCTTGTTTTCGCATATACAGACGGCGAAAAATTAACTTTGATTTTTACCATAACGCTGTTATATTAAATAGGGGTTACAAACATTGCAACCCCTACAAAGTTAAACATAACTTTTCAAACTCTTACAAGTCCACAAACGAAATAGAATAACACTTCTTGCCGTGGCTCTCGTACTCGTAAATCGTGTACCCGACTTTGCCGTCTTTGATAGTTTGTACCGCCTCATCATCGGAGAGAATTTCCCGTACCGTTTCGGCGGTGTGGCTTGGTAGGTTCACCAACCGTTTGTTTTCCTCATCAATAATTACGGGGCTGTCGCCTAATTGTGATTTGTGGACATAAAGACCATTGATTTTGTGTACCACGTCTTTGCCGCCCTCGCTTTCGCTGTTAAAAATATCGGCTAACTTGGTGTACTGAAAATCGGTTGTGTCAATTCCAAACGTAGTCTTGTTAAACTTAGATGCAAAACTTTTCATTGTAGTAATCTTTTAATTGTTAAACTTGTTGTTAATTGTTATTCGGCTGTCTGTCCTTGCGGTTCATCGTCAAACGGCAAATTCTGTTCGGGGTTGTCTTGCGGCTTCAAGTCCATAAGCCACGCACGAAAGCGGTTTATTTTCATAACCGCACGCTGGTTGCGGCAAACTTCATTACACGCCATAAGGCTACCCAAAGCCGACAAAGCGGCAAAACTAAACTCATCAAATGCGTTTCTTTTTTCGTTCATTGTAGTAAATCTTTATTTGTTAAAAATAGGGTTTATTTACTCTTTGGAAATTTCACCGTTCCACCGTGATATATGTACGTTGTATCGGTTGTTATTATTGTGGCTTTGCCACTGCTTGCGCTTTCACGTTGTACGCTGCAACCTTGCAGGATTGCGGCAAGAAACAACATTGCGCCACACACAATAAAGATTGCAACACACATTGCAAAGTCTTTCGCTGCCTGCATCGGGTTTTTCTTAACCTCGTTAATGCTTTCTTTTATCCAATTCATATTTCAATAAGTTTAAGTAACACGTTGCAAAGATACAACTTTTTTCTAACATACAAGCATAAGCGCACAAATTATTTTCGTTTTAACTTTTATTAACTCTGGGTGTTTTGTTCTACGTGAAACAATTTATTTTGTGTGTCGGTGTGGCAGTGTTCCACGTGAAACAATTTCACGGGCGCACACGCATAACAAAAACCGTGCCAAAGTCGGCAA
>QRFC01003076.1_pt1 | contig 11456 bp, 9 predicted proteins | sample 1861061 | NCBI WGS metagenome assembly QRFC01 (sample SAMN09711282, study PRJNA482702) | Human gut metagenome, whole genome shotgun sequencing project. | reverse complement strand
AGTCTATATCCAAACTGATGGTTCTTCCACTAATCTGCTTCTCAGAAATCTCAATAGTCAGCACCTTGTCGTTAGGGAATGTCATCTTTTTCAGGACGATGACGTTTCTATAACCATACTTGAAGGTCTTGGACTGGTCAAGTACCAAAGCAGGAGTAAGCTCAATCATCTGGGCATTTGTAGCTTTAGAAATCTTCTTGTCATTCAGTTTGATACGCATCTCATCGATGTCAAAGCGGATATTGGTGCGGTTCTCTATGCTGAAATCAATGAAGAAGTACTCTCCAACAGAGTAGATGTTGTTCAACCTTATGTTCATTCGTTGCTGCTTGGTACTCACATTTCGTATTCTTGCCGGTGAGTTCCATATCTTTCTGGCATATATGGTCATATCCTCAGTACTCATTGATACAGAAGGATTATGATATGGAATCTTCTCAGAGGCAAGTATCTGCTTATCTGTAACTGCCTCCTGCAATCGTGTGGTGTATATCAAAGCATACTGGGTTCTGTAACGCTCTGTAACAATAGTGACGATAGCCAATATGTCACCATCAGCATGTACATCAGCACCTTCCTTGGGTTTCAGACGGATGGTATTGTTGATTGGCTGGTCGCCAACGACTGCATCTGTAGATATGTCAACGAAGCGTACTGGCTCGGAGGCGGTAATGACAGTTGTGACATTCTCATTGATGGTAAGCTGCTCCATTTCCTGATACGTCTGTTGTGCAAGGGATGGGAGGGAGGCTAATGCGCATACTGCCAATGCGCAGAATTTCTTGATAGTCTTCATATTTATATATGTTTTGCTCGTTATTATTTATCTTTCTGGTTTGAACGTGAATTGATGAGATACACAAAGGTTCCGTATTTCAGCTTGGCTGAGTTCTTCTTGATGGCTTTGCTAATGGCGTTGCTCGTCTTCTGAACGGCATTGGTAACGGCTTGTGCTCCCCAACTTGCCAGGTTGCCACCTCCAGTAGATGTGCTGTTGGTTAGGGTTGAAGTATTGCTCAAAGCACCGCTTCCAACATCTTTCGTGGTTTCTCGGAACTGGCTGCTTGGTACATACAATCCTTCAAGTCCGTCGGTATCATAGAGCGAAAGGTTTACCTTGACGATGTCATCATCTACCATGATACTCTTGACTGTACCCTTGACACGCTGTGAACCGAAGCCGCTCATGGTGGCATAGATGTAGGAGCCTTTATGAATGACTGCTTCATTGATGACAATATCATCGAGCAGACGAAGTCTTACTCTTGATCCATCCACCGCCTTGATGTTCTCGTCTATGATAGCCTTGATAAGTCCAACTTCCTTGTCATTGTCACACAGGGTGTTGAAGTAGTCGGAAGTAACCTTGACCTTCTTGACGACCTCATGCGGTTCATCATAGATCTTCTTCTTTTCCGGAATTTCAACCTTTCCTTCCTTGGCATCGCCCGTTTTGGCAGTTACTTCGGCCTGCATGGATGGGGTAGAGACCTGCTGAGCCTGAATCCTTGCCTGGGCAATGGCTCGATTGAGTTCTTCCATCGCCTCCTGCTCACGCTGTTTGCCACGAGCTAAGCGATCATTTTCTGCAGAATTGTTGCCTTTGGCGATTTCCTGGCCTTTCTGTGCGCTCTCCTGTAGCTGCCTTTGCATCTCAGAGAGTTTCTCGGCTTCCTGGGCTTCCACCTGTTTACGTTCTTCATCTGAGTACTTTGTATCATACTCTTCCTTGGTATCTTCTTCATTGCGTTCAATGTTTCCTACTGCTGAATAATCGTCTATCTTACCGTATGATTTAAGCATGCTCTCATACTTGTTACCAATACCGTCTCCCTTCATCTTGGCATCAGGCAGGTCAGGATTAAGATATTCTGTCGTTGTGAGACCATCAGGAACCTCTGCCTTCTCCGTATGAAAGAGGTCAATGACGAAGTAGCCGACAAACAACAGAGGGAAGTAGATGATAAGTGGTATCATATACTTGGGCTGTTTCCAGTTAATCTTTTTCAATGCGTCCATCGTTTTCTATCTTTTCGTTATTATTCTTTTGATTATCTCTATTCATGGCAGGATGCGTGGTGTAGGCATTTTCAACAGCTTTCCAGACTTTGCTGTGTCGCAGACGCAACATCTGCTCTTGCCTTTCCGTAGCACTTTGTCTTGACTGTTGATGACTATACACCACTACCATCCTGTAGATGTTCAGACCAAAACAGAAGATTATGAAACCAAATACAAGGTAGAGGAACAACAGTTTATGGTCATTAGCAAACAGTTGTACCTTGGCTGCAAGCACATCAAGCTTCATAGTCTTGGCAAAATTGCGTCCTGCCTTCACCTCAGTCTCATATCTCTGACGATATTGAGGATCATCTTTGTCCGGCATCTTTTCACCGATAAACATTTTCTTCCATCCCATATCAATATGTCAGTTTAGTCTTTTGTTCTATATCCTTATTGAGAAGGGTTCTCCAGTTGGTGATAAGCAAACCATGTGGGTTATTGTCGGTTCGGGGAACTCGCTTCAAATGACCTGCCGTCACAAGTTCTCTGGTAAGAATGCTTGTGCGTCGCTCAATACGCTGTCTGCCATAGTAAGTGAACTCCATCTTCTCCTTGTCGAACTTAATACTGTCACAGAAGATGCTGAATACGGCACTTGTACCCATGATGTTTGAGTAGAAGCCTTTCTCCTTCAATGTATTGTACTGCGCAAGACCCGTTTCATCAACCAGATACATGGCTTTATCCATTGTATATTTGATGTACTTGTCATCTGGCGCAAGAGTGAAGAAGTAATGATGGAACATTTCCACATGGCTCTTTGCCTCCACATCGAGTGTTTCTTCCATGGTGCTGCGCTGAACGAGAATAGGAACATTGCCATCCAGTACATACACTTTCTGATGAGCATCTGAAACCATTTGCTTAGCTGTCCAAATGCTGGAGATACAGATGATGATGCAGCCCACAAGGAAGAGTGAACAGATAATCATCACCAACTTGATTTTGTTTTCGAGATTCTTTATTACCATACCTTATTATATATGTATTATTTGCTGTTTACATCACTTTGCTAATCATGCCCTGGGTTGAAATCTTGGCTTGCTGTGCCACACCTTCACCGAAGTTTCGGGTAGAGAATGCTGTATCTCCTTCAGGAATCATCCATGCAGCAAGGTCTGGAACGAGGTTCAGACATTTCAATGCCACAATGCTTGCTGCCATCAGATAACCGGCTGAGAAGAACGAGTTCTGCAGATATGCTGCCATCGTCTGCTCACTTTCGGTAATGGCTGTAAGGTTCTCCACCTGAATGCAGAGCACTATATCAAAGAGTAAAAGGACATAAAAGCCCACGAAGTATAGCATTGCTCCATAGAAATGTACCGTGAGATAACGTATCAGCCACTTTGCCCAGGCTCCTTCCCATTTCGGCAAGAGAGAGAATGCCCATTGTATCGGACCGAATATTGTCAGCATACCCAGGAGTATCTGTTGGCAATAGATTGTTGCCCACCAACCTATGCGGAAGACAATCAATGCTATGAGCATAATCACCTTGTCTATGCCTACCACCGCACCAGCTGTGAGTGACGTGAACCAGAGCTTTGAAGCATCGGTTTCCATGTTTGTCACTTCATCCACACCTGCCTGTTCCATGGTGGACTCTATCAGGTTTGGATCCGATGTGCCAGAATGGGCTACGTCAGCCTGGGCTTGTAATGAGTTATAAAGAGTATCACGTGTATAGATGAGCTCCTGGACTTCTTCAAACTTATCCTCAATCTGTGCGGACTCCGCTTCATACAAGTCGTGGGTGTATGAACCTATGCAGTTAGGAATATAGGAGAGAAAGTCGAGTACACACCAGCTGCTGCCGTTGTTTGTTATGCCGGTATCTGCAGGTGGGTACCACCAACAGAGGATCACACTGACCACAAGGGGTTTGAACAGCTTCATGATGTCTATCGCCTCATGCTTTACCATCATCTTGTAGGCCATACTGCCAGCTACGACTATCGAGAACAGCGCAGCCAAAGCCATACACATCTGCAATATCCACCAAAACGGACCTTGTGAGCCTGTGAACGTGGCATCACAAAGGAACTCGTTGGTCTGGAAAATCACATCATCAATCTCCTGTTCGAGGATCTTGATACCGAAATCGGAAAGGATGTTTGAATCTGCCATGTTTTATTGTCTTACTATGTTATTTTCGTCGGAGTCATCAGTTCCTGAGCCTCCGGAGTTATTTCCTATACTCTTTTTGCCTGCTTCACGCCATCGGCTGATTGCTGATGATGCGTGGCTGGCCACATTGTTTCTTCTTTCAAGTCGGGCAGCAAGCAAGGATGATGTCTTTCGCTTGTTGCTTAGTTGGATAAGAAATGAGATAAGTGTCTTATTCTGCTTCGTAATGTCATCATAGATGGCAAGATACTGCTGTTTGCGCTGGGCATTGGGCATATAGGCATCCTGCATCTCCTTGATGGCTGTCTTGTACATCTTGTAGTATTCTGTCCATCGTGTCTTGTCTGAAACAGAACCACCAGCGCTTACTATTCGGTCAATATTCGCCTGAAAGTCCGAGAGCTTGGAGTTGATCTTGGTTCCTTCTGCAAGCCAGGCAATGTCAATCTGCCGGTCTGCAATGTTGAGTGCTTCTATTTCTGCCCGTTGGGTAAGAGATGCTTTGATACTGTCAGCAACATCCACCTGCTGATATGCAGAGACTCCTGCCATGGTCCTGAAAAACTGCTTGTTCTTTTTTGCTGCAGTCTTCTGATAGCTGTTGTGTAAGGCATCATAATAGAATGCAGGAGTGAGACCACCAGAACCAATCTCCTGAACCGTAATCTGATTCATCTTGGCTGCATCATGGTTGTAACTCACATATCCTTGGGCTGATGCGTTAAAGCATAACGTCAAGCCACATAAGCAAAGTGCTGTCCGTGAAGAGATTAAATGTTTCATATTCATTGATTTTTATTTATTATCCTAATAGCCTAAATATCCTGCGCCCCTCCATCTTCCAAAGGCATCACTTATGATTTCCTCCTTGCTCTTGGCACGGTACACCTGTTTTTTCCAATAGCCGATTCTCACTTGGATATATTTCCAGGTTTCGAAGTATGCCTTGTTGAGATGCTTGTTGATGTTGTCGAGCGAGTTGTTGATGCTCGTAATGATGAGAAGCAAGTCGGACGTTGAACATGCCGCAGCTCCAGTAGCATATAGCAGCAAATCACTGACTGACCTATAGAGATTGTCGCCTTCATCTGCAATCTTAGCCAAAGCCTTGGTGTTGATGGTGATAATCAGCGTATCGGTACTCATGATGTTTCCTCTTTCCAGGCATTTCTTCCTGAAATCATTGAGCATCTTTCTATAGTCACCGACTTTGTCACTCACATTCTCATAGGTGCTGTACACATTGAGACTGGTACGGAGTGACTGATACAGAATGTCAATCACATCAAATGCCCTGGTGTACTTATCCAGTTCCTTATTGATGTCCCTGAATCCAATGTTGGCATCGCCGCTGTAGTCATGCAGCAGTTTATTGCTTGCCTCCAAGGTGGAACGCACAAGCAGCAGACTACGCTGTTGCTTGTGATCTTTGATATAGGCCTCGATAGAAACTGCATCAAAGCCTACCTGAGCCTTTGCTGCTGAAGGCAAAAGAGTCAACAGACAAATGAGTATTGTCAGTATCTTGCTATTCACTGTTGTCTTCTTCATCGTCATCATATTTTCCGTTATAACTATCTGAATGTCCACTATCGGCTGCATGTCGCAACCATCGTTTCCTGCATTGTTCAATGAGAGTCTGTCTTCTGCCTTGCTCGTCATTCAGTGGGGGAGCAACACTCCTTAAAATGTCTATGATGGAATGCTTGTAGTGCATCATCTTCTCCAATGACACCAGATCTGCAAATATCTTGGTGAGACGGCTGTCTATCTGACGTGCAATCTCCAGGCGGTAACTTGACCAGAGCAAATGATAGGTATCATCCGTATTGTCTGATTCCACAGGATTGTTCTTTGCATATTCTACCGTTGGATCGCAGTCTGGATAGTCACGGGCAATCTCAGCAAGTTTGGCATTCACTTCGGCTGCTTTCTCCTCATCGGTCTTAGCCGGGTTGAGGTTTACTACAGCTACCACTTGCGTATCGCTATATTCCGTGGTCAGAGTCCATGAAATCTGCACAATGGCACGGTGTATCTTGATGCCCATGAAGTACTTGGGCTTTCGTGCTATTGAGACTGTTGCCTTGAAAGTGATGACACCATTGATATTTGGCATGGAAGCAGTACGAACGAAAGTATTACCTTTCCAAGCCCCCGAACCATTCCAACTGAGATTATAGGCAGTCTTGCAATCCTGCATGATGGCAGGTATGCGGTAATAATCATCTGTCACGGCATTCTCACCATCAATGGCCTCTTGCTTTGCCTTTTGGTACTGGGCAAGTTCTGATTCGGCAGTGCTTTTATCAGACTTCAATGCTGTGATGCGGTCTTTGTTGGCATTGTACTGTTGACGATACCTCGCAGTATCATTCACATTTGAATTCTTAATTTTTCTCAGAAGTTCCGAATTTTCTGCCTCCAAGTTTGTGATTTCTGATTGAAGAGAAGCTATTTTCCTCTCTGTCTCCGCAATCTTGGAATCAATCTCTGAGGTGTTGACACTTTCATGAGTGACACTTGTGGCCATAGCACACTGCTTGGTGTGTCCATTCACGCTACCTCCACAACTCGAACACTTGTATTGGGTTGACGCTTCACCAAGTTTGGTACCGCCATGGCAGGTAACACTGATGGTTGCTGTTTCACATCCTGCAATCTTCTTGGCATCGGTTGTCTGATAGTATCTCTTTGCATCACTTAAAAGATAGTAGGTGTAACCTTCCTCGTTATCATTGAGTTCTTTCAGTCGTGCATTCAATCCGGCTTTGAACGTGTTCATGTCCATTGTGTAGGAATCAAAGACATCCTCATAGGCAACTTCCTTTTTATACCAGCTCTTTGAAACATGAATCTCGTAAGCATAGGCTTTAGCATATTGACCACTTTTCTTCTTACTGAGAATATAGCCTGACATATAGTAGGTTATGCTATAATTGAAGCCGTCATTCGAGTTGTTATGCTGCTGAACATCACTTCGACTCCATCCAGCATGGCTTTCTGAGTTTCTCAATGCAGCTTCTCTTTCTGCCGATGTTGGAGTATAGTTTTTGTCCTTTGTGCTGATACGATACCAGTGATCACCTTTGATGATGGCATCATTGTCTGTAGGTGGATAGTAGTCGCACAGCTTCACATTACCGGCATCAACTCTATAGATATACCATCGCTGGGTGTAGTATTGTCCCATTCCTTCACGGGCATAGTCTGTTACCCAAGAGGTCAGATTGTAGTTCGATAAAGAGAAGAGATTTGCAATGCTGTCCCTTCCTCCAACAAACTGCAAGAGCGTATTGCCTGCATTTGCAGACAGACTGTTGTAGAGTCCATACACATTTTCTGCAATCTCAATGACGCTGCTTGTCTTATCCATCATCGTACCACTGAAACTACTGTTGCCAAGGATTGATCCTACAGCATTGCCAGCTCCGGCAGAAGCAAGGTTGACTCCCATGGCATACAGGTTGTCTATGTCTTCCTTCAGATTCTCCTTCGTAAAGTTGGAACCGAACCCGGAAAAGTTGTCAAACATCGCTTCCCAATCTACGTTGCCCAACTCCGAGAGTTTCAGAATAGCCGCCAATTCCTGGTTGATCTCCAGAAATGCAATATCCTTGAATGAGAGGGTGCTGTTGGTGACGATTGACTCAAACTGATAGCAGAGAGTCTTGGTCTCTTCACATACCTTATATAAATAGCTTCCCCAGTAGAGAGCATTCTGTGGACTTTTGAGCATCATTCCAGCTACAGTCCATATCTTCGGCATGATCTTGGCCGACACCATGTTGTAGATACGGCGGTAATAGTAGTTCTCCGTCGAACTTGTCCATAGTCCCAGATGGGTGAGGGCTTTACGGTCAAGGAACTTTGAAGTAAAGATTCCTGCCGCAGCCACCTCTGCCGCCTGATAGTGTTCACGTATCTTAGCTACCTGTTCGGCATAATACGCCTCAGTAGCTGCCTCTGTTGCAAAAGCGGCTGTCATTGCTTCTACAGTGCGCTTGTCATAGTTTACACTGTAGTACTGTGCCATCGTCGGTACTACGGCACAGAGATAGAGAGTAAGTATTATCAGATAGCGTTTCATTGTTTGAATATTATCGTTTATGACTTGTTACATATACTCATCAAATTTCCTCTTGGGTTTGAGGTTCAGCACATGACCAGTCTGGTTCACCTTCTGGGCAAATGGTAGGGATTTGGTGATTCCTGACAGTTCCCAGTCTCGGCAATAGGCTTCGATGGCATGCTGATGGTCGCATTGCAACTCTTTCTTGTAGAGTTTCAGCGCTTCCTTTTCTGCTCGCTCGGTGGTATAGGTCATATAGCACTCGTGAGGTTCCTCAACTCCAAACACGCCTCCGACACTTCCTCTTCGGATAAAGACTTCTCGGAAGAAGCTTCTGCCTTCCTTGTTTTCAAGTCGGTTGATGGTGAAGATCTTCTTGCAGTCTACATCTGTCAAGCCAAGGATTGCCTTGATCTCGTCGAAACGTTCACGGAACTTGCTTTGGTCAAGCAGCATCACCACATCAGAGTTGTTGATGATGGCTTCCTTCACGATAGGACTTCCCACGATGTCCTGAATCTCCTGAGTAACCACACCCACCGATGCCCAGAACTTACGGGCTGTCTTGTAGAGGTACTTGATATATTCTGCCATCATTGGCGAAGCTATGGCTTTCCATGCCTCCTCGATGACAAGCACCTTGCGGTTCTTCTTGATACGCATCTTCTGAATGAAAACGTCCATGATGATAAGTGTAACAAGAGGGAAGAGGAGAGGGTCATCCTTGATGGAGTCAATCTCAAAGACGATGAAGGTCTCATCAAACAGCTTTGTGTCGAGGTTCTCATTGAGTGTAAGCTCATGACTACCGCCCTTATAGAAGTCCTTCAGCAGATAGTTGTAGGATGCCAAGTCTATTCCTGCCAGATTGTTCTCCTTTATAATCTGAGGAATACGGACTTTACTGTACTCGTAGAATGTGTTGAACGACAGGTTCTCTATCTGTTTCTTCATGAAGTATTCCTCGAAGTATTCCGTGATAACCTGCTCTATGAGACGGTCTTCCGTCTTGGTGACTTCACCTTGGGTACCTTTCCAGATGAGCATGACCAGATTTTTCAGGAAGCCTATCTTCTCGATGTTCAACTCTTCACGCTTGATGGCAAAAGGATTCATCGTGATAGGATGCTCGTCTGTGTAGCTGATATACTTTCCACCGACATATTCGCAGAGTCCTTCGTATGAATTACCGGTATCAACCATCACAACGTCGGTGTTCTGTTCCCACATCTGACGGACTACACTATTCATGTGGAAGGACTTACCGCTTCCAGACGGACCGAGGCAGAAGAAATTGGAGTTATCCGTTATCTTGTTCTTTCCTTCCTTACCACTGATGTCGATGGCAACAGGTACACCTTGGCGGTCTGTATAGTAAATCTTCAATGGGGTTTCCTCACTATGCTGAATGCGCTCTTTGTACATGAGACAGGCGGCTGCATCACTGAGAGTCAGGAAGCGGTCATACTCTGGGTTGGTGGAGTAGCAATTACCAGGGAATGAGTTGACAAACAGCTCCAACTGGTTGTAGGCTCTTTTGCTGATATGAATGCCCAATCGACCAAAGGAGTTCTCCAAATGGTTGGTACATTTCTGAATATCAGCATCTATAGGTACTCCAACGACAAGGTTGAAGTGAGCATATATCAACTGTTTGTTTTCTCTTGCTATCACATCCTGCACCTTCTTGATGTCCTCCACGGCTATCTGGTTGCTTGGATTAGGCATACTGGCATGACGGTTTTTCTTCTTGTCGAGTAGGGAGAGCTCTCTTTTCTGGTTAGGAATAAAGAACATCTGGTTATACACTACTACATCTGCAGAAGGAATGCAGTCAACCAATGATACCATATCCACTGGCATAGATACATTGTTCACCTCAATATTGGTGAATGGACGGACTATAGATGGTGTGCTGACACAGTCAACATCAACAAGACTATAGACCTTGCATCGTTTGTTGCCCATGCTGATAGACTCTTCATCAACTTTGAAGTTTGTCATTGACACAGTCTTGTCGTTGAAGTTCATGGAGAAATAGCGGTCAACATATTCACGAGCCGTATTGCCATCGAGGTAGGATGCTTCCACACCGGAATCTTTCAACTGATCTTTGACTTTTCGGATCTTCACCATAAAGTCACGCCATTTCTTATTGTCAAAAGAGAAGATACGACTTTTCTTATTCTCCTGGGTGATAATCAGATAAGTCTGGCTGTCGGTATAGGAACGTCCATTGAAATACTTGAAGTAAGACTCTGACAAGAACTCATGGTTGTCGTTACTCTCATCCTGGAACTGCTTACGCACGAAGACATCCTGCTTATGAATGGCATAGCCTTCACCGAGGGTCTGGGCAAGTGCGGTGACAAGATGATTGAACTCATAGTAGCTGTCTATATTGGCAGAATACTTCTGTACCGGGTTCTCCATCTTCAAGATGGCTGAGTATTCGCCAGTCTTGGTGTAGAGCACGCCAATACCATCCACATCCTCAACAGAGAAGTAGATGTCCTGAAAAATCTTCTTGCGTTTGCCTCCGGTTCCAAAAGCAGAGACTGAGATAGCCATGCCTATGAGTATAGCTACAAATGCTATGATTACATATATGATCATTGTTATTTGCTCTTTTATCAAATGAAGATAGGCTCATCCTTGCGAGAGGGTGAGCCTACCGATTTACACTATTCAGATTTCAACACACTTGCTCATTTGTTTACGTTTGAATTTTGTTTGATTACATTCTATGCGAACAAGCATAGATGAACACACCATGCTCTTCCTTCTTGGTATGCAACCCTTTCTTCTGTTTGAAGAAAATGAGGGCGGCTCCCGAACAGAGGGAAACAGCAAGAACCACAAGACCAACCACAAAGCCGAGAATGCAATATGCTATGATAAAGCCGAGGATGGCTCCACCAACGGCACAGGCTGCCCAGGTGATGTAGCGTCCCTGGAATCCCATAAATTCAAGGGGCTTTTGGAGACCCTTGAACATGGGATAGCTTACGTACTGATTTTCGTTTACTTCTCCTGACATGATGTATTCTTTAATGCTTGAGCGATAGATTAGAGACCGAAGAACAAAGGCAGAGCCTGGGCTGCAGCAACGAGGAAGATACATGCGCCAACAACCATCATGATCTTCTTCTTGACATCCTGCTCCTCATTGTTCATAGCGATGTAAACG
>QRFC01003068.1_pt1 | contig 11473 bp, 8 predicted proteins | sample 1861061 | NCBI WGS metagenome assembly QRFC01 (sample SAMN09711282, study PRJNA482702) | Human gut metagenome, whole genome shotgun sequencing project. | reverse complement strand
AAGGGCTATTTAGCCTGGATGAAAAAATAATTTCCTGCCGGCTAAATGAAAAAAGGTCCGGCTTTAAGATTTTTTCCTGCCCGCTTTTCAGATTATGCCCGGCAGGTGCTCTGTGTGTAAAAAAAACAGCGGCCGGAAAGCCGTTGGATAAGGCTTGTTCCGGTCGCCGGTATGATGTGTTGTTCGGACTGTCGGGAGTCCCCGTTCGGCAAGCAGAGAGGGCGGCGTCAGTCTTTGTTCATGATGGCTTCGGCCATCATGCGGCCCAGAGCTACGGCCGATTCTACGGCCTGCGGTCCGGCACCCTGCTTCCACTCTACGGCTTGTCCGATTTGCGTCATGCGCATTTTTTCGTTGTATTTTTCGATGGTCTTTACGGCCTGTCCGCTCCACGTAAAGCCGCCGAAGCAGCCCAGTACGTGCTGGCTCACCTCGCGTCCGGCCAGGCGCTTGAGCAGGTCTTCAACCACGGGGAAGAGGCCGCCGTTGTACGTCGGGCCGCCGACGGCCAGACCACGGTAGCGGAAAATGTCGGCCAGCACGTAGCTGGGCTGCGACACCGAGAGGTTGTGTACGATAATCTTTTTCAGTCCCGCTTCGGCCGCACCGCGGGCTACGGCTTCGGCAATGCGCTGCGTGTTGCCGTACATCGAGCCGTAGCAGATGACGAGTCCGTCCTCGGTCTGTCCGCTGCTCAGGCGCTGGTAGGTGGCAATGGCCTTGCTGACCTCCTGCTCCCACACCGGGCCGTGGGTGGAGCATATCATCTGGATGTCGAGGGTGGCCAGCTTGGGTATGGCGCGCTGCACCATGGGAGTGAACTTGCCCAGTATGGCGGCAAAGTAGCGCTCCATTTCGGGCCAGTAGATGGAGGTGTCCATGTGGCGGTCAATGACGTGTCCGTTGAGGGCGCCGAAGCAGCCGAAGGCGTCGCCGGAGAAGAGAATCTTTTCCGTCTGGTCATAGGTCATCATGGTTTCGGGCCAGTGGAGCATGGGGGTGAGGTGGAAGCTCAGTTTGTGGTGTCCCAGGTCGAGCGTGCTGCCTTCCTTTACCGTTACGTCTTCGGGGGCTACGGCACAGTAGTAACCCTTGACCATGTCCAGGGTCTTGGCGTTGCCCACCAGCTTGATGTTGGGATAATATTTGCGTATGAGGGGGATGGAACCGCTGTGGTCGGGCTCCATGTGGTTGATAATCAGGTAGTCAATGGGTTTGTTGCCGATGACTTCATGGATGTGGTCGAGAAATTCGCTGAAAAATGCCACGTCAACGGTATCTACCAGGGCTACTTTTTCATCATTAATCAAATAAGCATTGTACGAAACGCCGTAGGGCAGGAACCAGAGTCCTTCAAAGCGGTGCTTAACCCGGTCGTTTACGCCTACGTAGTGAACTTTTCCTTTTATGTTCATCATGTTCAAGTATTTGTTTGTAGAGTCTGTGCAAAGATAAGTTTTTTGCTACAAAATGCGAAGTTTTTTAGGGCATAAAGGCGGTCTCTTTTGGCGTGCAGAGCCATGGTGCGGGGGCGGATACGCAAAAAGTGCTTCCGGCCGGTGCGGAATCCTTGATGGTTTCCGGCTGGAAGCACTTTGATGAGTCAATGCCTTTTATGAATTCAGGCCTTGCGCTTGCGGGTCTGGCTCAGGCTGAGGGCCAGGGCGGCCAGGAATCCGATAATGAGCAGGGCAATGGCCGTATAGGACACGGCTTCGGACATGGTGATGCTCTTGGGCTTGAAGCTGAACACCACGGTGTGTTTGCCGGCCGGCATCTGCAGGGCGCGCAACAGATAGTTGGCGCAGCCTATTTCGGCCGGTTTGCCGTCGATGGTGGCTGTCCATTCCGGATAGAAGATTTCGGAGAATACCACCAGTCCGCCCTTGCTGGAATTTATGTCGTAGTGTACCTCGTTGGGCAGGCTCTTGGTCATCGTAACCGTACCGGTGGAGTCGGTAGCCGTGCCCAGCAGGCTGGCGTAGCGCGACTCTACGATGGCCGTATGGCGCAGGTCGTTCTGCTGCAGGCCCTGCATTTCAGCGTCAGCGCCCTTTACCTGCTTGATCTGGCTGACAAACCATCCGGCACCGTAGGCGTGCGGGTTGGGCAGCGCCATGTTCTGTCCGTTCTGTGCCGGCGCAATCACGTATTTCATGTTCAGCATGTTCAGCACGTTGAGCAGGGAGTCGCAGCGCGGGTCGGCAAAGTTGCCCTGAATCTCGAAGATATGTTTGATTTCGGGCTGCAGGCAGCGGTCTACGATGTCCTGGAAGCGGCGCAGCTTGGCAGCGTGGTAGCCACCGATGTTCTTGTGCCAGTATCCGGCCGTATTGTCGTTGAAGGTGTCGTGCGTCAGGTCGAGTACGCGGTAGTCCGGAGCCTTGTCGGCCAGAATCTGCTCGTCGGCCGGGGTCTTCTCCACAATGGCCATGTTCTGCTGTGCGGTCGTAAAGTTGTCGTTGTTCAGGTAACGGCGGTCAACGCCCCACAGGTCAATAAGGCATACTACGGTCAGCATGATGCACATGGCCGGTGCCTTGATTTTGTCGATACGGTAGAGCCAGAGTATGGCAAATCCTACCAGAATGAAGGCCAGTGAACGCCAGGCGTCGGCGGTCAGTATGGCGTGGCGCACACTGCCGATGGCTTCCTCATAGCGGTTGATGAAGTCAGGCGGAAAGATGCCGCCCAGTTTCGTCAGCATTTCCTGTTCGTTATAGTTGAGGCAGTTGCCGAAGAACAGGCCCGGAGCCAGGGCAAACAGCAGGCATACACCGCCGGTCAGAGCCAGTGAGATGTAGATGTACTTGTTGTCCTTGCGCAGCACCTCCGGCTCGCGGCAGATGCGGGCCAGTCCCAGCAGGGCCAGCAAAGGTATGGTCAGTTCGGCCATCACCAGGGCGGACGATACCGAACGGAACTTGTTGTACATGGGCAGATGGTCAATGAGGAAGTTGGTCAGGCCCGGAATGTTCTTTCCCCATGCAAAGATGAACGAAATCAGGGTGGCCGCCAGCAGCGCCCACTTCATGGGACCTTTGACGTAGAACAGGGCCAGGATGAAGAGGAAGCAGACCAGCGCACCTACATATACGGGACCCACCGTGCCCGGCTGGTTGCCCCAATACTGGTTAAGTCCCGGCGTAAACTGCTCCATGCCCGAGGCATTCTGCTGCAACAGCTGATAGGTCTGGGCCATACATTCCTGCAGCGTGCCGATCTGTTCGTTTTGCTGAGCCTTGGGGTTGTCAAGCAGCGAACCCGAGCCGCCGCCCTTGACATTGGGCACCATGAGCGTCCAGGTTTCGCCGATTCCGTAGCTCCACTGCGTGATGTAGTCGCGGTTCAGTCCGTTTCCGGTTGACTTGTTCTTGTCGGCAGGCAGCGGCGTGAGTTCGCTCTTGCCGCGCATGCTCTCCTGGCTGTACTGGTAAGTGTGGTAAAGGTTGGAGAAGTTGGCCATCAGACCAATCAGTCCGCCTATCAGGGCTACCAGTGAACTTTTCCAGAAACGTGTGAGCGTTTTGGTGCGTATGGCTTCAACCAGATAGCCAATCACGATGCACAGCATGACAAACAGGAAGTAGTAAGTCATTTGCAGGTGGTTGGAGTAGATTTGGAAAGCCGTGAACAATGCCGTCACGGCACCGCCCCAAAGCAATTTTCCGCGGTAGCACAGCACCAGTCCGGCAATGGTGGGCGGGATGAAGGCCAGCGTCATGACCTTCCAGATGTGGCCCGCCGCAATAATGATGAAAAGATACGACGAGAAGGCCCATACTATGGCCCCCAACACCGAGAGCCAGGCCTTGAAGTTAAAGGCCCGCATCAAAATGTAAAAGCCCAGCATGTAGAGAAAAGCGTAGGCCAGTACGCCCACCGTGCCCAGCGAGTAAATGCGGGTGAGCAGGCTGATGGTTTCGGTAGAGTCGTACGACGGCGCAATCTGGTACGTCGGCATACCGCAGAAGAGTGAGTTTGTCCAGCGGGTGCGCTCGCCCGTTTGTGCCATATACTCCGTTTGTTCGCGGCTCAGGCCCAGTCCGCCCGTGTTGTCGTGTCCGCCCAATACGAGGTTCTGGCTGATGGGAGTAATGAAGTAGGCCAGACTGATTAGCAGAAACAATACTACGGCTGCGGCGTCGGGCCAGTATTTTTTGAGCAATGCATTCATTTTCATAGACTTTGGTATTATGAAACGGCGGAAGTTAATCCGATTTGGATGCGTCTTCCGCCGTTTTTTAATCAGGGTTAGGTTGAGCGGATTAGTAGCGGTAGTGTTCGGCTTTGTAGGGGCCTCAACGGGTACGCCGATGTAGTCGGCCTGTGCCTGTGTCAGACGGGTAAGATGCACACCGATACGGTCAAGATGCAGGCGGGCCACTTCTTCGTCAAGATGTTTGGGCAAGCGGTACACACCTACTTCGTAGTTATTATTGAAAAGCTCAATCTGTGCCAGTGTCTGGTTGGTAAAGGAGTTGCTCATCACGAATGAGGGGTGGCCGGTGGCACAACCCAGGTTGACGAGGCGGCCGTCAGCCAGCAGGGTAATGCGGTGTCCGTCGGGGAAACGGTAGCTGTCGACCTGCGGCTTGATGTTGGTGCATACTACGCCGGGCAGCTGCTTGAGCGCTTCCACCTGGATTTCGCTGTCGAAGTGACCGATGTTGCAAACGATGGCCTGGTCGGGCATGGCTTTCATGTGGTCGGTGGTAATCACGTCGATGTTGCCGGTTGTGGTTACGAAGATGTTGCCCAGCGGGGCAGCTTCTTCCATGGTCATAACTTCATAACCTTCCATGGCGGCCTGAAGGGCGCAGATGGGGTCGATTTCGGTCACGATGACGCGGGCACCGTAGGAGCGCATGCTCTGGGCGCAGCCCTTGCCTACTTCGCCGTAGCCGGCTACTACACACACCTTGCCGGCAATCATTACGTCCGTGGCACGCTTGATACCGTCGGCCAGCGATTCGCGGCAGCCGTAGAGGTTGTCGAATTTTGACTTCGTAACGGAGTCGTTTACGTTGAAGGCCGGGAAGAGCAGTTCGCCGCGTTCCATCATCTGATACAGACGGTGTACGCCGGTAGTGGTTTCCTCACTCACACCCTTGATGCCGGCGGCCATTTTGGTCCACATGCCGGGGCGTTCCTGCAGGGTTTGTTTGAGAATCTGCTTGAGGGCAGCTTCGTCGCCGCTGGTTGAGGGCGTATCGAGCACCGACGGGTCTTTTTCAGCTGCCACGCCCAGATGAATCATCAGGGTGGCGTCGCCGCCGTCGTCTACAATCATATTGGGCATCTGGCCGTCGGCAAAGTTCATGGCCTGCAGCGTGCACCACCAGTAGTCGTCGAGCGCCTCGCCCTTCCAGGCATATACACCCACACCGTCCTGGGCAATGGCTGCGGCAGCGTGGTCCTGCGTAGAGTAGATGTTGCAGGAGCACCAGCGTACTTCGGCACCCAGGTCGAGCAGGGTTTCGATGAGCACGGCTGTCTGGATGGTCATGTGCAGCGAGCCCATTACGCGGGCACCCTTCAGGGGTTTCTGGCCGGCGTATTTTTCGCGCAGGGCCATGAGTCCCGGCATTTCGTGTTCGGCAATTTCAATTTCCTTGCGGCCGAAGTCGGCCAGTCCCATGTCCGCTACCTTATGGGGCAACGTGCTGAAAAGTTCTTTTTCCATGTGTTGTGTTTATGTTGTTTCGGATTGATTTTTCTGACTGATATACAGGCGTGGCTGACGCCCGTGCAAAGATACGAAATTATCAGCAGCCTGCAAGCGTGCGGTTTTGATTATGACATGTTGGGAAGTTAAAAAAAGGGGGGCCGCCCCGAATCTGGGGAAAGATGTTTAAGCGGGTGATAATGTGAAGGTTGAAATTCCGGTTTTTCGCGATTAATTTGTAACTTCGCTGGCAAAGTTTCATACAGTTTTGGAATATGGTGAAATTCAAATCAAGAAATTCCGGCATGCGCCTCTTCAAAGTGGCGGTTGTACTGATTGCTGCTCTGGTGGTGGTAATCAGTCTGCCGCGTGAAAACAAGTTTGGTTATGAGTATGAAATGGGACGTCCGTGGAAGTACGGGCAACTGATTGCATCCTATGATTTTCCGATTTATAAGCCCGACGCTCAGCTCAAGCGTGAGCGCGACAGTGTAAAGAAACTCATCCAGCCCTATTTTACGGCCAATCTGGTGACGGAGAGCCGGGCCATCAAATCGTTGCGTGAGGACTATACTTCCGGGCGGCTCAAGGGAGTGCCCTATGAATATGTGATTCATCTGGTTGAGATGCTCCACCGCATTTACGGGCAGGGTATTATGAGCGGCGACCAGCTCAACCAGTTGACCGACAGCGGCATTCCGCGCGTGCATGTTGTGGTGGGCCAGGAGTCGTCCACGCAGGAAGTTGCCGTCGTGTTTTCGCCGCGCACGGCCTACGAATATGTCTTGCAGGCCGATACGCTCCATTTTTCGCGTGAAATCATGCGCCGCACCAATTTCAACAACTACCTCGAGCCTAACCTCATTCTGGATACGGCCAAGACCATGGCGCAGCGTGAGGACCTGCTGGGCACCATTTCGCCGGCCAGCGGCATGGTGCAGACCGGTCAGAAAATCATTGACCGGGGCGAAATTGTCAGCCAGCATACCTACAACATTCTACAGTCGCTCGAAAAGGAAAGCCTGCGGCGTGCCTCGCCGGGGCGCCAGCAGTGGATGGTGCTGGCCGGGCAGCTGCTGGCCGTCATCATGCTCTTTACGCTCTTCCTGATTTACCTGCACGTGTTCAGGCGCGACTACTACAATTCCGTCAACAGCATTTCGCTGCTCTTTACGTTTATTGCCGTCTTTCCGGCCGTAACGGGACTGATGGTGTCACACAACTTTTTCAGTGTCTATCTGGTGCCTTATGCCCTTGTTCCGATATTTGTCAGGGTGTTCATGGACTCGCGTACGGCCTTCGTTACGCTGGTCATCACTACCCTGCTCTCCTCGCTTGCCCTGCATAATCCCTACGAATTCATCCTGATACAGATTGTGTCGGGACAGGCGGCCATCTTTTCGCTGCACGAAATGACCAAGCGCTCGCAGCTGCTGCGCGTGGCCATCATTACCAGCGGTGTGGCCCTGCTCTTCTCGCTGGCTTACGATCTGGCGCAGGGGCTTAACCTGAAACAGCTTGACACGCACTACTACACCTATCTGGTGGTCAACGGCGTGACGCTCCTGTTTGCCTACCCGCTGATGTATGTGATTGAGCGCATGTTCGGCTTTACCTCGAGCATCACGCTCATTGAGCTGAGCGACACCAACAACGGCCTGCTGCAGCGCATGTCGAAGGAGGCACAGGGCACATTTAACCACTCCATGCAGGTGGCCAACCTGGCGGCCGAGGTGGCCAACAAAATCGGGGCCAAGACACAGCTGGTGCGCACGGGGGCCCTTTATCACGACATCGGAAAAATAAAGAATGCGGCCTTCTTTACCGAAAACCAGAGCGGCACCAACCCTCACGACCAGCTCTCCGAGGAGCAGTCGGCCCAGGTAATCATAGGGCATGTCATCGAGGGGTTGCGGCTGGCCGAGAAGCACCACCTGCCGCGCATTATCCGTGACTTTATCTATACACACCACGGCACGAGCAAGGTCAAGTTCTTCTACATCCAGTATTGCAACAAACATCCCGGCGAAACGGTTGACGAGCGGCTCTTTACCTACCCCGGCCCCAACCCCTTTACGCGTGAGCAGGCCATACTGATGATGGCCGACGCCGTAGAGGCTACGTCGCGCAGCCTGAAAAACGTGACCGAGGAGAGCCTGCGCGAGATGGTCGACCGCATTGTAGACGGCATGGTGCGCGAGGGCAACTTCAAGAAGTGTCCCATCACCTTCCGCGACATCGACATGGCCAAGGACGTGTTTGTAGAAAGCCTCAAAACCATCTACCACACGCGTATTTCCTATCCGGAACTCAAGGCGCCGCAGCCGCCGCGCATGCGCCAGCCGCGTCACAACATTTTCGATACGGGCTTCTTTTCTACCCACGATTAGGTGGGAGCCGAAAAAACCGGCATTTAGTCAGAACGAGGCCGGACCTGAAAAATCTTAGGTCCGGCCTCGTTTCTTTTTTTTCGGCTGGCCGTCAAGGCCCGGCCGTGTGGTGCTTATGTCAGTTGCCCACCTGATACTGGCATCTTGAGTTCAGAAAATCTTTTCCGCCGTGGCTGGCCGTCAGTACAAACGGCTCGTTACCTCTACATACGTATATGCGGGTATATACGCCTTTCAAATCGGAGCCGCCGTAGCCTGAGGCGTACAGTTGGGCCGTGAACCCCTTCCCGACCGAACCGATTACTGTTGAAAACCGGTCGGTTGAAGGCATTCTTACGGTTTTGGACTTGCCTTCGGCCGTGGTGTAACTTATCTGTATTCCGCCTTCGGCCGGCAGTTCCCTTTGCGCTTCATAGCGAATGTAGTAACAGAGCCGGTTGTCGTCCTCTTTTTCGCAGGCCGTAAGGACAAACGACATGAGCAGCAGTGAAAAGGCAATGATATGTTTCATCTTTTTGTGTTTATAAGTATGGCGGCTGAAAAACCACATTTTTGGGGGAGGAAGACGGGGTTATTTTACCGTTACCGTCTTCTTGTCATAATAGACCACCGTGATTTCGCCTTTGGCCGTGCCGTCGTTCTGTTGGGTATTCAGCTTGCGCGGACGCATCAGTCACAGCCTTGAAGTAGCGGGTGGCTGCGTTGGTGTCCTGGCGGAGCAGGCAGAGCATGGCTTTTTCATGCAGGAAGTCGGTGCGGCAGCCCTGATGGCGCAGCGCAGGGAGCAGTCGGCCGGCCAGATTCAGATGGTGGGCTGCTTCGGAGACTATTTTTTCGATGCGGCAGGTCTTGGCCTGGGCCAGGTGAATGCGGAAACGCAGTTGGCTTGAGTCAGGACACAGTTCAAGGGCTTTTATATAGGCATCGGAGGCCCGCAGCATGAAGTGGTGGTGGCGTAGGATTTCGCCCTGCAGGTAGTATGCCTGGGCCAGCAGGGAGTCGGGGCCGTGTTGGGTGAAAAAGCGGATGGAAGGGGTTAGCAGGGAGTCGTTGTCGGGAAACGAGTCGGATTGGAGCAGGGCTTGTACGTGGACCAGCGTTTCATGGGCCTGAATGTCGCTGGATTTATTGGGGTGCCGGCATGAAGTCAGCAGGCCAAGCAACAGTAGCGTGAACAGGGGAGTGGTGATGCAGGAACGCAGGGCGTACATGATGAAGACGGATGTAGAGGGTGAGTACTATGCTGTAAAGGTAGTTTTTTTCGGTGAACTTACAGCTATCGGTCGGTATAATTCTGTTCTTTTTTACTGCGGACACTCGGAGGGTAAGGTATTTCGGAAAGGAAACAAAAAGGGCGCAAGTACAACCCGAAGGTATGCGGGAGTGTACTTGCGCCTTTATGAATCCGGCGGAGGAATTGTCTGTGGGGACTACCCTGTCGCCATGAAAATATGTGTGTGCTTTATTTGCCTTGTGCTGCGGCAGCATTGGCAGCGGCATTGGCAGCCGTACCGCCTACGCGGCTCATGACCTTGTTGGTAATGTCTTCGCTCAAAGCTGTGTTGATGAAGATACCGTTGGGCTGGGCAGAGCTTTGGTCAAGGATGTAGGTGTATCCGCCTTCTTTGGCAATGGCGTTTACGGCATTTACGATTTTCGTAACCAGCGGTTCCATTTTTTCGGCACGTGCTTTCTGGAAGGCTGCATCGTTGTCCTGTGTAGCCTGCTGGTAGCGCTGGTACATGTCGTTAAGTTCCTGTTCTTTGCGTGCACGCATGTTTTCAGGAAGTGAATCGGCCTGCTGGCGGTATGCTTCGGTCTTTTTGGTAATTTCTTCTTGCAGGGTTTTCAGTTCGTTTGAATAACGCTGACCCAGTGCTTCAAGTGCTGATTGTGCGGTTTTGAATTCAGGAAGAGACTGCATAACTTTAGGATAATCAAAGTGTGCAACCTTTTGTGCCATCATGGCCATCGGGGCGAAGAGCAACATCGCCAAAAGAATTTTTTTCATCATGTTTTTATCTGTCTGTTATTTGTTTGATTCTAAGCGCAAAAATAATGATTTTAATTGGAATATCCGAGTTTTGAAAGTACTTCGTTACTGATGTCGGCAGCCGGCGAAGCAAAAATGATGGATGCGTCGCTGGCGCGGTCGAGTACGAGCGATATGCCTTTTGCCTGGGCAATCTGTTTGACGGCATTGTAGATTTCGTCCTGAATGGGCTGAATGAGGCTGCTGCGCTTCTTGTAGAGTTCGCCTTCAGGGGCAAAGTATTTCTTTTTCAGTTCGGCAGCTTCTTTTTCTTTGTTGACAATGGCCTGTTCGCGTTCCTTTTTCTGTTCGGCAGAGAGGAAAACCACTTCGTTCTGATAGTTTTTATAAAGGGTTTTGGCCTCGTTGTCGAGTGCTTCCACTTCGGCCTGCCATTTCTTGGAGGTTTGGTTCAGCTGTTCGTTGGCGCGTTCGTAAGCGGGTATGTTGCTGAGAATGTATTCCATATCAACCAGTGCATACTTTTGTGCCTGGGCACCCGTAAAGCTCAGGCCTACCAAGGCTACAATAATCAATAATTTCTTAAACATGGTAATGTGATAGCTAAAGGGTTAAACAATTTATTTTTAATATATATGGGTTATACGTTTGCCGGCGGGATTAGAATTCCTGTCCGATGATGAAGTGGAACTGGCTGCCTCCGATTTTCTGAGTACCGGAGTATTTCTGGAAACCGTATGCCCAGTCCACACCAAGCAGTCCTACCATAGGCAACTGGATACGTACGCCGAAACCGGCCGAACGTTTCATGTCGAGCGGGTTGAAATCGCGGATGCTGAGCTTGCCAAGCGCGTCAAGACCAAGTTTCTCGGTGCACGCCTTGACGCAAACACGGATAAGGTACTCGCTGTCAAAGTTCGCAACGATCACCGTATGCCCGAGCATTTGCAGCTCCCGCTCAATCGCAAGGGAGTCATTTCCGCTGAGATCTTCAAAGTTGAAGGTCAGCTCCGTGTAGGTTTTTTCATCGTGAACGAGCGGCCTTGCAAGCTGCATCACAAATGCCGCATAGTCGATTGCGGCGTTTTTCTTATCCTGATCTTCCGCAACAGCGAAGATGTCACTGCTTTCCTCTGCGGTCGTTTTCTGAATATTCTTGTTTTCCATGATTCATAGCTCCTTTCAAGAGTGGTGGGGCGACGCATCGCGCGCCGCCCCAAAGATTTACGATTTGCCGAGGGCCTTGCGGGTGTCGGAAAGATAGTCGACACCGTTCACCTCGCAGATGTAGTTGTACGGGTCAAGCTCCATGACCTTCGCGTCATCGATGTACGTCACCCAGCGGCGCACGGCGTAGCTGCCAGAGCCGTCCGTGGGAGACGCCGGGGCGATATTGCCGTTCGACAGCGTCTTCGGAACAAG
>QRFC01003064.1_pt1 | contig 11488 bp, 6 predicted proteins | sample 1861061 | NCBI WGS metagenome assembly QRFC01 (sample SAMN09711282, study PRJNA482702) | Human gut metagenome, whole genome shotgun sequencing project. | reverse complement strand
CATGGGTATGCTGTTGAAAAAGTTTCTGAACAGTTTTTCATATCTTTTCTCTCCTTTTTATTTATTAATTTTAACCAATTTCGCTTTCAAAAAGATGTGATATTTATGTGACCATTATATCATCTCACAGATTCTAAATCAATGTTAATTATCCCCATGTTTGTGAGGATTATTGATATAATCGGATTATAAAATGAATTTTCCGTAAACTGCACCACTCTTTTCTGTTGACAAATTATTCTTAAAGGTGTATAATAAAACAAATACCGCCGCAGAATTATAGGTGAGGAATATAGATATGAACAAAAAAATAATAAACGAAACTACAGTTGAATATGAAAAAACATTTACCCCTGACGCCGCGTATCCGTTTTGGATTAACCAGTGCGGTCACACCTACTGCGGCAAAGACTATTTTTTCAATCGTGGTATAACCTCGTACTATACGATTGAATATATTATTTCGGGAAACGGCTATATTCAGGAAAACGACATAACAAGTCACCCGAAGGCGGGGGACACTCATATCTTTCATTCGGGCTCGACACAAACATTTTATACCGACCCGAACGACCCGTGGGAAAAGCTTTGGGTCATATTTTACGGTCCTCTTGCGGACAGTCTTTTTGAAATATACAACTTAGACCAGGTGCTGCTTTTTCCCGAGCTTGACACAAGAAGCCTGCTTGAAAAAATAATCAAAATCTGCGATGACGATAAAACTCCCACGCACCTGATTATGAGCCGCTGCAGCATTGTGGTTTTTGAACTGATTCAAAAGCTTTATCTTTACACCCAGAAAAACGAAATGCATCTGCAAAGTCTTTCAATAGCCGATTCGTTAAAGGTGCTTATCGACAGGATGTGGAATTACAGCATCTCACTCGACGAGCTTGCCGCACAAGTGTACTGTTCAAAAAATCACGCAATACGTGTGTTTACCAAAAAATTTAACATATCACCGTACAAGTATATATCCCAAAAGCGGCTGACCCGAGCAAAGCATATGCTCAGATTCTCCAACATCCATATATCCGATATTTCAAATGGACTCGGCTTTTGTGACTCGAGATATTTTTCCAACTGGTTTAAGGACAGAACGGGAATGACCCCCAGCGACTATCGAAACAGCTTTAAAGACAACAAAAATGTATAAAAAACTATCAACTTATTCCGAAAAACATCCCTCTTTTTAAATATGACTTGAAAAATACGCATACATCTTATAAACTGTATATGCATTTTCTTATGCAGTTTAGGAAGAAAGGAATATATAAATTATGTCACAAAAAAATTTGGTCTTTTTACTCGGAGGAGATTACTCACCCGAACAATGGCAGGACTATCCCGAAATTTTGGAAAAGGATATAGCTCTTATGAAGCAGGCGGGCTGCAACGTAATGACCCTCGGTATGTTCGCCTGGTCAGTCCTTGAAAAGACAGAGGGAAACTATGATTTTTCATTTTTGGACGAAGCAATCGAAAGATTATACGCGGGCGGGATAAGCGTTATACTCGGCACCCCCAGTGCCGCAATGCCTTACTGGCTTGCAAAAAAATACCCCGAGGCCGCGCGCGTTGACGAAAATATGATGCGTGAAGCATGCGTTCCCAGAGCATTTTTCTGCCCATCTTCCCCCGTATACCGCCAAAAAGTCCGCGCAATAAACGAACAGCTTGCCAAACGATACGGGAACCATCCCGCCGTTATACTTTGGCATATTTCAAACGAATATCAGGGCATAGGCTGTTACTGTGAAAACTGCCAAAATAAATTCCGCGAGTGGCTAAAGAAAAAATACAACAACGATTTGAATTTATTGAACAAAACGCTTTGGAATGATTTCTGGAGCGGCAACTTCAGTTCATGGGACGAGATAGACATTCCGAAGCCGAAAAGCCGTACATACGGAACGGGACTTTATCTTGAATGGAAACGATTTACGACAGAGCTGTATGTTGACTTTATGTGCGCGGAAGCGGAGCCTATAAGGCGCTTTTCGCCCAATATTCCCATTACCACAAATTTTCATGGTTGTTTTTTTGACCTTGATTATCATAAATTTAAGGATTATGTCGATATAATATCCTGGGATATCTATCCACGGTGGCACAGCAATAATGTTATTGACGAGGCAGTCAAAGCGGGCTTTACCTATGACATGTGCAGAAGCTTTTTGCACAAGCCGTTTTATATCATGGAAAACACGCCGAACGTCGCAAACTTCGAAACACCCAACACAACAAAAAGGCCCAACATGAATATATTAAGCTCTGTTCAGGCTGTCGGACACGGCGCCGATATGATAGGCTATTTTCAATGGCGTCAAAGCCGAGGCGGCTATGAAAAAACACACGGCGCTATCGTTGACCACTCGGGACGTGATGACACGAGAATATTTAAGGAAATCTGTAATCTCGGAAAGCTTCTGGCAGAAAACAAAGAAATCTGCGGCACCTCACAAAAAGCCGACGTCGCAATTATTTATGATTGGGAAACACGCTGGACCCTTGACAATATAGTCGCATTCGGCGGCAAAAACAAAAAATATCTTGATACCTGCTTAAAGCATTACGCATATTTCCGCAGGAACAATATAGACGTAGATATTATCGGTCAGGACTCGGATATTTCAAAATACAAAATCGTAATTGCACCCATGCTGTATCTCATAAAGCACTCAACCATTGAACGCTTTTGCGAATATACAAAAAACGGCGGAACTCTGGTTGCCACCTATATTACCGGTATTGCGGACGAAAACGATATGTGCTATCTCGGTGGTTTTCCCGCCGATGAATTAAAAGATGTATTCGGAATTTGGGCGGAAGAGACGGACTCGCTTAAAAGCGGTATTACCGTTAAGGTTCGCGCCGACGAAGAGGAATTTGAGGCTGTTGACTACTGCGAATATATCCACAGCGTTACCGCGGATATAATTGCAACCTTTGAAAGTGATTATTTCAAAGGCATGCCCGCAGCCCTGCGCAACAGCTATGGCAAGGGCACCGCGTACTACATAGGCTTCCGCGATAACGGCAAATACTTAAATCATTTCTATGATAAAATAACGCATGAGTTTGAGCATTATTCTCCTGCGGACGGTGTTTTTGCAAGTAAACGCTTCAGTGACGATGCCGAGTACCTTCTGCTTCAGAATTTCAACGCCGAAAATACTACCGTTAAAATCCCGCCGGATTATTGTGCACCGGATGGCCGACCAATGCCCGAAACCTTTGACATTCCGGGCTATGGCGTTAAAATATTAAAGAACCGTAAATAATATATTTATTGTACATATAGGAAACTTTTACATAAGATGGTTTCAAATTAATTTGACGGAACTTTTAAAAATAACACTGCTTGGGAAAGAGTCTCTGATGCCGCCGAGGAAGCATTATTCACGGCGGTTTAACGAATATGCAGTATACGCAATCGTCAGCTAAAAACTTGACCTGAGCATACCAGTTCCTGGTATCACAGCGGAAAAAAGTTCTACCAAAACGGCAAAGCCATATCCCTTGTGCGCCGCCATAGGTTGAAGGCTTGCACTCGCCGGAGATTTATTCGCCTCCGTCGTCATTGCTGAGTGCGATTTTCCCGTCCGGAAGCGATGCCGCGGTTTACTGCCGATATTCTTCACACGGCTGTTGGGAACTGCAATAACAGGATCCGCATTACTCATGGAAATACCGATCAATCCCTCTTTTGCCGCAAGGTTTGAATAATAACCAGCCGCACCGAAATGACAGCTGTTCTTCACGCCGACATACGCAATACCGACCTATTTTCATTATATAAATTAAGTGTAGCTAATCATACCTCAAAGCATAGGAACGCACAAAATTTGTGCCGCCTGAGAATTATTCTCAGGCGGCGATGTTGTTTGAATTTCATATCTCAAACCCCTCCGTAATTCCGTTCAGCCTTGCGGTATCTTTCTTAACATAGTACATCTCAGTGATCTGCGAAGTGCTGTGCCCGAGCAAGTCCGCCACCTGTTTCGGGCTTAATGCCCGTATCGTTCCATCAGGCTGTTTTACTCCATTCACAAGATTGGTCGCAAATGTATGACGGAGCGAATGCAATCCCTTGGTTTCAATTCCCGCTTGGTTTAATATCCGGTAGTATCTCTTTCGGAAGTTTACAGGGTTTGTAAATGCCCCATGTTCATCGCATATCAACGGCGCTTCCTCTCCGAAATAAAGCTTCTTGCGCAATTTCTTTATCATTGAATCCAAACTATTGTGATCGGATTCAATGTAGATTTTCTTTTGAAACAGCAGTTTTGTATAGTTTGGTGAATGCAAGGACTTCTTGCAGAATGGTAGGGTCAAGCCACGACCACGTCCCCGGCAGTCCGTTGACCGAGCCTTTTAAGAGCGGTAAATCGCTCAGCGCCTGTCCGTAACTGCCCTCTGCTGTCAATGCCGTTTCATCGGCATAGCTTGTATACGGCAGCGCGGCGCTTAGTAATGCCGCCAGTGTTACTGCGCAGCTAAAAATTCTTTTTGTAGTTCTTTTCATTTGATTTGTCCTCCTGGTATAATGTAATTGACTCATCTAACGGTCGTTGCATTATACCTTTCTCCTTCCAAAAATTTTTTTGCATTTTTTCAAAAAAACTCTTGACTTTTTATAGCTGGTCTTTCATCACTTAAACAAGTACATTTGTAAATAGCTTCGCGCCGATCCCACTATTAGCAGTTTTTCTTTTTTTCCGCTATCTAAATTACCGGAAATTACATCCGCTATTCCTCCTATATATACCTTATTCTTCCTTAATGATGGGTCATATATAACAAACTTAAAGTCAGATGTATTATTAGAAGCATACTCTGCCACATTTCCGTCATATGATAATGTTATAACTGCCTGCTTTTCGCTTACAGGGTCATAATCAACGGCTTCAACCGTACCAAATCTAAAGAAGGACGAATAGCTATAGCTTCCGCTCCACGATGTCTTATTTTCACTGTAATCATATAAAATACGAATTGCCGCTATCTCGCCTGCCGCATTAAATTGGACATTAATTACATCGCCGACTTCCACTCCGGAAACATCAACCCGAGAGTTAACGTAAATCGTCTTATATATATACTCGCTATAACCCGTTATCTCGGTATATACTTCATCCCCAACAGCAGAAGTTTTAATTTCGCTGACCATCATTGTGGGCGGGTAATTTGAAAAATTGGGCACAATCGGAAGCTGGTATACTACGTAATCCACATATGGCGTTTCTTTATTAGTTTTATAAAGACGCACATTGTAATTAACATTGCTAACAAACGGTCCTGTAGTCGTATTCATATATGTTACCGCAAAGTTCTCAATTCCGTATTCATCAGAGTTTTCATCAGGCACAATCAATATAGCGGTATCGCTGGTATAAGGATACAACGGATAAAATGTTTCAAGACTAGCGTTAAGATTCAAAGTTTCGTACCCGTCTGTAAGCTCAGACAAGCTTCCGCTGTCACTTGCCTTATCAATTCTTGTCAGCTCGCCCTTACTATTCACAGAGAAATAAACAAGTTGCCGAACAAATTTCCCCTTTGATACAAACTGTTTATACACCTGATCTGCATTGTAAATTTCATTATTTACAGATACCTTATTTTTTAAATCAAGCTGCATAAACCTTCTGTCAGCCGTATAAATTTTTGCCGTAACTCTATCCTCAAAGGATCCGTTTATCAGCTTCATATTATATAAATATCCAATCTGACTCTCGTTTTCACAGTTTTTAGTCCAGGCAACAATATTATTTTTATCGAATGTAAATGAATATGTTTCACCCACGACAGCGGATATGTAATCATAACACTTATATTCATCACCGCCTATTGAAAGGTATTTATAGTTATCCTCACTTCTGATACCTTGAACCTTGCCCACAACCGTTTTCATATTTCGGTATATCTTAACCACATCGCCATCCTCAGAGCAAAAAACAGATAATGTATCATTTGGCAAAAGAGAAAGCAGACCGACAGTCTCTCCTGTATCAGAAGCAAATATTTCTTGTTTGCAATGCTCCTTTGGAGTTTCGCTGAAGCGTATTATGGAAACCTCATTGCCTCCGTCCGTGTATAAAAGATACTTTTCCTGATCAATCATTGTTGCTTTAACATTCTTCATCTCTTCTATCACAGCTACCGAATAATTGTCTGTATTTGACGATTTATAAAAAGTAACCGTTCCGTTTGATAATGAATTAAAGACTGTTTCATACGCCCTGCAAGTAGCTTTTCCATTATATATGACAGATAAGTTTTTATCTAAATTCAGTTGTCTGATTTTAGAGTTTTTATCCTGATATGAAATAGTATTGCTTTGAAAGGATACTATATCCTCTGACTTAATGCTGATCGAATCGTTAGCACTTTCATCCGCAACAAGACAAAAGATTACCTTTTCGGCTTTGTCATCATCCTGCCGGTAAAAGAACTTAACATTTTGCCCTATATAATCCGAAAAGTCTTTGCTCTCGATTACAAAAGCTTCGCTGCCTACACGAATATGATTTACCTTTAAATCACTTTCTTCCGTTGCGTATAATGCAGTGTATTCATTTGCCGTAACCTGTCCCGAACCGTAGTAGGTCTTATAATACAAAGCAAGTATGCTAGGATGCTCTTTTGAAAACTTTACTGTTCCGTCACTACGCCATAAATCAACACCTACTTCGGTTTTTGCAGCATTATACAACAACACTATACAATTATAAAAGCTTAAATCTCCGGTTAAATTTAAACCTCTGTCAATATCTAACCTTCTTGCTAAATTGAAATAAGCATCTTCCTCAAAATCTCCGCACAGCAGTCTCACAACTGCTATAACCGCATCTTTGCAGCTGATAACCTCGTCCGGGCAAAATAATCCTTCTTCATTGCCCTTAAATACACCTATCGCAGCAAGATTTTCTATTGCGGCAAGATTCTTTGAATCCGAAAATATCGCTTTATCATTCATTACTCTGCCATTTAATTTTATCATTTTTGCAAGATATTCCGCAAATTCTCCTCGCCTAACACCGACTTGAAGATTGTCATCTTTTGGGGTGTCAATAACCTCCATATACGTAAGCAAAGAAACGGCAAGTTCAAAATTCGCGTCAACAGTTGTGTCTTCAACAGCGAATGTATTGCTGCTGCATATAGTCAGCAGCAATACAAAGCACATTACAAACGACAGTTTTTTTATCATATTAAATCCTCCGCACTTCAATTATTTAAGAAGTATCAAAGCAGCATATACCAACTTTGCGGCCTCTGCACGATTTGCATTATTATGGGGTCTGAATGTTCCGTCTTCATATCCGTTTATAATGCCCTCTCCCGCACAGAATGCAGTCGCCTTTTGAGCATACTCTGAAATATCCTCAAAGTCTGTAAAATCATTTTTTTCATTTCTGAGAACAATTCCCTGCTGACTTAACATTCTGTATAAAAGAGTTACCATATCCTCGCGGGTAATATTTTCGCCTACACCAAACAGCTCATCCGAAACACCCTTGACATAATTGTTTTCAACCGCTGCCTTAATGTACTTATAATACCAATCATCCTTTGAAACATCATTAAAACCTATATCATCGGAATTACTTGATGTTACCCCGGCTATGCTCACAATCAGTTTTAAAAATTCCTCACGGGTAATCAGCTCTCCCGGTTCAAACTTCTCATCTCCGCGGCCTGCAATTATCCCTTTTTGAGCTAATTCCGTTATTTCCTTTTCTGCCCATTCATAATTATCCAAATCCTTAAAGAAGGCATTCTGTTCTCCGTCAGGTCCAATAGGCTGCGGCGGAGTTACAGGCTTATTTGAAAACGACAGTGACGAGCCGCCTCCAGATGACCCTGATGTGCTTCCTCCATCGGCTATTGGATAGTTATTATAGCTTGCCGCATTCTGCATATCCGATTTTAAAGTGTCTAAATCAAATCCGCTGTATGATGTGCCCAATTTAAGTATTACCGATGTTGTTATCTGGCTCTTATTTAGCCCAAGCTTATCCGCAAAGTCCTCCATCATAAGTTTTAAAGAATCCGTACTTTGTCTGTCATTAATTCCCGCAAACAAAAGTGAAGCCATTATCTTTTGTTCAAAGTCAGACACTCCGTTTATTGAAGCGCCGTTTAATTGCTTTGTGATAAATTTACTCCAACGTTCCCTGCGATCACTTGCAATCACCGAATTGTCAGCAAAAAACCATTGTGAAGCCGGTTCTTTGTTTAAACAGCTTATATCTTCGCTTACATCTGTAATATCGGCTATTTTTCCTTCTTTGAAAGCCTGAATAACAGACAGCTGTCTGAACATAGAAACAAGTTCTGCCTTTGTTATGTTTAAATTGTTCTGCACAAATGCATACAATTCTGAAACCACTTGCTTTTTATAGGCAAGGCTTTGATAATAGTTATAATCCAAATCCAACTTTGCGCCGTTTGTATTAATATAGTCTTCCATTTGCTGTTGGTTCATTTTAACAAAGGCAGCTAACTCTGTTTCTGTTTCACTCGGCGTAAGGTAATACTTTTCGGTTTTATAAACCTCTTCCTTACATTTTACATAAAATTCATACTGACCCGATACCATTTTTGAAAAATCGATTTTTGGGGACGCTTTTCCGTTTTGGTCCGTATTCATTTTATTAGCATAAACAACTTCATTGTTGGCATTTAACACAACAAGGTCAGCTGTTTCATTGTCCGTTTTGAACGAAGCGACTACCTCAGACAATGATGTGCTTTCATCAAAAGGTTTAATATAAACTCTCTTTGAATCTTCTATTGCATCTGTAAATTCTTTGTCAAGCCATGCAAATCCATTATAAGAACTTACTCCGCTTCCTAAGCTCTGCGATGTATTGAAACTGCCTATTGTTCTTCCGTTAAGCTCTTGTTTATCCATAACGGCTTTTACAAACTTCCCGTCAGCATCATATCCCGCTGTGATAAATGTTGCATTTTCGCTCTTATCAGATGTGTTAATATATTTAAATGTCGGCATTCCGTTATTCTCAATTGTAAACTCAACCGAACCCGAAGATGCCTCTGTGCGGAAACTACCCGCCTCTTGGTTGTTGTGGAATATTTTGTACTCTACACCCGGTTGTAGCAATTCCTTTAACGAAATTGTATACTTTCCGTCAGACGAATTAAATGATGTTACAGCTTTAACTTCATCATTGCTTTTATCAACAACTTTTATTCCCTTATTTGTGTAATCAGCAGTATAGAAGTTAAAAGATGTTGTTTTATCTGATATTACATATGTGTCATTGTCCTTCTGCGGAATAATGGGATTGCTTAAAAAGTCAAACATATTCGCCCTATAAAAGTCAACTTTATCCGAACCCTTTCCGCATATTATCAAATGCACATTTTTGCTTTCGCCCTCAAGCCCATCTATTGAGTCAATATCAATAACAAGCATCTGATTCTTTTTCAACTCAGGAACATCTTTAACTGTAATTTCCGAACCGTCTTGCACCGATGGAGAATTAATTATATACACGCTCTTTTGCTCTACCCCATTGAGTCTAAATAAATCATCTGCATCATACAATTTTGCTGTAACCTCTGAATCGGAAGCATCAAGCATACCGGCGCTTATTTTACGTGAAACATCAGTATTATTTTTAAAGTTAGAATTCCACACAGGTATAGTTATATCGCCCGAGTCCGCTTCAATAAATCTCTCAAATACCGAGTCGCCGTACAAGCTAAAGCATATGTTATCTACAGTAATGTCTTTGCCGGATGTATCTGCGGCTCCGCATCTTGTTTCCATAACGAATTTAATTCCGGTTCTGTTCTGCATCGCGGAAAGCCAGTCCGGGGTCGGAGCTATTTTCAGTTCTGCCCTCTCACCACTATTATTTAAAATCGGGGTTCCGTTAACATAATTCCACGATGTATATGTTTTATATGTTTTATCATATTTTATAGCAGTTTTTATATTAACCCACTGTCCGCCGCTTGCATTTGCGCTTACATTACTAAACTGTGACAGTGAATTAATACCTAAGCTGGTTAAATACTGTGTTCCGTTAATCGTATTTTGACTACTGTCGGTTTCACCATCAAATCCACAAAGACTCCTACCCTTACTACTGGTGAACATTAATTTCGGTCCAAGAGCAAATTGCTTATTTCCGCTGCCGTCACCTTCAAATTGAAAATAAGTATAAATATTCTGCTTCGTGTCATTGCTGTCAGGTATGTATGCATCATATGAAAATACAAGTAAGTCGCCGCTATCTTCAAACTCTTCTTTTGTTAAGTTAAAGCCTGAAGGCCCTGTAATCACATCTGCAGAATTATTAGCATAATACCTACAGCCAAGCGCAACATTGTTGTTCTCTCCTTTGTAAGCGTAGCGATTATTATTCCTAACTGATGTATATCCTGATGATGTTAAAATTTTTTCATCAGTACATTCTGAAAAATCTTCATAATAGTATTTATCATTTTTTTCACCCGGCTCGGGATCAACACCGGGATTGGGATTTTCTCCGCTGCCGCTGCCGTTTCCATTTAGAGTTAACTCAATTGGTGATAATGCTGTGCCGTTTGCGTCCATTGCACCGTTTATTGTAACTTTTAAAACATCACCTTTTGCCAACGCAGGCAAGCCGCTGAGTTTAAATGCCGAACCGTCTGCCACATTTTTTACAGGACCACTGTGTTCAACATCTGCGTTTGCCGCTATAACGCCGCTAACAGCCGCATCGCTTTTAGTAGCTGTTACCGTCGCATTTGATACGTCAATCAAACCGCCTTTAACTTCAGCCGGAGCGGTTGTATCATTCTTAAACTTTGCATTGGTAACAGGAACAGTAACCTCGGTTGCTCCGCTTGCAACCTCTATTGTCTTTTCAAACTCGGTTGTGCTATATACACTTAAACCTATGTTCGCTACTTTTATTTTTCCTGCTTTGTCAGTTGTATCTGCTCCGCAGCGTGCGCCTATAGTGTAACCTATAGATGTTCTTCCCTGTATGCGGCTTAAATCCACTTCGGTCGGGGTATACGTGATTTTTGCAACTTCATTTTCGGGTGTAACTACTATTGCCTTTCCGTTGAAGTAATTCCACGATACATACGCTTTATTTGTGCTGTCATACTTAATAACAGTTTTTAAGTTTACCCACTGTCCGCCGCTTGCGTCTTTTGTCGTGTTATTAAACGACAATGCATTAGTATAACTCAAAGCACCTACATTATCCGTCACGTTATGATTGTATGCATACATTCTTCTATTTTTTCATTCAAAAATCCAATCTTAGAACCAAGAGCAAATATTTTATCACCGGCTTTAAACTGCAGGTACAGCGACTGTTTTTTATCTTTAAAGTCCGGTACATAAACATCATATGTAAACACAAGTAAGTCGCCGCTATCTTCAAACTGCTCTTTGGTCACATTAAAGCTGCCGGTTTTAGTCTCTTCTCCCTTGTCACCATATTTGGTA
>QRFC01003055.1_pt1 | contig 11500 bp, 6 predicted proteins | sample 1861061 | NCBI WGS metagenome assembly QRFC01 (sample SAMN09711282, study PRJNA482702) | Human gut metagenome, whole genome shotgun sequencing project. | reverse complement strand
ATCTGTCAGACTGTACTGTGTCTTAGCTACACAGATCGGGCAGTTGCCAAAGCCAAGAGCTTCGAGCTGTTTTGCCTGTTTCTGAGCATTTGCTGTCAGGACAACTCTCTTACCACCGTATACTTTCTGTACGATCTGGTTCAGTTTGTCTTCGATAGAGCCTTCCAGCTCATATGCATAGGAGAAGTCGTTCGGTTCTTCTACCAGACGAAGAACTTCTTCTGCAAGTTTCACTCCACCTTCGCCGCCTTTTGCCCATACTTCTGAAAGTGCAACGTTTACGCCGAGTTCTTTACATTTTGCTTCTACAAGGTCAAGTTCTGCCTTTGTATCTGTCGGGAATGCATTGATAGCAACTACGCAAGGAAGTTTGTATACATTCTTGATATTGCTTACATGTTTCAGAAGGTTTGGAAGTCCTTTTTCCAGTGCTTCCAGGTTTTCATTATTAAGGTCTGCTTTTGCTACACCGCCATTATATTTCAGAGCACGTACAGTAGCTACGATAACAACTGCGCTTGGGTGCAGACCTGCCATACGGCACTTGATATCCAGGAATTTTTCTGCTCCAAGGTCAGCGCCGAATCCAGCCTCTGTAATTGTGTAATCAGCAAGTTTCATACACATTTTTGTAGCTGTTACAGAGTTACATCCATGAGCAATGTTTGCGAATGGTCCGCCATGAACGATTGCCGGAACATGTTCCAGTGTCTGAACGAGGTTTGGTTTCAGGGCATCTTTCAGAAGTGCAGTCATTGCACCTTCTGCATGAAGATCGCCAGCTGTTACCGGTTTCTGTTCGGAAACTTTACCATATGTATATCCGATGATGATCTTGGAAAGTCTTTCTTTCAGGTCTGTAATATCGCTTGCAAGGCAAAGGACTGCCATGATCTCGGATGCAACTGTGATGTCGTATCCGTCTTCACGAGGCATACCGTTTGTTCTTCCGCCAAGTCCGTCTACTACGTTACGAAGCTGACGGTCGTTCATATCCACACATCTCTTCCATGTGATCTTTCTCGGGTCGATGTTCAGAGCATTGCCCTGGAAGATATGGTTGTCGATCATTGCTGCAAGAAGGTTGTTTGCTGCACCGATGGCATGGAAGTCACCTGTGAAATGAAGGTTGATATCTTCCATCGGAACTACCTGTGCATAGCCGCCGCCTGCTGCACCACCTTTGACACCGAATACCGGTCCGAGAGATGGCTCACGAAGAGCAACCATAACACTCTTTCCAAGCTTCTGCATTGCATCTGCAAGACCTACGGTTGTAGTAGTCTTTCCTTCACCGGCCGGTGTCGGGTTGATTGCTGTCATAAGGATCAGCTTACCGTCTTTTCTGTCACTTTCTTTCAGAAGATTATAATCAATTTTTGCTTTGTATTTTCCGTACTGCTCCAGATATTTATCATCAATACCTGCTTTTTCTGCAATCTTTGTGATTGGCAACATTTCGCACTCCTGTGCAATTTCGATGTCACTTTTGAATCCCATAAAAGTTACCTCCTTTTTATATACATTTCGCAAAGGACTTCAGTGATCCGATGATCACATCGCCCATAACAGCCATATCTTCTGCCTGAAAAGATATCGGAAAATTATCCGAAAACAGGATCTGTGAGGATGGCGGAAATTCATCGTCTCCTTCCCACAGGATCATCTGTACCAGATAATCTGGAAAGATCTCCAGCTGATAAGCAATGTCTCCATGCTTCACCGGAACACAGTGCATGTGTTCCATGATTGCCTGAAAATCTTTGATACGGTTTCCATAGGAGAATGCCAGCCGCTTGATACAGCGTCCGTCAAACTGTCGAAGGTATACTTCACCCCACGGCATTTCTCTGTAGGTTTTGAATTTCCCGGTACCTGATGCTTCCGCACCATTCAGCAGAAAACGAATCGTCAGAGTTCTGGCATAGGTCATGGTTTCCAGAGGATAAAATCCCATATCATCCGCTTCGTGGCTGACCTGAAAATCCGGCCAGGAAATCTGATAAACCGTCCCAAGAAATTTCAAAGTAAAATACTTCTGTTCTTCATCATAGGAAATGCCAAGTCTTGCAGCAATTTCCTTTGGATCTGATTCCTGATACTGACTCAGATAATGTTCCCATGGGAGACGCTCTTTGCTGTCTTTTCCATATCCCAGTTTATCTCCTACAGATTCTGTTTCTGCCGGACTAAATGTTGTTGTTTTTACGTCAGAACTCATAACACACCTCTTCTAAGTTATTAAACAAATGCTTTATCCTGCAAGCATGAACAGCATTTGTATTTTTCACCCTTGGATATCATCTTTGATGCACATTCGGAAACATAGATGCATCGGTATGTGGGATAAAACATGCTCCCACGAATTCATCCATGTAAGTCGGAACTGTCGAAAGCTCCATATATGTCATATTTGCTGCAAGTTCATAGGTCTTTTTCTCAGCCTGTGTGGAAAGAAGCATCAGATATGCACCTGTCAGTGATGAGTTACCAATATAGTGGAATTTCTCAAGCGGAACATCCGGGAACATTCCGATATTAACTGCATTCTGCATGTTGATTCCACTTCCGATACCACCGGCAACGTAAACATCATCAATCATGGATACATCAAAATCAAGCGAAGACAGCATCGTGCGGATTGCAGAGAAAATAGCTCCTTTTGCACGGATGAAGTTGTCGATATCTACTTCTGTGATCTCAACATCTTTTACAGATCCTGCCTCTTCCTCAAATGCGATCACATAGCTGCCCATTCCATAATGGTCATGGCGGACACGCTTACCTTCACGGACAAATTTGCCCTTCGGGTTGATGATTCCAGTCATAAACAGTTCGCTGATCACATCAATGATACCGGAACCGCAAAGACCGACCGGTTTGGTTCCAGGTTCACCGACAACTTTGTATGTCGGTTCCATGGTTTCTTTATCAATGGTACATGCTTCGATTGCTCCATCTGTCGCACGCATACCGCAGCTGATATCTCCACCTTCGAATGCCGGTCCGGCAGAGCAGGCACAGCTCATCATAAAATCAGAGTTTCCAAAAACGAGCTCACCGTTGGTACCAAGGTCGATAAACAGTGAAAATTCCGGTCTGTTCCAGATCATACTTACCAGTGTACCTGCTGTGATATCGCCACCCACATAGCTTCCGATGTTCGGTGCCATAATAATATGGGCGTCTCCATTGATCTCAATTCCGACATCTGATGCAAACAGCGAATTTGTTTTAAAGAAAGCCGGAATATATGGTTCTGTACGCAGGTAATCTGCATTAATTCCTGCAAACAGATGGTTCATTGTCGTATTGGATGCCACACACATACGATAGATCTGGTTCTCCGGAAGGTGAATGCTTCTGCACATCTCATGAATCATCGGGTTGATCGTTTCTTTGATCACTGCATCCTGCAGTTTTTTGATTCCACCAGGTTTCGTTGTCTCAATGATACGGTTGATAACATCCGCACCATAACGGATCTGTCCGTTACCGGAGGAACTCTTGGCAAGGATTTCACCCGTAGCCATATTGATGATGACAGCAGAAACGGTTGTTGTACCAATATCTACTGCGAGTCCACCCATGATCACGTCTTCTTTTGCATCAAAAATATCATAGACAAACATATCATCCGGTGTTACGCGGACCACACATTTCACTGAAAATTTACTTGCACGGAGCACATCCGGAAGTTTACGGAGAACTGCATACGGAACTCTGATCCGTTTCAGATTCATAAATTTGCGAAGTGCTCTTGTCAGTCTCTCAACATCCGGCATGGTATCATCCAGTGTTGGTTCAGTCATCTGGAGTTCTACAACTTCCAGACTATTTCTTAACTGAATTCCGGTCTCTTCGACCTGATTTTTTGCTTTTTCAAAAATTGCGATTTCTTCTTTAGAACTTAAGTCTGCCACTTTCATTCTGCTTTTGTAAGCAGATGCGATGTCCGGCACAAGTACTTCCACATCCGCGCAGATTTTGCTCATGCATGCCAGACGCCATCCTTTTTCAAATTCTTCATCAGAAATATGAAGAGTTTTCTTTGAGTCCAGTTCTCCGCCTTTTAACTGCACCCGACACTTTCCGCAGGCTCCGTTTCCGGAACATGGTGCATCAATTGCCACGTTCGCACCACGTGCAACCCCCAGCAGATTATCCCCCGCATTGGCAAATGCTTCTACCTCACTGCCATTTTCAAATGCAAATGTCACCTTAAACATGCGGTAACCACCTTTCTCGCCTCGTGAATATTCTTGTCTTTCAGCTGTGGCGTTGGGCGTCAGACTTATTGATATTTATAAAAAAGGCCAGAGGCCGCGAAGCCTCCAGCCTTTTTTTATCTACAGCCGTAAAAAAGTCAGACTGATTAGATTTCCAGATAGGAATCTGCGTACAGGTAATTATTTTTGATGATATCACAGGATTTGATTGTTTCCATCAGACGCAGGTCGTTAGGGTTAACGATTGCGGATGTAAGTCCCTGCATCATAGCCATAGCTACCATAGCGGAGTCCATGATCGGACGGATATGTTTCGGCATACCGTTGGAGTTGTTGGAAAGACCACCGGTGCTCTTCATTCCCATATCAGAGATCATTTTGATGAATTCAAGAACTTCCATCTGTTTGTCCTGCATTCCTTTGATAACCAGGAATAACGGATCGAACCACATATCGTTCTCAACGTCCATACCATGTTCCATACCTCTCTCCATCAGAGTCTGCATGTACATCATACGTTCATCATTGTCTTTTGCAATTCCTTCACCGTTGCAAAGAGCGATAACGATTGCATCGTTAGCAGCTGCAACATCAACATAACCGATTCTTCCTGCAGCATCAGCGGAGTTTACGATCGGTTTTCCTTTGGAACGATTGTATACAGAAATACCAGCTTCGATAGCTGCAACGTTGGAAGTATCCAGTGCAAGCGGAACATTGTCAAAGTTGCTCTGCAGAAGCTCTACAGCCCATTTCATCAGTTCCGGTCCATCGTTCTCTGCTGGTCCGATATTTACATCGAGGTATGTAGCACCTGCATCGAGCTGCTGTTTTGCTCTTTTGAGGATCGGCTCAGGATCTCTCTCTGTAAATGCTTTATTAACTGCTGGTGCTGTTGTGGAAAGTCTCTCTCCAATAGTAACAAATTTTGCCATACCTGTGTTCTCCTTTACATGGTTTTTAATGTCTCAGGGAGTTTCCTCCTCCCTGAGAAAAATTATATTTTATGCCGGCTTATGCCTGCATATCTTTTAAGAATTTCACAAGCTGAACTGCTTCTCTAGGTCCTACAATAATCTCCCATCCCGGAAGTTTTGCTTCAAGGTCGCCCTTAAGAACAGCTACTTTACCAGGGATAACGAGTTTACGGCATTTTACTTTCGGCTCAACTTCTGTCTTGATGTACTCAGAAATGCTGGTGCTGGAGAATTTACCAGCTGCCCAGGATGTCAGTACGGAAAGTCCGCCTGCATCGTTGATAACCAGATTAAGCGGTACACCGGAACGTTCCAGTTCACCAGAAACTACGAAGTATGTAAGAGCAAAGTCTACGGTTGTAACAACGAGAGAATTCTCATCTGCACCGTTGAGTGGGTAGATACCCGGCTCTACTTTCATCGGTTTCTGTGGGTCAGTATAAACGTTCTGACGAAGACCAAACAGTGGAAGAGCCTCTGCATATGTCATCTGTTCCATAACGATGATGGAACCATATTTCATTGTAAATACGGAAGCAAGTGCTGCCTGTAAATGATGATCACCTTTGGCAAGTTTAACCAGGTTAACGATGGATGGATATCCAAATGTTCTGTCCTGATCTTTCAGAGCTGCACGACGAACCATTACAGTATTTGCAAATGTTTCTTTGATGTCAGCACCTGTTGTATCAAGAACAAGGTTTTTGTTGCCAAGTTTTTCAAGAGCTGCTACGGTATCGTAAAGCTCGTTGATGTCTTTTCCGGATACTCCAAGAACTACTCCTGCTTCTGTTGCAACAGCATTCATTGCTTCATAGTTGGAAGCGTTTGCTCCGTTAAGAACCGGTTTGCCATCTTTGCATACTTCAAGAGCTGCTTTTGCGATTTCTGGATCTGTGCATCCAAGGATCAGAGTTCTTCCCAGACCTTTTGCTTTTTCTACAAGTGCTGTATATTTAGTAGCATCTGCTTCTGCATCGCAGTTCACGTATACAAGTTCTACATGCATTCTTTCACCGATACGGTCATAGTCTACATGTGGGATTTCTGCAAGTTTAGCCTCAACTTCTGCATCATCCATGCATGTGCAGAGAGATACAGCATATCTTGGTTTGCTTACAAATGTTTTTTCATGTCTGAACAGAACAGTTTCTCCACCGAGTGTGAACTCTGCATCGCCTGTTCCGATCTTGATTGTCTTCATCGGCGGAGCAGTTGCCTCAGAAAGGGAAGCCAGTGCTTCGTCAGACATATGTGGACACTGTTCAATTTTCATTGCGCCCTGTGCAACTTTCATGGAGAAAGCCATACATGTCGGACATCCACATTCCTTACAGTTTTTCTTTGGTGTTAATTTAAAAATCTGAATACCATTCAGTGCCATAGCTAATTATTCCTCCTATTATTTACACAAGTGCTTTGATCATTTTGGAAATAGTCTTAATTGATTCCGGATGTCTTAAGATTACGGCATCAGAACCAGCTGCAAGGTCAGCTGCAGCAGTCATAACTTCCATATCGATTCCACGCTCATCTGCTGATCCCCATTCAGGCATATCAGCTTCAGAAGCTGTTGCTTCTTTAACTGCCCATGTCTCTGCGGATACAGGTGTAATAATAGGCATCTGCAGCATATTGTCGTTCTGTCCTAATGCTGCACCTTTGATACGGTCCATAGTAGATACTACGTACTCATATCCGTAACCAGCTGCTGCACTACCGATGTTCATAACGATCTTCTTCGCATCAACACCAAGCTGTGTAGTAACAACGTTCAGCTGTTTTGCAAGGTTGATATCAACGGCTGATTCAGCACCAACGATCTGATTATAAGCAAGACCTGCTGCTGCACCGATTGCTTTGTAGTTTTCTTCTTTTTCGGAAAGAAGAAGTGCATTTCTTCCCTGAAGTACTTCTGCAACTTTTGGGAGAAGTTCCGCATCCTTCTCTACGTTCTTGCAGCCTTCTACAACCAGTGGACAGTCGATAGCATCCGCTACTTCTTTAACAACCCCGATAAGTTCTTCAACAGATTTGTTTGCTCCATTCGGGTCTCCACCATCCAGAATCAGGGCAACAAAATCTGCACCTTCTATAGCTGCTGCTTTTTTAGCGATATCAGCCATAGTAGTTGCACCTTCATAGTAAGCCTTTACGCCTTCGGAAAATTCGTCCAGTCCAAGGTCAGAAATCTCAACACCGATCTTCGGTGCGTTTTCTGTTGGTGCATCAAAGCTATAAAATGGGAAGGAGTTTTCTCCTCCGATAGTCACAGTCTTGTCTCCGTTACCGATTGTGACAGAGTTGATCTTTGCGTTAAATTTCTGTGGTTTCTGATTAAACGGCATTTCTCATAAGCCTCCTCTTAATTAATAAACGTATATATTATACTACATCATTGGGTCCATTGACAAGGCTGGATGGCCTTTTACTGTAAAAAATTCTACAAGCGCTTCCGGATCTGTTGCAACTGTCTCATCACCGATCATATCTGTGAAGTTTTCAATTCCGTAAAGTTCCTGTGCTGTCTTGTTCAGACGTTCTGCTACAGTATCTTTCAGTTCCTTCGGCATCCATACGATACGCTCAATACCGCCTTCAGCCTTCATGAATTTCTTGGAAGAAATGAAATGTTTTCCATGGCCCATAAATCCAGGTGTCTGAACGCCACCACCTGTCATGGATGCCATCTCCGGGAATGTCATTCCGAGCGGTGTCATACCTGCATACTCACGGTTTGCAATAACAACGCCGTTAGAGAACGGCTCAATTCCGCAGATACATTCGAAACATCCACAGGATGTCATAGGATCCTGCATGATAGAATACAGTGTAACATGTTCCAGAGCTCCCTGTGAGAATTTCTGAACTGCTTCATCTACATCTTCATAAGAGCCAAGATTCTCGTCGATCGGACGTTCTTTTGTGATCACCTGGCATGGTCCGTTCGGATCCAGTTCATGTGTTGCTTTTGCATCCAGCCATGAAACGGCACCGCAAAGTCCAAGTCTTTCTGGTGTTACTACACATACATGACTTGGAGAAAATGCCTGACAGAGGATACAGCTGTAATATACATCTACAGATTCATCTGTCAGAGTATCCAGACGTTCGTCTCGTCTGTCAAATGTCGGGATTGCAACTTCATGACGGATTCTGGTACATTCTGCAGGATCTGTGTAAATTGTAACCGCACATTTATCAACAACTGCTTCAAATTCATTTTTGACCTGTGCATAAAGCACTTCACCAAAATGTTTTGCACGGAATCCGGCATTGAATGCATCTTTGCTGATTCGGATACGGAACATATCCCTCTGGCCGGTGTGATAAACTCCCTCAATACAGTTAATGTAGCTGTGGAATTTACGTTCGATAACCGGTTCAAAGTCAGGCTGCATCTTCTTACCTGCAACTTCAACTACATAAGCAAGGCTGTGTTTACTGCCTTCTTCAAAAGTATCTACCTCAGGACCTACAACTGTGATCTTGTGGTCTTCTACTTCATCCATATTCTTTGTCTGTACAAGTTCTGCACAGTCTACACGTGAGCCATCAAACTCAACCTGCATATCTTTACGACGGATGATCTCACCTTCAAATGCAGATGCAAATGCAACCGGAATATCAATATCTGTAATTTTGATCTTGATACCCCTTGCTTCAAGTGAAACCTTATTGAAATCAGCCACATCCGGGCATGCGATCAATGCGCCCGGAACTTCTACGATATTCTCATCTTCATTGGAAATAACCGGGAAGCCGAGTTTGATTGCGCCTGCACCTGCCGCAAGAATGACATCATCAATTGGTTTGAAAGCATTTACAAAAGCCGGAACTCTGTCCTTTGTATATGTAAGCAATGCGCCGGCATCTCCAGGTGTTACATTACCAAAGATCAGTGCTGCACGGATTGCCACAGATACTACATGAATAACAGATGTTACATCTTTGCCAAGTGGTACGATTCTTACATTATACCCCATCTTCAGTCCAAGTTCTGTTGCCTGATCGATAATACCGCCAACCAGTGTTACAAGAATACCCTGTTTCTGATAACTCTTAATCAGATCAACACCTTCCTGTGCAGTCGGAGCTGATCCAAGGATAACAGCAACGCCAGGGATATCACCCGTTACAAGCGGTACTCCAAGCTCACGGATAATTGAATCTGCAAGATGTCCATAACACGGCTCGCTGTATGGTTCCGCTCCATCCAGATATTTCAGAGCTTCAATAAATTCTGCGCAGAGTGCGGTTGCTACCCCTGACATCAGTGCGTCGTCCAGCTCATGATTTCTGGTCATGAGTGTCTTTACAACGCCCAGGGCCTCTTTTAATTCTCCCAATGTTTTGACCTTTACGCCTGTTACTGCGTAATAACATGGCAGGCAATATGCCGTATGGGGAAAGCCCACTGGTTTGTCTGCGCCATGTTCTTTGACTGCTTCGTCCACAGCATTGACGGTCAGGCCATATACTGCATCATTTCCATTAAAGATTCTGTTGATTAACATGTGCACATCTCCACTCTTTGATTTATTAAACCTGAAATGTTTACAAAGCCGCGTTCCCTGCGAAGCATTTCATGTTTGCGTAAGTTACAAACCCTGAATTTTTCCTGCGACTCGCTGTTTGCAACAGCTTTACGTCTGGAAATATTCCGAGTCAAACGCATGTTATGGCTTACGCCATTTCCATGCTAAATCTGAAAATCTCTCGCAGCCCGTTGCTACGCAACTTTACGCTGTGATTCGATTTCCAGATTAATCCCCCGGGTCAGGAGTGCAAGCACTCCTGGCCCTCGAGGGGATTACATCATTGGATCCATAGCCAGTGCCGGATGTCCTTTTTCTGTAAGGTATTCAACCAGTGCTTCCGGATCTGTTGCTACTGTTTCATCACCGATCATATCTGTGAAGTTTTCAATTCCGTAAAGTTCCTGAGCTGTCTTGTTCAGACGTTCAGCAACGAATTCTTTCAGTTCTTTTGGCATCCATACGATACGCTCGATACCGCCTTCAGCCTTCATGAATTTCTTGGAAGAAATGAAATGTTTTCCATGTCCCATGAATCCAGGTGTCTGAACACCGCCGCCTGTCATGGATGCCATTTCCGGGAATGTCATTCCAAGAGGAGTCATGCCTGCATACTCACGGTTTGCAATAACAACACCGTTGGAGAATGGTTCGATACCACAGATACACTCGAAGCATCCGCATGATGTCATAGGATCCTGCATGATGGAGTACAGTGTAACGTGCTCCAGAGCACCCTGTGAGAATTTCTGAACTGCTTCATCAACGTCTTCGTAAGAACCAAGGTTCTCATCGATCGGACGTTCTTTTGTGATTACCTGGCAAGGTCCGTTAGGATCCAGCTGATGTGTTGCTTTTGCATCCAGCCATGAAACGGCACCACAGAGTCCAAGTCTTTCTGGTGTTACTACACATACGTGGCTTGGAGAGAATGCCTGACAGAGGATACAGCTGTAATATACATCTACAGATTCATCTGTCAGAGTATCAAGACGCTCATCACGTTTGTCGAAGATCGGGATTGCAACTTCGTGACGTACTCTTGTACATTCTGCCGGATCTGTATAAATAACAACTTCACATTTATCAACAACTGCGTCAAATTCATTTTTCACAGATGCGTAAAGAACTTCACCAATGTGTTTGATCTTGAATCCTGCATTGAATGCATCAATGCTGATACGGATACGCTGCATATCACGCTGTCCTGTATGGTATACACCTTCGATACAGTTGATGTAGTTATGGAATTTACGTTCGATAACCGGTTCAAAGTCTGGCTGCATGTTCTTGCCTGCAACTTTAACAATATAGGCGATGCTGTTCTTGCTTCCAAGTTCCATGTCGTCTACTTCCGGTCCAACTACTGTGATCTTGTGATCTTCTACTTCGGAAGCGTCACATGTCTGTACAAGCTCTGCACAGTCTACACGGGAACCATCGAACTCAACCTGCATGTCTTTACGACGGATGATCTCACCCTCGAATGCAGATGCGAAAGCAACCGGAATATCAATATTTGTGATCTTGATCTTAATATCACGCGCCTCAAGAGAAGTAGCGTTAAATTTGCTTACGTCCTCCTGAACGATAAGGCTCTTCGGTACACGGAAGATATTCTCTGTCTCATTTGTAACAACCGGGAATCCAAGTGCGATAGCGCCTGCACCGCATGCTACGATCACATCATCCAGAGGTTTGAATGCGTTAACAAATGCCGGTACACGATCCATTGTGTATTTCATAAGTGTTCCTG
>QRFC01003053.1_pt1 | contig 11509 bp, 6 predicted proteins | sample 1861061 | NCBI WGS metagenome assembly QRFC01 (sample SAMN09711282, study PRJNA482702) | Human gut metagenome, whole genome shotgun sequencing project. | reverse complement strand
GCCGTCCATGACCGCGACACGCGACGCAAAGGAGAACGCTTCTTCCAGACGATGTTCGGTCAGGAGGATGGTCGTTCCCAATTCGCGGTTGATCTTGCCGAGGGTGGCAAGGAAGTCGGATGCGGCAATGGGGTCGAGCTGGCTCGTCGGTTCGTCTAGGATCAGCACCTTCGGCTGCAAAACCATGACCGACGCAAGGTTCAAAAGCTGTTTTTGACCACCGGACAGCTCCGTGACGGACTTATAGAACCATGTCTGAATCCCGAAAAACGACGCCATTTCCGCCACTCTGCGCCGGATGGTCGGCGTGTCATAACCGAGAGATTCGAGACCAAACGCCAGCTCGTGCCAGACTTTGTCTGTGACGATCTGATTTTCCGGGCTTTGCTGCACAAAACCAATCTTCTCAGCCTGTTCGCGCTGGGATAGCTCGTCGAGCTTCTTTCCGTCGAACAGGATCTCGCCGCTTTTGCGTCCGTGCGGCGCAAGGACGGTTTTCAGCTGCCGGAGCAGCGTACTTTTGCCGCACCCGGAGGGGCCGCAGAGAACAAGAAACTCGCCCGGCTGGACAGACAGTGTGAGATTGGAAATCGCGTTCTTTTCCTGCTCCGGGTACACAAAGCTCAGATGGTTGATTGTAAAGATTTCCACTGTCTGTCCTCCTTCCAGTCAAGAATTACCGGCATCAGCACCAGCGCGAGATAGACGAGCATAAAGCTCACGGTCATGGGCGTCCATGCGGCGGTTTTCACGGTGGGATAATACCTAAAATACGTTCCACCCGCGATCCAGCCGGAAATGAGGTATGTGCCGCAGAAGATCAGCCACGCAAGCGCAGCCTTGTCGCGGTCGTCGAAGCGGTATATCGAGAACGCCGTGCGCCCCGGCAAACCGTAGCCGCGGGAACGCATGGAATCCGCTGTTTCAATGGCATTTTCCAAACTCCATGTGACCATGATGGAGAATATCTTGACGGCGTTTCCGACGCGCCGAATCACGCTGCCGGTTTTCGTGTCGCGCCCGATGCACGCCTGCGCTTCGCTGACCGTCTGCATCTGCGCCTTGAATTTCGGAATGAAGCGCAGCGCCATGGAGAGAACGAGCGACAGCGCCGGAATGACGCGGCCAAACAGGTACACGAACTTGTCCGAGGTCATGACCTCATTGTAGCTGGAAAACCAGAGTACGACGCTTGCCAGCATGACCGCAGCCGCCGCGCCGTAAAGCATGGATTCCAGCGTCAGCGGGTTGCCGGAGGGCAAATAGGTCAGGATCGTCGCGCCCTCATGGTTAAAGGCCGGATTGACCAGCGCGGCAAGCGCCGCCATGGGCAGCAAGCCCATGACAGCGAAGCGCACGGCCTTCCGGCCTTTCAGGTAAATATCGTAGGTCAGCGCGCCGGTCAGCGAGATCGCCAGATAGACCGGATGCATCAGGCACATGGAGAAGAGCAGCACCAGCGCGAAATACAGAAAATTGATCGTCGGATGATAGCTGGAAAACGTATCTCTGTTTCTCATTCCGTACTCCCTGCCGCATAACCGCCGCCAATGTCCTTGCCCAGCTCGCAGGTATATTCCCACTCCACAACATCGCCGTCCTGAAGCTGGTAGCGGCTGCACCCGTAGTTGGGAAACCAGTCGTTGACCTTGTACATCCAGCCGGACACCTCGCCGCAGTCAAATTCATAGAGGTTGCCAATGCCCTCAATGTAGGCCGAGTTATAGATCGGCGTCATGGAGAATTCCATGTGGATTTTGTTATCCCGACAGACCTGCTGGAGCACGTCAAAGACGCTCTGGCCCTGCCGGAACGTGACCGCCACGGGCTGTAACAGCCAGCCGCCCTCGGGCACAAGTTCCACCTTTTCCTTGTCGCACAGATCCATGTGGTCCAGGATCGGCTCGCAGGAAATGGAGATCGTGCAGGTATATTCCGTATCGCTGACCGTCACGTCCTGCGGTTCGACCGGCTGCGGCTTGCCCTCCGGGACGGGGTCGGTCAGGTATTCATCCTGCCCTTCCTTCCGCTCGGGTTTCCCATAGCCGTTTCCCGCCGCGCATCCGCAAAGGAGCAGGAGCGCCAGAAAAAGCGCGGTCAGTCTGTAAAACTGCTTCATTGCATCACATCCGTCATGTCATAGAGTGTGGTCTTGCCTGTTTCGGCGCGGTGGATCGCGGCCAGCGCATAGAATGCCTGCTCGGTCGCCATGCCGTCGTCGCCGCCGCTGCCGTCCAGCACATGTACAAACGCACCGCTTTCCTGTGCAAAGCGCAGAAGCGCATCTTCCACGGTAACGCCGTTCTTCACGAAGCGCTCGTCGTCCAGCGGCACACCAAGCTCCGTCAGCGCCACGATCACCTGTGCGACCGATTCGCTGTTGCTCGATCCCCACGAAACATAGCCGCCGTCCGGCTCCTGCAAGGAGGAAAGGACGGCAAGGCCGCGTTCCACCGCTGCTTCAACCTCCGGCTGTTCGCGGTATTTGGCAAGCGCCTGCAGCGTCATTGCCGTAATGTCCACGTCCGCCTCGCCGCCCGTCAGCGTCCAGCCACCGTCCGGCAGCTCCCGTGTAAGCAGTTCGTCCACATACATCTGCCGTGTTGCCTGCACGGCAGCATTCGGGTTTTCGGGAATTTCATAGTTTCCGCTGTCCAGTGCCAGCAGCGCAAAGATTGTGCCGTTGATGCCCTGTTTTGTGACCTGTTCAAAGTCCGCAAGCGGGCGCAGCAGGTTGAATCCAGCCACGCTGGCAGGATCTTTTCCAATGGCGGTCAGCGCCAGCACCGTGCGGGAATATTCGGTGTACTTCCGCTCACTGAGGACTCCGTTTTTCTCTCGAACAGCTGCTTCTACATTGTTATAATAAGTATCAAAGTATTTCTGCGGAACCTTTATGCCGGAGCGCGCCAGTCCGAAAATCAGCCAGTCTCCGCCAATGGAACCCACCCCCGGCTCGGCTACCTGCGCTTGCAGGTAGCCGGCCGTTTTTTCAAGCTGCGTTTCCGGTTTCCCGCAGGCGGTCAGGGAGAGCAGCAGGGAAAGCAGGAGCAGGATGCAGAGCAGTCTGGAACCGATTCGTTTCATATGCTGCATCTCCCATCATCCAAGGACTGCGGCAGCCGCGCAGAGCGGCTTGCTGTTGCCGTCAATATAGAATACGCGGATCTTTGCGCTGTCTGGCAGCGTCACACTGCCGCTGACAGTCCAAACCTCCAGCTTTGTCATCTTGCCGCTATCGTCGTAGCAGGCAATCAGAACCTTGTGCCCCTCCGGGATCTTGCCGTCAATGGAAAGCGTATTTACAGCCGGGCGGAAGCTCCATGTAAGATCGTCCGCAAGCGCGCCGGTATCGGTCGTATCGCCCACACGAATCTGCAGCGTCGTTGATATTGCTGGGATCTCATTACCGACAGTCATAGCTTCGCCGTTTGGCAGGTTACGATACATGGTTTGATTCCGGCCAAATACCAACGAGATTTCCGTTATGTCATCTGTCAGCGGCTCCGTCGGCGCGGATACCATTTCGGTCACATCTCGCGTCGAACCATCGGAAAGCGTTGCCGTTACGACCATGCCGGTTTTGTCAAAGGTTTCACCGGTTGTGTACTTCGTCTTTTGGGGCATCGTTGTGACCTCAATCTTCTCAATGCTTCTGCCGAAGGCCATCAGAAAAGCAGAATCATTCTTGAAGTAAATCGTGCCGTCGTTGTCCGCGATTGGGCTGCAGATTGCATACTGTGCTTGGCTTTTGACTGGCGTAAACAGTGCATATGCTGTCCGGTACGTCTCATCATTAAAGGTTTCCGATGTCAGATAATTTGCTTCGTTCTGACCCTTTTTATCGCGCAGGATACGGAGCTTACCCGGCGTATAGTTGTCAAAGAAATAAACATAAACGTATCCGGACTCCTGCTCATAGGCTGTCGTCAGCATACCGCTCGTCTGCGGATAGCCCTGTGTCGGCACACTATACGCAATTTCCAAGTTTTCCAGGTCGATGACCGTGATGTTATGGCCGGAATATGCCGTAAACTGACCTGTGCCACTGACACCAATATAGGCGCGGCCATTGTAGACGACCGGCGTGGAGGTGCTCATGGCCGTTTCATCTTTGATTCCATTCTTTAATTCCATTCCGTCACAGGCGGTGATCGTCTTGCCTTGTACTTTTATACGGTAAAAGCCTCCGCCTTTCGATGTAAAATAGTATGCATCGGTGTCTTTGTCATAACAGATCGTACTGCGGATATCGCCGTCAAAGCCACTTCGGGAGTCCAGCACTTTGCCGGTCAGCGGGTCAAGCAGATAGAGGTACGAGCAGGCTGTCTTGCCATCGTCTGTTCCGACCATAACGAAATCATCGCAAGCATAGGCACCAGCCCAATAGAAGCCTCCGTTCTGCACCATTCGCCATGTAGCAGCTTTTTCCTCGGCTTGATTTTCCGGATCTTCATCCGTCAAACTGACACAAACAAAACTACCGTCTTTGTCTTCTCCGTTCCAAAAGCCGGTATAGGCGTAACCGTTCAATATCGTGATTGGGCAGTTCGGCTGACCACCCAGCGGATCGGTGTACAGCCACAGGGATTCCAGCGTTTTGGCGCTGAACGCCTGGATACGTCCATTGGACAGTCCCACCAGCAGAATGCCATCATAATATGTTGGCCCGTTGATAGCGAAACTGGATTTTCCAGCCATCTGACCCGTTGCTTCTACTACACCAGTGGCTTTATTCACGCGGTAAATGTGTTCACCGGCATAAACAATCAGGCAGTTGTCCACAAGAATAGGGCTGCTGACTGCATCGGAGGAATACCCATCGCCCAGTTTTACAGCCCAATACAGCATGCCGTCCGCTGCGCTGATCGGTGTCTTTGCGCTTGTAACGCCGTTGTTGCTGTCCGTGCCGCGGAAGTTTGCCCATTCTGCGTTAAAATCAACAATATTGGGGTTTGCGTCCGCCTTTTGCAGCGTAATCGGCACTGCAGAAGGATCCGTATATTCTTCTTCGCCAAAGCGCAGAACGGTCTGACCGCTTTCATTTACGATTTGCAGCGCACCTGCCTGTGCAGCATATCCGTACAGCGAAATACTGCAATAGTAAGTGAAGCCTTCCGACAGCGCGAAGATTCCATCGTCTGTCGGCCAGACACGGTTTCCAGCGCCCTGTTCGTAAATATAGATCAAAGCATTCTTCGGATTTGTTTGGAATGCAACGGCAGTTGTTGCCGCTTTCTTTATTGTGAGTCGATATTCTGTATGAGCATTTTGGTTGTATATATTGGTTACGACTATTTTGATTTCTTCGTCTGTCTCAGTGCCATTTAGAGGGACTTCAACTGCCCCAGCATTTTCAACGATTCCCACATTCTTCCCGTTTACGGAAACCAGATATCCATTATCTGTGTCCCCATACCTAGGGGAGTCCGTGTGTGTCTGAACTGTAATTTTTAAGGATGATGCTGCAGCCGGAACGAGAACAGAATAATCCGTTTCAGTACGAGAAAAACCAGTACCACCGCTGCGATTCATAAGAACTTGTCCACCTTGAACGCTCACGCTCATATTTTTCAAACTCAGCGTCCGCTCAAGGCAAATCATATAGTCTGTGTAATATGTTACATCTACGCTTTTGTCTAAGTAAGACACTCTGAATGTAAGCACATTACTATAAGCACTGCCAGTGAGAAGGGCCTGCATAAGATTTGTACCTGTCAGTTTACTCGGAATCACAACTGATACGGTAGCTGAACCTCCACTTGCGCTGCTTTGTCTGGGGTATACGGCGTTGCAGCTTCCACGTGCGACTGTTACCCATGCGTAGACTGCGCTGGAATAATCCGGAACATTCACTGTGTATGTATGAGTGCTCTTTGAGAACGATGCTTCTGGGAAAAGATTTCCCTTGCTACCCGTGTTTTCACTGTTTCCGAGTGCCAATGAAGTCAGCCAATCTCCTTGTACGACCGATACCTCAATGACCTCGTTGCTGCCAAGCGTAAAGGATTTTCGCGCGTGGTAATAAGTACCTTGCGTCGCAACATACGAGTAATTGTCGCCCGGCACGAGCGTGTAGAGATAATTGACCGTGCCGCTGGCGCCAGTCGTTTTTGTATAGGCCAGTTCTTCGCCGTTCTTATTCACGACCGTCAGCGTCACATCGCTGGCAGTCTTGAATGTGACCTTCTTTCCTTGGCCCGGTTGGATCGTCAATGTATAGGTCGTCGTGTAGTTTCCGGAGGAAACTGCAATCATAACCGTCGTTTCGCCGGAGATCGTCACGGTCGCGCTGCCGTCTGCGGCCAGCTCGTTTCCGTTGACCGTGATAGAAGACCCGGAGACTGTGGCGGTTGGATAAATTTTCAGTTTCTGTTCGGAATCGAGGATCTTATAGGTATATTCCGTCTTGGTGCTGGAGAAGCTCTCTGTCGCCGCCTGCGCCGTATCTGCGGCGTTGGTCACGCGCAGGCTGCCGAGCGTCGGCATGCGGTCGAGCCGAAGCGTCAGATCGACGCTCTGCGTATAGTTGTCTGAACCGGCTTTGCTGGCCCGGAGAATGACCGTATTGCCAGCCGCGCCGCGGGAGAGCGCATTGTCAATGCTGGTCGCTTTAGACTCAGCCGGAATATCCTTATCTCTGGCTGCACCGCTTATGTCCGTGTAAACGGCCTTGACCGCTGCTCCTGTGGTGTTCAACTTGAAATATGGATACAGCCGTCCGGTGAAGCTGTCCGGCACCTGCACGGTTGCAGTATGGTCTGTCAGCGTATACGCATAGCGGTTTGCATCGAACTCCGCGTCGTAGCCGCTGGAAATCTGCAGGCTGCTCTCATTGAACCAGTCTCCGGTGGGCAGGCTGGCATTTACCGTCATTGCTCCACTGACCGTGATCTTGCCGGAAACCATGCGGTTGCCCTGCCGGACATAGAAGGTATAGCCGTCTGCCGGAAGCTGGAGCGTACCGGTATGGTTGGCATCCGCAAACTGCTTACCATAGTCATTGGTTGCAGAAACGGTATAGCTGCTGCCGGAATAACCGGAGAAGGTCACGGTGTATTGGGTATTCTGCCCGGCTTTATAGGCGTTGATCTTCGCCGTGATCGCAGCTGCATAGCTCTGTGCGCTCTCACTGGTAACGCCCAAATAGCCACTGACTGCTGCCTGGTATTCGTCTGCTGCGGCGTTCTGCACATCGGCAGCTTCTTCCAGATAGTCCGCCATGACCTGCATCAAGGTTTGCAGGCCGGAGGACGGTGTGCTGTTCGAGGCTTCACTAAATCTGAAATGCGTCACAGTATTGGCAGCGCTGTCAATGGAAACGCCATCCGGCGTACTGCCATAGGTATAGTTGCCGTTGACGCCCTCAATCGCCGTAATAAACTGATTGCTGCCATTCGTTGTAAAGCTGTATTTGCTGGCGTTCAGCGCCTGCCGGATAGTCTGCCCATCCGTAAAGGCGATCCGCATCGGCGCAATGAGCAGCTTATTTTCCGTTTCGGCGGAAAAATAGAAATATCCGCTTGCATTGACCGCCTGCGTGGAAATTTCGGCTTCTTCCGTGACGATCTCCTCCGCAGGCACGGCGTCTGCGGCTTCCTCCGCTTCGACCGGCTCTGCGTCCGCTGCCAGCACGCTGAGCGGCAGGCAGGACAGGAGCATCGCCAGCAGGAGCAATGCGGCGGTCATTCGTTTCAGTTTCATAGGGTTACCTCCCGTCAGTAGAGACAATTCAGCCATTTCAGCCGCAGCTTGCGAAGCGGCTTGCAGCGTGTTTTCAGGTTTTCCATCGTCGTGTCGTGGAACGCCCGCATTTCTGTGAGCTGCTCCGGTGAGATCGCACGGCTGGAAAACAGCGCCTGTGCGTTATACATGGTCATATCGTGCAGCTTCGCGGCGTACTCCTCTCCAAGCTGCTCCTTTGCCGTTTCACAAAGCTCCAGCATGGAACCCGTGCCGCGCTTGAAGCCCATTGCTGCCAGCAGTGCCGCGCAGTCTGTAAATAGGCAGGCGGCTGCGGCGGACGGGTCTTCCTGCGTGAATGCTTCGTTTCGCTTTTTGAGGATGACCTCGTGACGGATGATGATAGCCGCAAGCAGCAGAAGCAGCAGTGCGGCAACAAGGATGATCCAAAACGCGGGCTTGTGGAGAAGTCCTGTCCGCTGGCCGCCGTCCGGGGTGTTGTCCTCCGAGTTGTCCGGCTCTGCATCGTCCTGCTCCAGCTCCTGACCCTCTGTTACGCGCGGGCCGTCGCCGTTGCCTTCCTTGCCTGCGCCGACCGGCTTGATGCCGCTCTCGGTCTGCTCGGCGGAGAGGTCTTCAAGGCCCGGTGTCAGCGCCAGCGGCAGCCAGCCCACGCCGTCCTGAAACACCTCGACCCATGCGCCCGCGGCGCTTGCGTCCACGCTCGTCGGCTCGTTTTCTGCGGCCTTGACCGTATATCCCTCGACATAGCGGGCAGGGATGCCGTAATACCGCAGCGCCAAGGCCGCGACGGTCGCGTATTGATACGTTGTGCCGTCCACCGTGTCGGTCAGCGGCAGCGCAATATTGCCGCTTCCGTCAAAGCACAATTCCAGAAACGCCAGCGCCGCCGTCTGCGCCTGCTCTTTCGTCAGGCTGTTTTCCGGGCCGTAGCTTTCGCAGCATTGATCCAGCACCGCGCCGAGCTGCGCGCGGAATTCTGCGGGAACGGACAGCGCGTAGGAATACACAAACTCGCGGTACGCGCTTTCCATCTGTAAGTACGATTTCACGCCGTCCGATGTGTCATTCTGCAAAAAGTCCAGCAGCTCCGGCAGCAGGGTCTGTGCGTCCGAAACGGTCTCATAAGAATATCCGCGCTCACCGCGCAGACCGCTCGTTTCGACTGCGGACGGCTGGATTCTGTTTTTTGCCAGACCTGCGCGTTCCGGAAGAATCGTACACGGCTCATAGCGGTACAGACTGCACCCGGTAAGATTCTGCACACTGACGCTGCCGGACTGGTAATTGCCCATCAGCCGGGCCGCAGAAGCCAACTGGCTTTGCGGATAGAAGCCGGACTGATGCAGCCAGTAGAAGAGGTCTTTTCCCTCTGCGGCAGTTTTTGCGTCCAGTGCAGACCATACGCCGTTTTCATAGCTGTCGCCGACGAAGCCGCGCAGATAGAGCGTCTGCGCCGTGTCCGCTGTGACAGACAGGATGGTGTCTGTGCTTTCTGTCTTCACGACCGGTTCGGACAGATCGCCTTCCGGCAGAAGTTCTTCCGCTTTTTCGTAGCGCCAGTGATGCAGAGTGTCTTTTGCATTTTGCGAAAGGGCCTGCATTGTGCCTGTTTGCAGGGAAATTGCGGCTATGCCCGCGACGATCACGCCCACAAGCAGGAAGCTCGCCGCCGAGACGGCGTTTTTGCTTTTCTGCCAGGTCAGCATCAGCAGAGCAATCGCTGCCGCTGCAAGGAGCAGGAAGCCCGGCTGCACAAACGCTGCCGCTACACAGAGCGCCGTCAAAGCTGCCGCCGCCAGCGTCGGCACATGGGAAAATGCAAGCGCCAACAATGCCAGCAGAATGCCGGTCACAATCCCTGCCAGCCAGAGGCCGGTGCCGTCTGTTTCGGCAAGCGGCAGGAGGATGCCTTTTTCCGCTGCCCAAAGGTCACGCAGCGTATTCCATGCCGCGCCGAAGCCGTTCAGGAGCGGATTTCGCGCGAACAGGACAACGAGCAGCAAAGCCGCCAGCAGGATGGGGAACAGCAGCTTTGTCTTCTGGAAATGCCGGATGATTGCGGCGGCGATGCAGGTCAGAATACCTGCCCCAAGCAGCCAGAGCATTGCAGAGAAGCCGCTTACCGTGTAACAAACTGCGGCAAACGCGAGGAAAATCAGGATGTTGGCAAGCAGATCAAAGAGCGTACTTTTTTGATCGCTGCTTTCCTGGTAAACGCCGGCACGCAGGCCGGTATTTCTTTTGTTCTTCATAGCCTGCCCTCCTTACAGTTCCAGCTCGGAGAGCTGCGCAGCGTAATCCTTCTCATTAAACCGTTCACCGCAGACAAGCGCGGTCAGGCGGCCAATCGTGGAAAGCTGCTCCGTTTCCGCCTGCTGTTCTCCGGAAACGTAAATCAGGTGAGACCAGCTTCCAACCGGTACTTCTTGGAGAAGCAGCGACGCGCCGGATGCGCCCGTAGCCGCTTTCGCCGTAAACAGGCGCGGAAGCAGACCGATGAGGTCGTCCATATCCCGAATCTGCTGGAACACGCAGCGGCCCGTGTTGCCCTCGTTCCAGCCGACTGTGAACTGGACGGACTGGGAGAGAAGGTTCCGGCAGACGGAGACGACAATCTCGGCTTCCGCATCTGTTCTGTCTGCCGTCGGGGCTTCTTCCGTGCGCTCCCAGAATACCGCGGCAGAGCGCGTGATGGGCAGCGACGGATCTTTTACAATAAGCTTGCCATATTTGTGACTGAGCTTCCAGTGGATCTGCCGCTGGCTGTCGCCGGGGACATAATCGCGGATCTGGAACATCTCGGACAGGTCATAGCCGGGCCGCTCGTTGGAATAATCCTCGGTATCGTCGATGTGCGCGGCCGCGGGGGACAGCACCAGCGTCTGCAAAAACGTATCCGGCTGCACGACGCAGGCGCTGTGCGCGTCAGGCTGCGTTTTCACGCCGATGAGGCCGAAGCAGTCATACAGACGGGCAGATTCCACGGCCAGGCGAATGCGTCCGCACCACGGGCTTTGCAGAGAAATCTTCATTGTCCGCCTGCCCTTCGGCCAGATGCCGCCGCTCACGTTTACGATCTGCGTCTCTCCGTTCAACTGGTTTTCCAGCCGTACACGGCAGGCAATCTGGCAGACCGGCAGCCATGTTGGATTCTGCACGGTCAGCTCTGCCGTGCCGCCCTCGCCCTTGCGGAGATTTACCGGCAGCCCGACCGCCAGTTTCAGCTTTTTGGCCGCGTACAGGTTGACCGGCAGGCACAAAAGCGGCAGCAGCACCATGCAGGCGGCAAGGCCGAGCGCGATGGGGCTGGTTGTCTGGACAGTGAGGGCAAGAAGCCCCATCGTCAGCAGCAGCCAGGCGAATTTTCTGACAATTCTCATTTTTTCAGCACCGGCATATCCGTTGTCTTGAGGATCTCGGCCAGAACGGATTCCGGCTTTTCCTCCATCATGCGGGCCTTGCTGTTGAGCATCAGTCTATGGGCACAGACGTCCGGGAAGATCGCGGCGACGTCCTCCGGCATCACAAAGTCACGGCCATTGAGATACGCATACGCCTTTGCCATCCGGCAGACCGCCAGCGCACCGCGCGGGCTGACGCCGAGCGCGGCCTGCGGATGGCTGCGGGTCTTCTCCACGAGCGTGGTCACATAGTCCAGAACGGCGTCGCGCATATCCACTTTTCGCACGTCCTGCACCAGTCCCAGCAGTTCTTCCTTGTTGACCACGGCATAGGCCCGGTCAAGGGGGTTATCTACATGGCGGTCGCGGAGAATATTGACGCTGCTCTTGTGGTCGGGGTA
>QRFC01003052.1_pt1 | contig 11511 bp, 10 predicted proteins | sample 1861061 | NCBI WGS metagenome assembly QRFC01 (sample SAMN09711282, study PRJNA482702) | Human gut metagenome, whole genome shotgun sequencing project. | reverse complement strand
CTTCGCAAGCATCAAGCCTGCCGTCCTGTAAAGTGAAACAAACTTTGTCCAGTTTGAATTTGATGAATTGTAGTAAATGCTTGTGCCGTCCGGCTTGAGGCCGTACTTTGCAACGATATTCGTGGCATGGTTGAATGCCGAACGAAGTGCATCCTTATTTGTCTGAGTTACGCTGATAGGCATAACACCGACGTTTGTGATTCGGTCGCTGCTCTGATAGTTATGATAACATGCTCTGACTTTGTATGTATTAACAGCATTTGTTGTGTTGAGCAAAGCGATTGAGATAGGTCCGTTGTACTTAACGCCCTCTCTTTCAAAAGCTCCTCTGTTCTCAAATGTACCCTGGTTTGCAATAAGAGCTTTATAGTTATTATAAATCTGAGAAGCTTTTGTTGAAGAACTCTTTTCTCTGCCTGACATAGTAGTAGAGTCGTCGTCCTTGCCTGTACCGTCGGCAACATACCATGCACCGTTATCCGAGCCTTCGTCGTCGGTAACAACAAGACCTGCCGAAAGGTTCGGGATCTGATTCATGTTAGTATAACGGCTGACGTCGACAGTAAGTTTAGCTGTAGGAGCTGTTGTAAGATTATATACTGAATAGCTGTGGTTGCTTCCGCCGTTGTCAACATTGTTGTAAACAAAAGACTTTATCTTTGTATACGGGCTGTTTGTACCGTCCTCGTTAAGCCATCCTGCCGAGCCGGTATTGCTCATTCCGGTATAGGTGAAATAACCGTTAGTCTGAACAGCAGCAGCGAACTGAGCATAATACTGTGTGCCTACCTCGCCGAGCTGAACACCTGTCGGATTTGTTGATGAGAAAGGCACGAGCATGCTTGTGCCCTTAGCCGAGTTCGGATAATGTGTACCGTCTGTACCGTCGGCTGTAATGCCGTGAACACCGGAAATCCACGAGAAGTTACTTCCGTAGCTGTTAGAACCTGAATTGTTCTTTGTACGGTTGGCAACACCTACAGGCTGAATATACGGCTTATAAACATATGTATAAGCGTAAGCAACCTTGGTCTGACCGTCGAGCTTATCGACAAATGTTGCCTTCCACTCAATGTAGTAGCCGTTAGTTGCGGCAAGAAGGTACGGAGACTCACTCTCGCGAGTGATCGTTGTGCTGATCTTATTTCCCGCAACCGTGTAGTAAATATATGAGCTTGTGCCGCTTGTGTTGGAAGCTCTCAAAGGAGTTGCGTAAGCGTCAAGCTTAATATTACAGTTTGCATTTGCATAATCCGCCGTTGTGGTAGTTGCGCTTGTGTTCTGATAAGCCGTCATATCCGTCATATCATTGTTAAGATACTTATAGGAAATTGAAATCTGGCTTGCATTCTCATAATAGAAGTAAAAATTACCTGCTGAATTCTCACCCGTTCTGAGAGTTTGTAATTTTGTTGATTCATCGACGTTTGAATCGACAAACCACTGATACTTGTACTTGCCCTGGGCTGTATATCCCGTCAATGACGGCTCAAGATATATCTGCTCCGGAGCATAAAAGTACACATTGCTTACATTGTTATCGGAAACCGTAACAGCCGAGCTTGTATCAACAGCCGAGCCGAAAAGCGCTCCGATATCAAAGCAAACAAATGTTGTGAGCATAAGCGTTAAAGCCAAAACGATCGATAACGCTTTTTTGCACGCTTTTTTTGCTTTCATATCAATTCCTCCTTGATAAAATTGCGTTATTACAACAATTATTATGTTATCACATCGAAATGTAAAAATCAATTAAATTTTATACATATATGTGCTTTTTGTTTAAAAACTACAAAAACAAGCACAATATATATTCATTTTGACATAGCCTTTTTTAATAAAGTCATGTATGACATTTGCAAAAATCTATCACTGAAAACGGTTATAATAGATCGACAAAATTTTACTTTAATAAATTGTATTATAATTTTTAAAAAAGCTTTCATTTTTTCAGCAATTTTTCCCGTTGCTTATAGTCGGGAAGATATTCTGCTATCATGTCATAAAACGCTCGGCTGTGGTCATGGTGAACGGTATGCGCCAGCTCATGGACAACGACATATTCAATCGCTTCAATAGGATATTGCATAAGAATATATGAATAGCAAATATTGTTTTTCCCGCTGCAAGAGCCGAAACGCTTTTGAGCGGATGTAATTTTAACAGTTCCGTATTCAACGCCCATGACTGCGGCGAAATTTTTTGTTAAAGCCGGCAGCAGAGCTTTTGCCTGCTTTTTGTATGTGGCAATTTCTTCCTTTGACAGCTCGGGGTGATTTCTTTTTCTTTCAATGCTTTCCGCTTTTTTGTTTTCTATCCATTCACGGTGTTCTTCAATGAGTTTTTTTATTTTACGCTCCGAATAAAGCATCGGTGCACGAACGATCAGTTCACCTTCGGTATCTATCTGCAAAGCAACTGTTTTACGCTTTGACCTTACAAGAGTGTATTCCATCAAATCACCTCGGAAATATTTTATCATAATGCAGGTCGATGTCAATCAATGAATTGCATTTTTTTCTGCACTGTGATACAATGCTAAAGGTTAGGAGTGAAACAATGATAACAGAAAAGCTTTATGATAAAGACAGCCACATCAAAGCATTCACCGCGAAGGTAATTGACTGCCGTAAAAACGAAAACGGTTTTGAGGTCATTCTTGACAAAACGGCATTTTTCCCCGAGGGCGGCGGACAGTATGCGGATACGGGCAAAATCGGTGAAGCCGATATAAACGACGTACAGATTATAAACGGCGAGATCGTACATTATGCCGACAGGGCATTAAATATAGGAGAAGAACTCTGCTGTGAAATCAACTGGGAACAGCGTTTTCGGCGTATGCAGAACCATTCGGGTGAGCATATTGTTTCCGGTATCGTGCATAAGCTTTACGGCTATGAGAATGTCGGCTTTCATCTCGGCGACGACGTGACTATAGACTTTGACGGCGAGCTTACAAGAGAACAACTGATTGATGTTGAAAAAAGAGCTAACGAGGCTATTTACAAAAATGCAAAATTCACCTGTGAATATCCCGATGAAGAAACGCTGAAAAATCTCAGCTATCGAAGCAAGCTTGAGCTGACGGAAAATGTCAGAATCGTGACTGTCGAGGGATACGACGTATGCGCCTGCTGTGCTGTGCATGTTTATTCGGCAAGTGAAATCGGAATAATTAAAATTCTTGACTTTGCACGTCACAGAGGCGGAATACGTGTTCATCTGCTTTGCGGCAAGGATGCGCTTGAGGATTACGAAACGAAGTATGAAAATCTTCGCTCGGTCGCAACCATGCTTTGCGCAAAGCAAAATGAAACGGCGCAGACTTTTGAAAGATTTAATGAAGAACACGGTGCATTGAAAATCGAGCTTGCCGCGCTGAAAAGAGAGCTTGCGCAGCTAAAGGCTTCGGCTATGGAGAATACGGACGAATGTATTTTGATTTTTGAAGCGAATACGGACATGAACGACCTTCGAAAGCTTGTGCTTAACGGCGCAGAAAAAACCGAAAAGCTTTGTGCCGGTTTTTCAGGCAATAATAATGACGGATATCGCTTTGCAATTGCTTCTAAAAGCATTGACCTGCGTGAAAAATCCAAAGAAATTACCTCAGCCTTAAACGGTCGCGGCGGCGGATCCTCGGAGCTTTTACAGGGCAGCGCCGCGGCTTCTAAAGAAGAAATAGAAAATTTTTTTAAAGAAAACTTTTGATGGGAGAAGAATATGAATATATGTGTTTACGGTGCATCGAGCACAACGATTGAACAATTCTATATTGACGCCGGAGAAAAGCTCGGCGAAGAAATGGCAAAAAGAAGTATCGGACTTGTTTTCGGAGGGGGTGCAAACGGACTCATGGGTGCGGCCGCCAGAGGAGAACACCGCTTTGGCGGAAGAATAATCGGAATTGCTCCCGAATTTTTCAACGTAGACGGCATACTCTACGAGCATTGCACGGAGTTTATATATCCCAAAAATATGCGTGAGCGTAAAATGAAAATGGAAGAGCTGTCCGACGCTTTCATCATCACTCCGGGCGGAATCGGAACGTTTGACGAATTCTTTGAAATCCTTACACTTAAGCAACTCAACCGTCATAACAAACCGATTGCAATTCTCAACACGAACGGTTACTATAACAGTCTGCAAAAGTTCATTCAAAACGGAATCGACAATCACTTTATGAATGAGGAATGTAAGAAGCTTTACTATATCTCCGACTCCCCTTCCGACCTGCTTGATTATATTGAAAACTATAATCCGTCGGAAACGCCGATTTCAAAATTTAAGGACATAAACATGAAATAAAAACAGCCTCGAAATGCAAATGCAAATCGAGGCTGTTTTTTTATTTGTCGTAAATTATTTTATCTACAATTCTTTCGGCAGCTTTTCCGTCGGGCGTACCGAAATTAGCGTAGTTGAAATCATTTCTTCTCAATCTGTAGGTCTCGGAAACATTGCTGTTCAGGAGATTAAGGAGAGTTTGAAAATCCTTTGCAACAGGTCCGGGAACATAGCTTTCATAGTCAAAGTAAAAAGCTCTTTCCTTTTCGTAGCGTTCCAAATCAAAAGCGTAGAAATAAACGGGCTTGTTCTGAATTGCAAAATCCATACAGATCGACGAATAATCGGTTATAAGAATGTCGCAAAGCTTCATAAGCTCAAGCGTGTTTTCATATTTGCAAACGTCAACGGCTCCGTGGAATTCAACATCGGCATGAACCTGCGGGTGCAAACGTATGAGGAGAGAATACTCATCGCCGAACCTTTCGTTGAATGCGTCAATATCGAAGTTTGCAAGAATTCTGCTGTCGTCCGCCGGATTATCTCTGAATGTAGGAGCGTAAAGAATAAGCTTTTTGCCCTTACATTCGGGATATCTCTTGTCAAAATCGGCTCGCATACGGTCAAGATTAAAATCTCTGAAGAAATAATCCGATCTCGCAGATCCGAGCGGCAGAACCTTATAATCAGATACGCCGAATGCACCGGCATAAATGGGAGCAACATCCTCCGAGGAGCAAACGACATAGGTCAATTTTGCGTTGCCTGCCTTTTCAAGCGCTCTGACTTTTTCGGACTGCTCTATATCAAGACCGAATTTTTTAAAAGCTCCCTCGGCATGCCAAAGCTGAGTTATAACAGCTTTTTTGTTGAAATGAAGCTTCCCCATCGGCATAAAATTATCATTTAAAAAAACATATTTCGCCGTGGCAAGGTGAAAAGCCTTTCCGGTGAAAAAGCCGATTATCCTGCCTATGCTGTGAAACGGCCTTGAGCGGTTAAACTTAAGATCTCTGCCCGAAATCATAATCACTCTGAACTCGTCACGTCGAATGACCTCATCCATGACCGCTCCGAGGCTGTCGTTAAAATTCTCGTTATGGGGAGAAAGGAAAACAATTTTATTCAGTTTTACAGGAAAAATGCGAAAAATTGCGAACATTATCGCATAAAAAGTATAAAATATATTCTTCATATGACTCTCCGTTTTTCCCTATCCCCGAAAAATCATTTTTTATTAACCATAGTGTCGTAGATGTCGCAGACCTCGTTTACCTCACCCGAAGCAATAATCTGACCTTTTTGAAGTATAATCGCCTTGTCGCAAAGTCTTCTGACCTGCTCGGTATTATGAGATACAAAGAGAACCGTAACGCCCTTGTCAAACATACTCCTGACTTTGTTCTCACTCTTTTGACGGAACTTTGCGTCACCGACGGAAAGAACCTCGTCAAGGATAAGAACCTCAGGCTCAACAGCCGTTGCGATCGCAAAACCGAGTCTTGCTCTCATACCCGAGGAATAGTTCTTTACGGGAACATCTATAAAATCTTTTAGCTCCGAGAATTCAACAATTTCATCATACCTATCTTCGATATACTTCCGCGAATAGCCCATTGTTGCGCCGTAAAGGAAGATATTCTCTTTGCCGGAATAGTTGCTGTCAAAGCCTGCGCCCAATTCAAGCAGCGGAGCAATAACTCCGTGAACCTTAACCGAGCCCTTTGTAGGCTTCAAAACACCTGCGACGGTTTTGAGCAAGGTACTCTTGCCGGCACCGTTGAATCCGAGCACTCCGAGTCTTTCACCCTTTTCAACAGTGAAAGAAATGTCCCTTAATGCCCAAAACTCCGTGAACATAAGCTGATGCTTTACAAGTTTTAAAAAATATTCCTTTAAATTGTCAACCTTTTCTTTATTCATATTGAAAAGTATGCTGACATTTTTTACTTCAATAGCCGGCTGACTCATAAAAATAATGTCACCTCTCAGATATAAAGGATAAATCTATCCTGATGCTTGTAAAAGACGATAAGTCCGATTGCAAGCGTGACGATCGAAACGCCCAACGCATAAAAGAAATGGTTCCAGTTCCATATTGAACAGTAAAGAACACATGAGCGGAACATTTCGAGAATACTGTAAAGCGGATTAAGCATCAGAACTTTCATAACAATTGCATTAACACCGCTCTTGTGCAGGGTTTTGAGACTGTACATAATAGGCGTAACATAGAAAAGCATCAGTGTAATAACGCTGTAAATATATTCGATATCCTTAAAATATACGTTAAGAACAGACAGTATAAGGCCGACGCCTGTGCTGAATATGCAAAGAAATATAATCGGCACAAAAGAAAGAAAAATATACCACGAAAGATGCAGATCGGGAAATGCGTGCGTATACTGATTTTTGATAAGGAAATAAGCCATAACAAAAACCAAAACAAGCAACGAAATAAGAAACGTTATAAACGTAGAAAAGACATTTGAAATCGGGTAAATATACTTTGGTACATAAACCTTTTTCAGCACGGAAGCACTGTTTCTTATTGATCTCATTGCTCTGTTGGTTGATTGAGTGTAGAACTCATACAAAAGACGTCCCGTAAGAAGATAAACGGGATAACAAACAATACCGTCGCTCGCTTTTCCGAAAACCTTTGTAAAGATAAAAACAAGAACAAGCATCGTAAGAAACGGCTGCAGCATTGTCCAAAAAATTCCGAGGAAGGAATTTCTGTATTGCAGCTTGACGTTCTTGCGAACGATTTCCTGCATCAGATATCTGTATTTGTATGCGTTTTTTGCATATTGCTTTAATGGAATTTTTTTGGTATTTTCATCCATTGTATCACCTCATATCGTTTTCCACTTGCAGAAATATCTGAACATTGAATCAATGTGTATACACATCAGCTTCAAATTTCTTTTGCTCTCTCTGCCCCAAACATGATTAACTGTCGCATCGGGATAGTAAACGCACCTTGAAACCTCGTTGACACGCCTTGTAAGGTCGGCATCTTCAAAATACATGAAATAACCGTCGTCAAAGCCGCCGATTTTTTTAAGCACTTCCGTTCTCAGAAGCATAAAACAGCCCGTTGCGTTTTCAATTTGAATCGGCTTGGAAAGGTCACAATCAAGCATAGCATATTCCCTGAGAAGCTTTCCGGGCTCATCACCTCTAAGCCTGCTTGCAACGAGATATTTGAGTCTCGGATTGCGTTTGCCGAGTATCTGATCTCGTCCGTCGGGGAAACAAATCCTCGGGGAGAGCAGACCGATATCAGGATTTTCTTCCATGTAGTCAACCATTTTTTTGATTACATTTTCTTTCAGCACGATGTCGGGATTGATAATCGCATGATAGCTCGATTCAACCGAGTTAATAATTATATTATGTCCCGCGCCGAAGCCGACATTTTTTTCGTTTCGAATGACCGAAACCTGAGGAAAATTCTTTTCAACAAATTCCGGAGTTCCGTCATTTGAGCCGTTATCAACAATGTAAAGTTTAAAATCAATATCCTTAGTTTGAGTAAAAATTGTTTCAAGCGTTTTTTCTATGGTGGAGATGTTGTTAAAAGTAACAATGCTTCCCGAGACCATATTGTTCATACACTAACCTACTTTCCTTTTTCGGTAACGTTCAGCGTCCGATGACGGACAAAATAATGTCCGCTCTCCATTTGAGCTTTGTAATAAAATTGCTTCCGTTACCCGTGACATTGCCGCCGTGGCGACGATATAAAATCAAAGGCTCGTTTATTAAACCGATTCTGCCGTGCTTCTCTGCAATCAAGCCGATCCATTGATCGTGCATCGGAATCTTTTTCGGAAACGGAAGAATATATTTCTTCATCTCCGAGCGAAAAGCCATGCAGCAGCCCTGATACGAGTTTTTAATTATATTTCTGAAAAAACCTTTTTTTGTATTATTGATTTCAAAGGCGGTCTCCCCTGTTTTGTGAAGCTCGCCGTCCGTAATAAACGCATTGTGGAGAACCAGATCCGACCCGTTGTAAAATTCTTTCAAAACGGTATTGATTTTACCGTCAAGCCAAACATCATCCTGATCCGAAAGGAATATGTAATCGCCCCGAGCCTTGGAAATCGCAAACTCAAAATTGGCGATCACTCCCCTTCCGGGTCCGTTGAGATAGATGATTCGCTTGTCATTTTCAATCAAATCGGCAATGGCTTTTCTTGTATCTCCCGTCGGGAAATCGTCAGAAACGATCAGCTCATCATTTTCGCCGAGCTGAGAAATTATCGACTCGACCTGAGCTCCGATATATTTTTCGCCCTTATATGCGGCAAGAACAACAGATATCATCGTAAAACCTTCTTGACTATTGTTTGAAAATCACCTAAAGATAAACCTGCTAAGGCACATTTTTCCACTGTGCAAATACGCTATTGTATTATACTACAAAACAACAAATTGTCAATATAATTATGCTTTAATCGTCTGAAAATCGGCCTAATATACAAAAATATGTAATCCGTTTTTATTACTTTTGCGGTCAAAAAATAAGACCCGTCAATACGGATCTTATTTAAAGCATTATTTATTCTTGTTTTCCGACACGGCAAAACCGCCCTTGCAAAGAATAATTACAATAGGAACAACGGAAACTGCGCAAACGATCGCCGCGTAAAGGAACATTGACGAAGCGGGAACAATCTGCGAAACGCCGTAGTCATCGGTATAGTAAACGCCTGAGCTGAATATCGCCTTTTTGCCGACATAAGGACCTACAACCATGGGAATCATTACGGCAAATACCATTCTCACACCTTGGAAAAGACCTGTTTTGCTCTCGGGTGTAAAATCCCTGACAGCCGCATTGAGCATGATTCCGAGCAAGCAATAACCTACCGCCGTGGGTACAACGCCGATGAGAAGAAGCTTTATATCATGTGCGAAATAAAGAATTACAAGTCCTGCAACAAAGAAAACCAGCATCGGTATAACAAGCTTATTTTTACCGTATTTATCGGCAAGCTTTCCGACTAATATAATTCCGACAATCAGCGCAATGAGACAAACAGCCGCAACTATAATCAGTGTCGGTGTAATTTTAAACGATTCTCCGCTGAAAAATCCGTCGGGGCTGTGCTGAAGATAGATAATAAGGTACGGGAAGAAAACCTGCACCGCAATTGAATAAGCGCAGACCGCAAGCAATGTAAGATACAGCTTTGAATTTTCTTTAATGACGGACGGTTTAAGACCGTAAATAAGGTCACCCCAAAAATTGCCCGAATTTTCAACGCTTTTAGGTGCATCCTTGAGTGTAAACAAACCGATAATTCCGCATACCAAAACAGCCGCACCGAGAATAAGGAAGAAATATTCGTAGCTTTTTTGAACGTCATTTCCCGCAAGCAAAACGCCGCCGAGCGCAATAACCAATCCCATGGCTGCCATGGGCATGAATGCAAGAATACTCTCGGCTGTTGCACGGTTATTTGTCGTCGTGGAGTCAGTGACCCACGCATTAAAGCTTGCGTCGTTGGCGGTCGAGCCGACAAATGTCATAACCATATCCATTATAATTACAATCCAAACGGTTGTTGTAAGGATTTTTGCCGCATCCGTCATACCTAAAACAGAAGCGACATTGTCTCTCGAAATAAGTCCGAAGCCGCCGATAATAACGCCCCAAACTATGTAGCCCACGGAGATAAATTTGTTTCTTGAGCCTTTACGGTCACTTAATGCGCCCATGATGAGCGTTGTAAGCATGGCGGTTATTGCCGAATAAGCAACCATTTTACTCACAGCATCAATAACATTGATTGAACCGTCAATCGCCGCCTGGCTTGCACCTTTATAAATCGAATTATACAGGAAGGTGTTGAAATACATATTTTCAACATTCCACGCAATCTGTCCGATGAGTCCGAACAGAATAAGATTAAATATAAGCCTGCCGGAGAGCTTTCCCGCTTTTGCCTTATCGCTCATATAAATCCCCCTAAAAATATTACCTTTGTAGTTATAATAACATAATACAAAGGTAAAATCAAGAAAAACTGTGCAATTTTAATATATTTTGCTCTATTCTACTAACATCAAAAGCGTTCCGCCGACAGTGAGAAAAAGACCGAAGGCTGTCTTTTTTGATAATTTCTCGTGAAAAACTATGTATGAAAAAAGTATCGTGACAAGTATGCTGAGCTTATCAATCGGAACAACAACGCTTGCGAGTCCGTCATGAAGCGCCTTATAATAGCAAAGCCAGCTTCCGCCCGTCGCAAGTCCTGAAAGGCAGATAAAGCAAAGTTCTTTTTTTGCAATGCCCTTAATCTCTTTTTGCTTGCCCGTGACAAAAACCATTACCCATGACATAACAAGCACTATGCCTGTTCTGATTGCCGTACCGAGATTTGATTCAACATCGGAAATGCCGATTTTACCGAGTATAGCAGTAAGGCTTGCAAACAAAGCCGAGCCGAGCGCATAGAAAATCCAGCGTTTATTCTTCGGCACATCGTTTTTGACATCCTTTTTCTCTATCATAAGAAACGTTCCGACAGCGATGAGCGCAATTCCGATTCCGCTGTAAAGAGTTATTTTCTCTCCGAGAAGAATTGCCGCAAGCAGAATTGTTAAAACGGTGCTTGACTTGTCAATCGGAACGACCTTATTTATATCTCCGAGCTGTAGGGCTTTGAAATAGCAAAGCCAGCTTGCTCCGGTCGCAAGTCCCGATAGAATAAGAAAAATCAATGAGTGCGGCGTTATTGAGCCGATATCTCTTTCAGAGCCGACAATAAGCACCATCAGCCATGAGAAAAGAAGCACAACTATTGTTCTGATTGCCGTTGCAACGGTTGAATCTGTCTTTTTAATACCGCATTTTGCAAGAATTGACGTCAGTCCGGCAAAGAGAGCTGAGCAAAACGCAAACACGATCCACATAACCGTCATCTCCGATTTATAAACTGTTTCTATCTTATCACTGTTATTGAAAATTTTCAATGATAATTTCACTTTATATTTATAAACTCATTAAGTATATAAAGCAAAGCACAACCCCCGAACCTTTTTGAGATTCGGGGGTGTTGTTATGCTGTTTGGGTTGTCTGTCTGTCGGTTTGAATCAGTGTCCCGTCAGAGTGGCTGTGCCTTCTCTGTTCCAGCCTGCTTCAAATTTGCCGGCTACGGTGTAGTTCTGTCCCGAATAGAGTCTTGCATTTACAAGCCATA
>QRFC01003047.1_pt1 | contig 11526 bp, 10 predicted proteins | sample 1861061 | NCBI WGS metagenome assembly QRFC01 (sample SAMN09711282, study PRJNA482702) | Human gut metagenome, whole genome shotgun sequencing project. | reverse complement strand
CTACCGGCCTACTTCCTCGAATCAATCACTCGGTTTTTCCCGCCAATTTTTTACGTTTTCGCTTGCGATTCCACTCTTGATAAAGCAATTTAGGCAGAGATTCCACAATCATCGAGCAACGCCCTATTTGCTTTTTCGGTTCGCAATAAATTCGGTGCAAAAACTCCAAATGAGCCCGCACCATCCAATAAGGAGCCCTGTTCACATCGGTTCCGCTATAAAATTTGAATGCCGCTCCCACAGCGATCATCACCCCTCGTTTCAAATAGGGTTTTAATTTGCTCATAAATATCTCTTGCTTGGGAGCACCCAATGCAATCCAAATAATCTCGGAGCCATCTTTTTCCAACATCTCGGCAATAGCCTGATAGTCAAACTCTTCAACTCTCTTATAAGGTAATGAGTAAAACCACATGTTTGCAATTCGTGGATCTATCTCCGACAAGTTATTTTGCAACCCGTTTAAAGTCGCTTGCGTCGTTCCAAGAAAAGCCATTTTATATCGCTTCATATGGACAATATCCATAAAAATCTCGCTTCCGCAATACTGGTGACGTTCTATACCATAAATCCATCGCAAATACAAGGGTACATAACCACTATCACAAATAGAGAACATCGCTCCATCTACAACCTGTCTGTAATCCGGGTCCCGGTTTACCGTACTTAAAATAACCCCGTCCGAGACACATATATATCCCGGCTTCCCCAATAACAACGCTTCGTCGATAGCCTGTAAAACAGCTCGTTTATCAAACTCATACCTGATATTGAAATAATTCTCCATAAAAATTGATATATAAAGTGACTGTCGGAACTCCCCTATCCCGACTATAAAACAATCTTACCCGCTTGTTTGATTTCAGACCGAGCCCATCGATGACTTATTTACTCGGTTTGTAAATGTATTACTCTACTTGAAATATAATCCCTCGTTATTCCCTATCTACTCCACCGTTCCGAATCTTTTTCACACCATTCTCCCCTCCCAAACACGGGAATCACAGAAGCAGAGAAATATTTACTGAAATACAATCTACGACAATATGCCTCTTGCTTACGATTCAAAAGTCCCGGCTTCTCGTAATTTCACTAAGAAGAAAATAGAAAAAATTAAAACTGTACAAATTTTTACATCAACCTTTTCACCAAACAGAATGTACCCTCTTTCACCCAAGCCAATAAGAATGAGCCAATAAACAATATGGGAACAATAACAAAGAAATAGATCCCAAATTGCGACTGATTCACAAAATAGTGTTCCATGAAATAGGGATAAACCATTGCGTCGAACAGATAACAACATAGATACATATCGAGAGACAAAAGCGAAATCTTTGTCAAACTTTTACGCAATACCGGTAATTTGAAATCGGTCTGATAAAACAGCAGAAAAAATGCCATAGCAATAACCGTTCCAAATACACCCCACGGGCCTCCCGCAATTTGAATAAGCGTATGATTATGTACGAACAATGAATTAAATACAGGATTTATCAGACACAATAACAAAATCACAATCCACAACTTCCAACTTTCAAACCGTGGTTTATACTCATGAATATAAGAGCCGGCAAAGAAAAATGTCAACGGATAGCACGAAGCCCAGAATCCAGGAACCAAATGTAGCCCATACCGATTCAACAAATCGGGCAATGCCGTCATCGCATACAATGTCAATATCAAAATCTGTTTCTGCCACCGAGTAGGTATTGCTTTATACAACATATTCAAGAACGGTGTCAAGAGGAACAATCCTATCCACATCTCGATATACCATGCATATGGTATAGCCGAAAAATCGAATATCTTCAAAATCCATTTTGCCCAAGTCAAATCCTCTTGTAAATAATATTTACGAAACAAAATCGTAAGGAGCGAAAACAGAAAATAAGAAGCCAGTACCCGAATACAGCCTTTATAATACCGTTTCGATACTGTTTTATTAGCATTCAAATAACCGGTCAACAGAAGAAATAACGGAACTCCCGTCATAAATAACGGAATGGACATTGCCTGCAAAAACATCGAAAAGCCTCCAAAATCTGTATTTTTAAATGGAGTATTCAAGACAAAAAAATGGCCTGCTATCACAAATAATATCGCACAGCTTCGAACTAAATCCAGCCCTATTATTCGATTTTGGCATGATTTTTGCCCCCCCTAAATTGTTCTTGCATAATTGTTTCATATTAAATTCAATAATTTTTTAACTAATTTATTTGTATATCCGTCCCAATTGATTTTAAGAATCAAACGCTCTATTGGGTTGGTAACGATCATTCTCAACTTATCTATTAAAATACAAGCCACCATAATAATCAAGGCCAAAAACAATAAATTTATAAATAATATATAATTACTATCAGCCATATTACTTAACGAATTTATATAATTATATAATTTACAAGAAATGTAATTATGCTCATGTATCAAATAGATTGATAAAGCAGACGAAGCCATCCAGTTCACATAACAGTTTTTAAATGTTAGACTTCTAAACAATAGAAAAAAAGCAATAGCAGCTGAAATAACAAATGGACTATTATAAGGAAAGCACAATAAAGAAACCCATTTTACATTGATATTCATCAGTAAAATGCTTATTCCAATAAGAGAAATTACAGCTACATTCATTAAATATAATGCAATGCTAAACCGTATTTTAATAAATCCAATATACAAGGCAACAAATCGTCCTATAAAATAAAGGAAAATAAAATTCATCACATTATATCCATCTTGATTAATACTTCCTTTCCATAAATATCCGAAATAAAAAGTCAAAATTGAACCGATCAACAATAAAGCAATAAATACTTTCCTATTTTTAGAAATTGAATCAATCACAATATTCAATATCGGAGACAGAATAAACAAATAAACATAACATTGTATAAACCACCATTTAGAATTGGAAAAGACTAAAAATGAAAAGAGAAATTCTTTTATAGAAAATTGGCCTGTTTCATAAAATGAAAATAAGGTTAAAAACACACTATAAAAGGCACACAATACATACAAATGAATAAAACCTTTCCACTTCGCTTTTATTCCAAAATATCCAGATATTAAAACAAAACAATCAACAGCAATTACCAAAAAACTATTCATTATTGTTAACCATACAGATGAAGCAGTAACAAACTCCGACCCATGAACAATAAAATGATGCAACAAAATGAACAGCATACATACCAATCGTAACAATTCTATATTAGAATCTCTCCCTAAATTATTTTGGCACGATTTTTGCCCCCCCCCTAAATTGTTCTTGCATAATTACTCTTTTATTAATTTTTGAAATAGATTATCCCATTTTTGATAAATTACTTCCGACGAATATTCCCGTTTCAGTTTCTCGAAAGCCTTCTCACCCAATCGGGCAATCTCGTCGGGACGGTTCCACAACGATACCACTTTTTGCTCCAAATCATCAAAATTATTAGGTTCGAACAGGTCTCCTATCGCCTGCTCTCCCCGGCCGATAATCTCGGTAAAACCACCATGAGCCGGCCCAATAGTAGGTTTGCCGTAGCAAGCAGCTTCGAGAATAGCCATAGGGAAACCTTCGTAACAGCGACTGGGCATCACGACAAAACGGGAATGACAAATAAAGTCCGAAAGCTCTTCCTTCTGTAAATATCCCATGAACTCGACATTACCGGGAATCTCCATATCGCTTTGTTCCCGCTTAGCCCCAGCAAATCGAAACGGAATAGACGGGTTTCTGCGAGCTACTTCTATCAATAAGTCGTATCCTTTTTCATAACTCAATCGCCCGATGTACGCCACATAATTCCCCCCGGTTAAATCATACGAGGTCGGAGCATCGATGCCATTCGGAATAACCGTTACCCTTTCGGCTTCATATCCGGCAACGATCAACTTCTGTCGTTGAAAATCGGTAATGCAAGCAAACGCAGCTACATTCTTTCGATAAGCACCTGTCCAACGGGCATATACATTGCGAAGGGTATATCCAATCGATTTTAATCGATTGCATTCGCAATTATATCGCACACAACTCCACTCATTACCTCGCTCCAAACACACTTCACACGGCAAACCATCACGCATAAACAATCCCGTGGGACAAATCAATCGGAAATTATGTATAGTCATAACGACCGGAACTCCGGACTTTTTACATTCGAAAAGTGCAGCCGGACTGATAAACGGATACAGATTGTGCACATTCACAATATCGGGACGTTCCCGTCGCAAGGCATCCCACATACCTCGCACTCCGGACGGTGAATAAATCCCCGACAAGAATCCCTTTATCTTCCCAACGGCCGATTCTCTTACCCCCTCGGTTGTCCGGCGATAAAACGCCACCTCATGACCATGAGACGTAAGCATGTCTGCCATCTTATCGACAACAGCCTCCTCCCCGCTATACTTCCCGTAATTATTATGGACAATAAGGACTTTCATAATTAATAAGAATATGTAGTCTATCAAGATAGAAATAAAATTTTTTCTTTATAAACTTGGCTTATTCTCTCCCAATTAAATAAATCCCTTTCCTTATAATTATTTTCACCCATTTGATAAATCATATTTTGATGAGTATACAAATAATCAAATTTTTCTACCAAATCCTTTTGAGAAGTATATATATAACCATTTACACCATTTTGTATTATATCATTGGCTATTCCAACGGGGGTTGAAATAACACATCGTCCTAATACAAAAGGTTCAACAATACTCTGTCCAAAAGTCTCACTATTGCTCGAAACTATTCCTATATTACTTTTCAAGTACAATAATCGTACATCTTCCTTACACAGTAAACCCGGGAACTCCACTCGATTTGAAATACCTAATCTTTCTGTTAAACCTTTCATTTCACTCAATAAATCACCAGCCCCAGGAAGTACTAACTTTGAATCATTATCATTTGTCCGCCTGATATGCTCTGCAAAAGCCCGAATAATGATATCTTGATTTTTACCATGTCTAAACTGAGCAGGAAAAATCATTTGCAAACCATTTTGAGGTAACGGACAATAATTTCCTGAGAAAAAAGAAGTAGATACTCCTAACGGCAATAATTCAATTTTATAAGACAATAGCTTAAATTTTTTACGCAAATAGCCACTCATGCAAATTACTTTATCCGCAAAACACAATAATCCCAATCCAATTATTACTTGTGCTACATAAGATTTCAATAAATGATTATGACGAAATCCATGTAGAGTATATATAATTCGAATTTTTTGCTTAAAGCATAATTTGAATTTAACATAAGCCATCAATGCTAACTGCCAATTATTTTGTACATGAACAACTCGTATCTTATTCTTAACCATTATATCAATTAAAGAAATCGCTAATTCCTTAAATTTTTCATGTCTGTCTAGACCATCAATCCGAAAGATCGGAATAGCCTCTATTTTTATTTTCTCCGACAATCCAGATTCTTGTTCATTTTCTCCGGCAACAGCACATACTTCAATACCATATCGATAAAGCGCTATCAACTCATCAGTCAAAAGCGTACTTAACCCTATTTTAAAATCTGATGCAAAGAACAGCAACTTACTCATAATCATTATTTATAATTTGCTCCAATAATTTTATATTTTTCTCCCAATTATGTTGTTCTTGTACATATCTATATGCAATCAAAGTTTTTTGACGTATTTCTTGACTATTATTAGCAATATATTTTATAGCGTCCTCACATTCCTGATAATTATGATACGTTAAATAAGCATCTTTAATTGAAGAAAAAGGATACATATTATGTTCCAAACCCAATACTATTTTTTTATACGCAAATGCGTCTAACACTTTATTCAAAATTCCACATTCCTTACGAACAGTTGTTATGTATATATCGATAGAATTAAAAAAATCACATAAATTTTCTACTTCACCCAAAAATATTATCCGATTTCTATCAAAATACTCTTTAACTGTATTATCCGCACCTCGGCCTGCAGCTATAACTTTTAACTGAGGATATTTCAATCTTAATTTAGGAAGATAAGATTTTACAAACCAGTCAATTTCAATAAGGGCGCCACACCCCCAATAATGTAATATTCCTAAAGTATATCCAAATTGCTTCTCCTTTATACAGTCTTCTGACGGAAGTACGACGCCATTCGTTACTGTATAAAAATTTGCTTTCTTATATTTTCTCTCTAAATATTTTTGATCATGAGAAGATACAACAATAATTTTTTTATATTTTTCAACAATCTTTCTCTCAATAGGTATATATTTTATTAACCGTAATACATCAAATATACAAGATTTTTTAAAAATAGAACTATATTTCCAACTAAACTTTATAGTACTTTTAAATCCTAAGGTTAATGCATCCACCAAAAAAATAGTGTTACAATGTCCCCCTTCCTTCAATAAATTCAACCCGGCAACAATCCCCATTGGTAAAATCCAATCCGATTTATTACACTTCGATAAATTATCTATAATTTCACAATTCGGGATATATCTTACCATCCTATTTGCAATAATAGAAAAGCCCGGAAATTTTATATTAATTGGGTCTATATATACATATAATTTTTTCTTCATACTATCTTTCTTTTTTTATAAGTCCTAACATCATTCCATAAAATCCGAACGGATAAGAAAGTGTCGCCATAGAGTAATTGACCACATTATCGGTATACATCGTAAGAGCAACCCCGACTATGCTACTCCCGGCTACGATAGCGCACATCTTTATAGATACATCGGTATATTTTTGATATACAAAAAAACTATGCACAATAATAGCAAAAACCGCCAACAGATATAATACGACACCTATGATACCACTGTCACAAGACATTTGAACATAATCGTTATGAGGCACTTTCAAGCCTCCAAACACGAAATTACTATACATATAGTTTTGGACACTTCCTATCCCCGAACCCATCAGTTCTTTTCCATCATAAAACCGACTTTGTAAATCTTCCCACATAGCAAAACGAGCGTTACTATTAATATCGTCTTTCGAGATTTCGCCCCGCTGCAACTGTTCGATAGATACATTCTCGCTATCCTTAAACATCTTCTCCCGTACTGAAGGTATAGCAAAAACAGCTACAACAAACAGTACCAATACAACAAAAATTACGGGTAACGATTTCATCTTGTATTTAAAGAAGAAAAATGTCATCAAAGCCAATGTAGTGCCCATAATACTGGTACGAAACACCCACACCAAACAAGGAAGCATAAACAACACGCATAGTAAAAGATTCTTCTTCCTTTCATCGGTATAATAAAAGAGAGCCAGAGAAAACACACACATCGTAATATAGTGTATCGCACTTGCCGTACCATACCAAAATACTCCGGGAAACAAAATCCAATTCAGCATTGGTATTATTAATACCGGTATAGAAATAACCGCTACTAACCGGGCTCCTAATCCGGCTTTGAGAAAAACCTCTTTATCCCGCACTGCCGCCGAAGCAAAAAGCATTATTAACAGAGGATAGAGGTATTTCAAAATTACCCGGAATCCATATCCGGGAGCCGGAGAATAACTCAACCCGATTACTAACCAAACAATATATAACAAATAAAGTACTATGGCCGGACTCCATTGCGGAGATCGCTTACAAATAAACAGGCCCACTATGCAAAAGATCTCTAATACCATTAAGCGAATAGCCATCAAATCTAATGCTCCGGGAGCCGATAGTGCTAATAATCCGGTAGAAAAAGTCAACACCCAAAACATCTCCGGGCCGTCCATCACCATCTTCTGCTCCCGATTCAGCGGGTTGACCATCACTCCCCGTTTCATCGTCAAGAACTTCAATCCCAACAAAGTGATAATAAGAAAATATATGTAGTTGAGTAAGTACATATTTACCGCTTAGCCGTTACCAATCTTTTATACAAATCATTAAACAACTGAGAATAGCGTTCGAAACTATACCTACGAACATACCGTATCGCTTCTGATGAATATTTTTGCAACAACTCAGGAGTCGCAATCAGCGATACGATTTTATTTGCCATATCGTCAATTGAACCCACCTCGTGCAACAGCCCGACTTCTCCGTCTTGAACAACTTCGGGCAATCCCCCTGTCCGAGAAACGACTACCACACAACCGTTTGCCATTGCCTCGATAGCCGTCAGTCCAAACCCTTCGCTACGAGAGGGCATCAGTACGATATCCATGCGGCGATACCACTCCGTCAATCTCTCCTGCGGTTGACGACCTGCCCACTCGACATTTTCGGTACAATCGCACTCTTGCACTTGTCGTTGCATTTTCACCCGCAAAGAACCGTCCCCCACAATCACCAATCGGGTATCAGGATATCGCTTTTTCACCTGTGCAAATGCCGGAACAACCAAATCCATACCCTTAATTTCTTCTAACCGACTGACAACCCCTATCGTGATTGGGCGAACAAAGCTCCTATTCTCTCTCACAATAGAAAAGCCAGGAGGCAACGCATTATAAATCGTAAAATGGTTGCGTTTGTTCAAAGGAGTATTCTCATTATACAATCGAGATGTCCCGAAGAAAGATCGCTCGGCCAGCTCGGTAATACATGTAAACGCCCGCACACAATGTCGTTGAATAAAATGTACCAGCCGTAAATTAGGATAGATATCGGCTGCCGTATGTGCCGTGGTAATAATCTGCCGTACACCTAACCATCGTAGCAACAGGATAGGAATAGCCCCCGGCGCCATATATTGCACATGAGCTACATCAGGCTTATGCAACTTCAATACCCTGCGTAATCCTTTGTATAAAAAAAGTATTCCCCGCCAACCATTCACTCGCGTTCCGGCAGAACTCAGACAAACCACCTCGCTACCGACTTTTTGAAATCGGACGACCATATCATCGCTATATTCAAAATAGCATGTCGTCACTACCTGATGTCCTCCGGCAACAAGTGCCTGTACGAGATTCAATGTCTGAATCTCCGTTCCTCCGGTTAATAAACAAGGTATGCAAATAAGGATTGTCATTAAATAATCTCTCCTACTTTTTTTAAGTATGATTCTGGATGCCATAATTCACGATAACAGCGATACGCATTTTTGGAATACATATCCCGATTAGATAGTATCTTATTTATGGCAGATGCTATATCTTTTTCCTTTTCAACCAATATTCCGCATTGATACGTCTCTATATATGATAAAGAAAGTAATTTTGTCGCTATAATTGGGACTCCACATTTTAAGTAATTTCCTATTTTACCAGCAGCCAACCCCATATAAGTGGCTCTATAACCAAGTTCTTTTTCGGAATATAATGCGATACCAACATCAGCAGAAGCTACTAATGAATCCAATTCATAAGTACTAACTGGATTTAAAGAAAACAAGACTTTTCCTCGATAATCAGACTCATAGACTTCCTCAAAATATTTATCATCTTCAACTCGGTGACTAACATGAAAAACCAACTTAACATTCTTATCCCAATTATAGGTAGAATCTGCAAGTTCTTTACATTTAAACCATTTACCAAATCCCCCCGAATGCAATACTATTTTCTGACCTTGTACTCCTAATCGCATTTGCAAGAAGTTGCTTTCCATATATATTTCTGGAGTAAATGAGGAATTTGGCAACAAAAGTATCTTATTATTTAGATTAAAATGAGTCAATAAAAATTGCTTGTGCCATTTATCATGCGTAATAATAATATCTGATTTTTCCAATGATTTATTTTCCAATCGTTGAAGCCTAGTTAAACATTGCACTTTTTCTGTTATGATTTGAGGATATTCCAACATAAAAAAAATATGTTTTTTTACCAAGAGTCGAGATATTTTCGAAGCAATAATATTTCCAATCGCATCCCCCCCCATCAAATAATCGACTCTTCTTGTCAATACAAAAGACAAAGTTTTCCATAACAATTTTAATGTTGTTGGCGACTCAAATCTCTTACTACGTTGTTTTACTTTTATTATCTGCAAATTTTCATGATCAAAAGATAACAAAATAAATTTGTTTGACTCTGATGTAATAAGTGTTATCCGATGATTATGATTTAATAGAAACCAAACCAATGTCTTTAGACTAGGTATTCTATCTAAAAAAGGTTCTCTCAATACCAATAATATATGTTTCATTTTTCTATCAACTCTATCCATTTAGGCAATATATTCGCTATATCATATCGCTTTACATATTGAAAAGCATTCTTCGATAATTTCTTTCTATATGTTTCATCATCGATTAAATGAATCAATTTCCCTACATATTCTTTCTTATCGAATGATTTCACAAGTTCTCCTGTTTCTCCCGGTTTAATTATATCATATACCGCAGAAAAACTATCAAAGGCAACAGGGACACACCCAAATTGCATAGCTTCTGTCAAACACATAGGAAAACCTTCAAAAATAGAGGTCATACAAAAAATAGAAGCCTTTTCATAATATGGCTTAGGATCTTGATATCCTACAAATTCTATGTTTGATATTCCCTCCGCCATATGTATAAGAGATTCTCTATCTGGGCCATCTCCTACAATTACCAATTTCCATTGAGGATATAATTTATATAATTTAGACCAAATACTTATCAGAATTGGAAGTTTTTTTGATCTATTATCTAAACGCCCAACAAATAACAAAAATGGATCCTTTGCTGAAATATTAGAAATATTTTTATATGTATTAGGATTTGGAATCGTTACATAATAATTATTGGGTAGCTTACAATACTTTTTTAATGTTTCTTTATATGAATCTGACAGAAGAACAACATATTGTGGGTGCTTTTGAATAAATTGATAATGATTTATCAATGATGTATGTATAATTCGTTTTACTCTTCTATACAAAAAGAATCGAACCACCCTTTTTAACCTTTCTAATATTGTTTTATTTCTCAAAATCATCAAATCCGAGAAAAGATGATTATAACAGCCCAATGGGTCACTATGCAAAACAGAAATAACTTTTATATTAGGATTTTCTACTTGCGATAAAAAATATGTTCCTTCATATAATCCATTTTGGTTAATAACGACTTTTATATCATTATTAACTAAGAATTCGTTATAAAATTTTATATTCTTAGGATCTTTAAGACTGGAAGATGGCAAATCTACTACTGTGACAGGATAATTATAATCGTCGTTCTTTCTTTCCCAATTTAAATAAAAAACATTATGCCCTTTTTCTAAAAGCGACTTTGCTAAAATATCTGTCACTCGTTCCACACCTCCTCGTTGAGGATTAAAACAAGTGGGATATGCAAATAGTATATTCATAAACCCAATTTACTTATTATTAGTAGAATCCCCCCCAAGTAATATTTTTTTTCTTAATTTCAACAGGATTTCCGGCTAAAACCACATTAGAAGCCTCTATCTTTTTAGCCACAACAGAATTTGCACCAATAACAATGTCATGTGAGATCTCCACCCCCTTCAATATTGTTGAATTACAACCAATCCATACATTATTACCTATAATTATATCTTTTTCTATATTTGTTCTATTTCCTTGATCATCAAATATACCATGTGCATCATGATCCATCATAGTT
>QRFC01003042.1_pt1 | contig 11541 bp, 10 predicted proteins | sample 1861061 | NCBI WGS metagenome assembly QRFC01 (sample SAMN09711282, study PRJNA482702) | Human gut metagenome, whole genome shotgun sequencing project. | reverse complement strand
GAAGGAGGGGTAACACATGGACGTTGTTGGGCGAAAAGTTGTTAAAACGCGGGCGGCTCATGTGTGCTTCGGCTGCGGGAGAAAATTCGAGCAAGGGGCTATGATGGAGCGCAGTTGCGTTTTCGATGGAACGCCGTGGACGTGCTATCTGTGCGAGAGCTGTCAGAAAGCGTCTTCTGAGTTAGGATGGCAAGACGAGTATGGATTTGGGGACTTGCGCGAACGTTCGCTCGAGATTGAGAGGGAGGCATTCCATGCTGACAATCACGATTAAAGCCAACGTCCCCGCCGCTGACGCTCAGGGCATCAAGGAGCGCATCGCCATGGACATCGAGCGATACGGCGACGTAAAGGTCGTGAGCATCGTGAGCGACCGGGGGCGGGAAGAACAGCTACGAATGAAATAACGCCTGCGGGCGGAAAAGAAAGGAATTTTACTATGAAAAAGTACATCGGAACGAAACTTATCGAGGCGGCACCGGCTATCCGTAAGGGCGGCAAAGTTTATGAGAAGACTCATTCTATCCCGAGAAGCATGGACCCCGAGGAAGATGGATACAAAGTTCGCTACCCTGACGGGTACGAATCTTTCAGCCCGAAGCAGGTTTTTGAAGAGGCGTATCGCCCGACTGACGGGCTGAGCTTTGGACTTGCTATCGAGGCGGCGAAGAAAGGAATGAAGATCGCACGCCGCGGCTGGAACGGTAAGAACCAGTACGTCGAGCTTGCGGAGCGTATCAGCTACGAGAACGCCGCGCACGAGGTAATTAACGCCAAGCACGAGGCCATCGGAAACAAAGCGCTTGCCTTTGTCGGCACATCCGGCGTACAGCTCGGATGGCTGGCCTCGCAGGCTGACATGCTGGCTGATGACTGGATGATCGTCGGGGACGAGGTGGCCGAGAGAAAGCTCAAAATGGCATAAGAAGAGGCAGGGCGAAAGCCCTGCTTCTCTTTTTGCCGTGAGGGAGAACCCCTTTCTTTTCTTTTATATTTCTTTTCTTTCGGGAGAGGATGCTATACGCAAGATGTATCTATGTTGTGTGTATGTAACTATACAGGGGGAGAGCGTAGAAAGGAAAGAGAAAGTTTCCGCGCCCGTGGTGAGAAATAAAAGATGTCGTGTTACCGTCGGAAATAGGAAGCTCGGTTCTCCGAGCGGGGATAAGAATGCTGCGCGATAAGGCCGAGGACGGGGGGCTTGCAGCATAAAAAAGAAAGGCGGTGGCGGCATGGCGAAAATTGGGCATCCTCCAAAATATGCGACGGTTGAAGAAATGCAGGCCGTCATTGACCGATACTTTGAAGATTGCAAGGGTGAGCCAATCATCGGGGACGACGGGATGCCGATTCTCGACAAATTCGGGCAGCCGTTTATCATTCATCAGCGACCGCCGACGGTGACGGGGCTGGCGCTCGCACTTGGATTTACAAGCAGACAGGCGCTGCTGAACTATCAGGCGAAGAAAGAGTTCGTTGACACGGTTACGCGCGCGAAGTCCCACATCGAGGCTTACGCAGAGGAACGCCTCTTCGACCGAAACGGTCAGCGTGGCGCGGAATTCAGCCTGAGATACAACTTCCGCTGGGTAAATGACGAGAAAAAGGACGACGGCGGAGAGAGCGTGTGCGGGGTGGCAGAGCTGCCCGCGGTAATGCCTGTTCCGCAGGACGCGGGAGGTGATGCAAATGGCGAAGCGTAGCGTGGTATGGAAGCCGCAGCCCAAGCAGGCACTCTTTATGAGCCGATGGGAGGATGAGGCTCTATACGGCGGCGCAGCCGGTTAGGCGGGGGGAAATCCGATGCGTTGGTCATCGAGGCATTGCGGCAGGTGGATATCCCGTATTACAAGGCGATCATTCTGAGAAAGACCTTCCCGCAGCTTGCCGAGCTCATTGACAAGACGCTGAACTACTACCCGCGTATTTATCCGGGCGCGCGCTACAACGGCAGCAGCCACACGTGGACATTTCCGAGCGGGGCGAAAATACTCTTCGGCTCGATGCAGTACGCAAAGGACAAAATCAAGTATCAAGGCCAAGCGTATGACTTTATTGCATTCGACGAGCTGACCCACTTTACGTGGGAGGAATACAGCTACCTCTTTTCCCGCAACCGACCGAACGGGCCGGGGACGCGTGTATACATCCGCAGCACGGCGAACCCCGGCGGCGTGGGGCACGGATGGGTCAAGGAACGTTTCATCACGGCAGCGCCGCCGATGAGGACCATCCGCGAGGATGCGGTCGTGCGCTTTCCGGATGGGCACGAAGAACATCGGCAGAAGAGCCGAATCTTCGTGCCGAGCACGGTATTCGACAATAAGATACTGCTCAAAAACGACGACAGCTATTTGACGCGCCTTGCGTCAATGCCGGAGGCAGAAAAGAACGCACTGCTCTACGGAGATTGGGATACGTTCTCCGGGCAGGTGTTTACCGAGTGGCGCAATGACAGCGAACACTACCGCGACCGCATCAATACGCACGTCATCGCGCCGTTTCATGTGCCGAAGGAGTGGCCGATCTGGTGCGCAATGGACTGGGGCTATTCAAGGCCGTTTGCCATCGGCTGGTTTGCGGTCGACCAAGACAGGAGGCTCTACCACATCCGGGAATATTACGGCTGCACGGGCACGCCGAACGAGGGCGTGAAGATGGAGCCGACGGCGGTTGCCCGCGAGATGAAGCGCATTGAGGCAGAAGACCCAAATCTCAAGGGGAGGAGCATCTTCCGTGTGGGCGATCCCGCCATTTGGGGTACGCAGGGCACGGAGAGCATCGGCGCTCTCTTTGAGCGCGAGCGTGTCTACTTTGAGAAGGGGGATAACGCCCGCATCGACGGTAAGATGCAGCTGCACAACCGATTCGCGTTCGATGAGAACGGCGTTCCGATGCTGTATATCTTCGATACGTGCAAAAATTTCATTCGCACGGTGCCAAACCTCGTTTACGACGAAAAGGACGTTGAGGACGTGAACACCGAGCAGGAGGATCATATCTACGACATGACACGCTATGTGTGCATGGAGAATCCCATTGCGGCACGGGTAAATAAGCCGCCGAAGCTGGTCTCGTACGACCCGCTGGACATCAATACGCCGAGCTACGACAGATACGCGTGGTTCCAACACAACTGACAGGAGGGGAAGACATGGCAGGGACGAGAAAATTCCCGCAGACGCAGCAGCAGGCCGACGCGGCTGGCGCTGCTGCGATGTTGGATGCAAAGGCAGAAGCGCCGCTTGTAGGCGCATTCCGCGACAGCGACGCGGCGATGAGCAGCGGCGTAGCCATCGGCAGCAAGGATATCGGTGACGCCGTAGAAACGCTGCAAAAGTACAAGCAGGGCAAGAGCAACTTCGAGAATCGCATTATCAGCGAGGAGCGCTGGTGGAAGCTTCGGCATTGGGAGGATATCCGACACGGGGCGAAAGACGCGGGGGAATCGCCCGAGCCTGCGAGTGCATGGCTGTTCAATTCGATCATGAATAAGCACGCCGACGCGATGGACAACTACCCCGAGCCCGTATGCCTGCCTCGCGAGCAGAGCGACGAGGAAAGCGCGCAGACGCTCTCGTCTGTGCTGCCGGTCATCATGGAATACAACGAATTTGACAGCACATACAGCTTCGAGTGGTGGGAAAAGCTCAAACACGGTGTGGCGCTCTATGGGGTGTTTTGGGACAAGGAGAAAGACAACGGGCTCGGCGACATCGCTATCGAGGGCATTGACCCGCTGAATATCTTCTGGGAGCCGGGTATTGAGGACATCCAGAAGAGCCGCAACGTGTTTACGGTGGCGCTCGTCGACCGCGACATCATCGAGGACGAATACCCGCAGTTTGCGGATAAGCTCAGCGGCAGCAGCATTGAAACGGCAAAATACGAGTACGACGACACAGTGGACACGAGCAACAAGGTCGCCGTGATCGACTGGTATTACCGCAAGAAGGCCACAGACGGGAGGACGGTACTGCACTACGCGAAGTTTATCGACGAGGAGCATATCATCTACGCCAGCGAAAATGACCCAGAATATGCGGAGGGCGGCTTCTACGAAGACGGCGAATATCCGTTCGTGTTTGACGTGCTGTTCCCAGAAAAGGGCACACCTGCGGGATTCGGATATACGGCCATTGCAAAGGATCCGCAGCTCTACATCGACAAGCTGTGGGGCAACATCCTCGAAACTTCAATGATGGGCAGCAAGCGCCGGTACTTTGCGAGTGAAAGCCTGAACATCAACGAAGAAGAGTTCCTTGACTGGCGCAAGCCGATCATCCACGTGTCCGGCCAGATCGACGAGAGCAGGCTCCGCGAAGTAACGACGCGCCCGCTCGATTCCATCTACGCGAATATCGTGCAGATGAAGATCGACGAGATGAAGGAAACGAGCGCAAACCGCGACGTTTCCAACGGCGGCACGTCCTCCGGCGCGACAGCTGCTGCGGCGATCAGCGCATTGCAGGAAGCGGGCAACAAGGCGAGCCGCGATATGATTTCGGCGTGCTACCGCGCGCAGGCGAAGATCGTGAAGCTGTGCATCGAGCGCATGCGGCAGTTCTACGACGCAGCGCGTACTTTCCGCATCACGAATGAAATGCCCTACGAGTATGCGCAGATCGGCGTGAACGAGCTCGGCGATCAGGTGACTGGTGTGGATAGCCTCGGCAATGACCTGTTCCGCAGGCCGGTCTTTGACATCAAGATCAAGGCGCAGAAGAAGAATCCCTTCTCCCGTGCGGAACAGAACGAGCGGGCAAAAGAGCTGTATTCGCTGGGATTCTTCTCCCCAGACAGGGCACAGGAAAGCATGATTGCGCTCGACATGATGGACTTCGAAGGAATCGACAAGATCAAGAGCCAGGTCAACGAGGGCGCGACGCTCTACAACGTCGTGCAGCAGCAGAGCGATCAGCTGCAAAAGGCGCTCGCGGTTATCCAGCAGCTTACGGGACAGGACATGGGCATCGGAACGGCGGGCGGCACGCAGAGTGGCGGCTCGACACGTAAGAGCGGCAGCGGTGGAATTGAGAGCAAGAACGCTGACGCACAGAGCGCACAGACGCCGTACATGCAGAAGCTTGCCGAACAGTCTAAGCCGAACATGGACACGGGAAGCAGCGCGGCAATGCCGGGGGTGTAAGTGCATGACGATGGTTCACATCGAGCACGAAATTGGTCGCTACATGATCCTGTGCGAAGGACATTCGGCGGACGAGAAATGCTGCAATTACATCACGGGTGTGATGTATGCCTTCGGCGGCTATGTGAAGAACATGGAAGCTGAGGGAGAGTGCGAGGTCTATGGCTTCGAGATAGACGATGGTGCGCCGCGCTTCCTCATCCACTGCGGCGGCGACGAGCGCATCGAGGCGGCATTCATCGCCGCGTGCATCGGGCTCAAGCAGCTGGAAGACCCGAGGCCGGACGCGATCTGCGTGCACGTCAAAGAGAATTAAAAAATTTTTCTCGCCCGTGGTGAGACGGAGGAAGCCGCATGTTACGCTTTAGGCGTGCGAGTGGCTTCCTCCTATTCATACGCCCGCGAGGGAGGGGCGGCGTTTTTCTTCATCTTTTCGCCGCTCTCCCCTCCCCTGCGGATGATGGGAAGCGCTGCACGGCCTACACGGAGGGCCGAATATCCGCGATTTGACAAGCAGGAGGGATACCATGAACCTCAAAACTACGCTTCGCGTGATCCTGAGTCTCTTTGATGGCGGCGCTGCCGCTGCGGGGGCCGCTGCCGGTGCATCGGGCGGCGCTGAGGGAGGCGCGAGCGCACAGGGCGAGACCACGAATGCAAGCTCTTCTCCCACCCGGAAGGGCAAAACGGGCGAATACGCCAACGTCGTGTTCGGCAAGCAGGAGACACCTGACGATACGGGGACCTCTTCTGGCGAGCCGAAGGGCGAGGGCGCGAAGATGCAGCAGCACGACGCCGGGGCTGCGGAAAAAGGCAGGGAAGACCTGAAAAAGGAGTTCCTTGACCTCGTAAACGGCAAATACAAGGACGTCTATACCGCGGAGACGCAGCGCATCATCAACCGCAGATTCGGCGAAGAGAAGGCCAAAGACCAGAAGATCGCAGATTCGCAGCCCATTATCGACACACTGATGCGCCATTATGGCGTGTCGGACGGCGATATGAGTAAGCTGCGTGCGGCTTTTGAGGGCGATGCGGCGCTCAACAGCGTGCTCTACAATGCGGAAGCGGAGAGCATGGGCATGAGCGTGGAACAGTACCGCGAGTATGCGCGGATGCAGCAGGAAAACGAAGCGCTCAAACGCCAGGAAGAAGACAGGCAGCGCCAGCAGAAAGCCGACGAGACTTATAACGACTGGATCCGTCAGGCGAGCGAGCTGGTCGGCACGGCGGACGCACCGGGCGAGTACCCTGACTTCGACCTCAAGCGCGAAGTCGCGGAGAATCCGCGTTTCATTGCGATGCTGCGTGCTGGCGTTCCTGTAAAAGACGCTTACGAGGTATCCCATTTAGGCGACATTCAGGCTCGTAGCGCGGCGAAAGCTGCGGCGGAGATGGAAAAGCGCGTGATGGACAATGTCCGCGCGAAAGGAATGCGCCCGAACGAGAATGGAACCACTTCCCAGCCGGGGGTCATTGTCAAGAGTGACCCGAGCAAATTCACGAAGGCCGACCGCGCAGAGATCGCAAGGCGCGTTCGGCGCGGCGAGCGCATCGTATTCTGATGCCCGCCTAATTTACCGACTGTAAGAAGGGAGACAAAACTCGATGAAGAAGTTCAAAGACATTTTCATTCTGCCCGTTATTCTGAGCCTGTTTGAGGGCCAGACGAACGTGACGACCGATGCCGGTCTCTCGGGCGAGATGAAGACCTACTACTGCGACACCCTGATCGACAACGCCGAACCCGAGCTGGTGCATGACCGCTTCGCGCAGAAGCGCAACATCCCCAAAGGCAAGGGCAAGGAAATCGAGTTCCGTAAGTATGATCCGCTGCCCAAGGCCTTGACGCCCATCACCGAAGGCGTGACGCCCAAGGGACGTAAGCTGTCCATGACCACGCTGACCGCGCAGGTCGACCAGTACGGCGATTTCGTCGAGATTTCCGATATCCTCGACCTGACCGCCATCGACAACAACCTGCAGGAAGCGACGGTGCTGCTCGGCTCTCAGGCGGGCCGCACGCTCGACACCATCACCCGCGAGGTCATCAACGGCGGCTCCAACGTCCAGTACGGCGAAGGTCAGGTGACGGGCCGTCATCTGCTCGTTGGCGGCGAGGCCGCGGGCAACCACTATTTCACGGTGCGCGCCGTCCGCAAGGCGGTTCGCTTCCTGAAAACCATGAACGCCCCGCGCTATGAGGGTTCTTACTGGGCCATCATTCACCCTGACTGTTCCTACGACATTCAGGATGACCCTGATTGGAAGCGCCCGCACGAGTACAAGGACACCAGCAACATCTACGACGACGAGATCGGCAAGATCGCGGGCGTCCGCTTTATCGAGACGACCGAAGCGAAGGTGTTCCACGCGGATGACCTGACTGAGGGCGCACGCGACCTGACCGTCAAGAGCGCATCCAGCAAGGTCTTGACCGTAAACGAGGCCATCACTACTGCTGACGCCGCAAAGTTGGCTGGCCGTGAGGTCGTCATCGGTGGTGCACTTCTTGAGATCGAGAGTGCCACGGCCGCGGGTGCTGGCAGCGCGACGATCACGTTGAAAGAAGCGCCTGCTGCCACCCCGACGGCGTCGACCACCATCTATCCGGGCGAAGCCGGTGCGAAGGGCCGCAACGTCTACTCCACCCTCATCATGGGCGCGGAGGCTTACGGTACGACCGAGCTGACCGGTGGTGGCCTTGAGCACATCGTCAAGCCGCTCGGCTCTGCCGGTACGGCTGACCCGCTGAACCAGCGTGCAACCGTCGGCTGGAAGGCGACCAAGGTCGCCGAACGTCTGGTTGAGGCGTATATGATTCGCGTGGAGACCACTTCTACGTTTGACGAGACCCCGCTGACCTAACCACCAAGGGGGCGGCTGTGAACGCCGCCCCCGCCACTGAAACGGAGGAAAGACCGATGAGCGAAGCAAAGAACGCCGTTGCGGCTGTGAACGCCGCCCCCGCGGGCGAGGAGTACGTCAGCGTCCGCCTGTTCAAGGACAGCGGCAAGTACAAGGATGACCTGCTGGTGTGCGTGAACGGCGAAAGCTGCCTGATTCAGCGCGGCGTGACCGTACAGGTCAAGAGAAAGTTCCTGTGGGCCATCCAGAACCAGATGAGACAGGATGCCTCGACCGCAAATCTCATCCAGACGATGAGCAGCGACTACGTTGAGAGCGCGAAGGCCCACAACGCGTAAGTGAATACGACCGCGAGACACGAAAAATGAGTTGCGACACGGCGCAGCAAGGGACGAAAAAGTCGCTCTTGCTGCGCCGTTTTCCATAAGAGAGGTGACAACATGGTTATTGAAAATGCTTACGCGCTCGAAGAGATCAAGCTCGGGCGCAGGGGCGAGAATCAGGCGCGCAAGGTCGTCTTTGACGTGCTGGGAAAGTGGCGCGAGGGCTATGGCGATGGCGTGGCGAGCCTGATCGTGCAGCGAAACGGCGATGCGCAGCCGTATCCCGTGACGGTGACGGAAGATAACGGCGCGCTCGTGTGGCTGGTATCGAGCGTTGATACGGCGGTTGCTGGTGAGGGCGCGGCAGAGCTGCGCTATACCGTGGGCGATACTATCGTAAAGAGCCAGATATACAAGACGCGCGTGCGCGAAACGCTGGAAGACAGCGGCGAAACACCGCCTCCGGGCTACCAAAGCTGGGTCGATGAGGTTTTGCAGGCGGCGGCGGATGCGGAGACGGCGGTTTCCAAGATGCCATACGTCGACGAGACCACGGGCAACTGGTTCAAGTGGGACGCCGCGGCGGGCGCTTTTGCCGACACGGGCGTTGCCGCGACCGGGCCGCAGGGCGAGGTCGGGCCCAAAGGTGATACCGGCGCGACCGGCGCGACGGGGCCGCAGGGCCCCAAAGGTGAAACCGGCCCGCGCGGCCCACAGGGAGAGCAGGGCATTCAAGGCGAGACCGGCCCCGCTGGCCCGCAGGGACCCGTCGGCCCCAAGGGAGATACTGGTGACACCGGCCCGCAAGGGCTTAAAGGCGATACGGGCGAAACTGGCCCGGTCGGCCCGACAGGACCCATTGGTCACCAAGGAGAGACTGGACCGGCGGGTCCGCAAGGAGAGACTGGCGAACGCGGTCCAAAGGGCGAGACCGGCGATAAGGGCGACAAGGGTGACGCCTTTACCTACTCCGACTTCACAAAGGAACAACTGGAAGGCCTGCGTGGCCCGCAGGGCATTCAGGGGCCCAAGGGTGAAAAAGGTGATACCGGCGACACTGGGCCCCAAGGTGAAAAGGGCGACAAGGGCGATACAGGCGAGACCGGGCCTCGCGGCCCGCAAGGCGGGCAGGGCATCCAAGGCCCGACAGGTCCGCAGGGCGAAAAGGGCGATACTGGTGCGCAGGGACCGAAGGGTGCGACGGGCGACACGGGCCCGCAGGGCCCGAAGGGGGACACAGGCAGCGGCTTCAAGGTGCTGGGCTATTACGACACGGCAGGAGCGCTGGACGAAGCCAAGCTTGCAACTGCGCAGCCGGGTGACGCTTACGGCGTCGGCACGGCGGAGCCTTACGATATCTACATCCTGAACGGCACGACGGGCAAGTTCATCAATAACGGCCCCCTGCAAGGTGCAAAGGGCGATAAGGGAGACACGGGAGCCCAAGGCCCCAAGGGAGACCAGGGCGACGTTGGCCCGACCGGCCCGGCTGGTCCTACCGGACCGCAAGGCGAAGTTGGTCCGCAAGGTCCTACGGGACCAGCGGGCGCGGATGGAGCCAAAGGCGCGGACGGGGCTGCCGGTAAGGACGGCGTGACATTCACGCCGAGTATGAGCGACGACGGCGACCTGTCGTGGACGAACGACGGCGGCAAGGCGAATCCGCAGACCGTGAACCTCAAGGGCCCGAAGGGCGACACGGGCGCACGGGGGCCTGCCGGTGCTGACGGCGCGAAGGGAGACACCGGCCCCGAGGGGCCAAGGGGGTTGCGCGGCGAGAAAGGCGATACCGGCGAAACCGGCGCGACGGGCGCAACTGGCCCCGAGGGTCCGGCAGGGCCGAAGGGCGATACCGGCCCAGAGGGACCAAGGGGCCCGCAGGGTGAGCAGGGGCCGCAGGGCAAGACTGGTCCGCAAGGTGAAACCGGCCCGCAAGGCCTGACGGGTCCCCAAGGCAAGACGGGCCCCGCCGGTGCGGATGGCGCGAAAGGTGCGGACGGCGCAAAAGGCGCGACCTTTACCCCTGCTGTGTCCGCGGCGGGAGACCTGAGTTGGACGAACGACGGCGGGCTTGCGAATCCCGCGACGGTCAACATCAAAGGCCCCAAGGGAGACCAGGGCGAGCAGGGTGAGAAAGGCGCAACCGGTGCGACCGGCCCGCAGGGCCCCGCAGGCCCCGTCAATGTCCCCTCCACCACCAAGCTCATCAAGGGCAACGGCTCGGGCGGGCTGGTGGCGGCGTCTCGCGGAAGCGATTACATCGCAAGCGGCAACATCGTCAAGCAGACGCTCGTGAGCACGGAGACCACGCCCACCGAGAACTACGCTATCAACTGGTACTTTCAATAAGGAGGCGCTGAGATGGCAAGTGCAAAACTCGGCACCAAAGCCGTCGGCAGTATCGTCAAACTGAACGTCAACGGTGCAGCGAAAGAGTTTATCGTCGTCCATCAGGGCAAACCGAGTTCTCTGTACGACGAATCCTGCGACGGCACTTGGTTGCTGATGAAGGACATCTTCGAGGCCACACGATGGCACAGCTCGGATGTGAACAATCTGGAGAACAGCACCATCCACAGCATACTGAACAGCACGCTCTTGAACGCGTTTGAGAGCAACATCAGGGACGCAATCAAGCAGGTGAAGATTCCGTATCGCAAGAACGGCGGTTCCAGTGGCTCGGATCAGAGTGGTGCTAACGGCTTGCTCTGCAAGATTTTCCTGCTGTCCGGCTACGAGATTGGCTTCACGACCAGCGATAACCCCTACTTCCCGCAAGATGGTGCGAAACTGTCCTACTTTGAATCTGGAACCGACACGTCCGCCAACAACAAGCGTATTGCGAAACTGAACGGCTCGGCCGACCACTGGGGGCTCCGTTCACCGTTCACCTACAGCACCAGCTTGGTGTGGCTCGTCAACTACGACGGCGTCGTCGAGACCAGCAAAGCATCCAACTCAACTGGCATCCGCCCCGCGCTCATTCTTCCGCCCGACATGGAAGTCGACAGCTCTGGCAATGTCACGCCACCCCCTCCCGCTACACACAAGACCCTCATCAACGGCACGGTGTACGAAGTCAAGGGCGGCAAGTGCCTCGTCAACGGCACGGTGTACAACATCAAGAAAGGCAGGACGCTCATCAACGGGACGGGGTATGACATCAACTTTGAGCCGGATGTGAGCTTGACGTGGTACTTC
>QRFC01003027.1_pt1 | contig 11571 bp, 9 predicted proteins | sample 1861061 | NCBI WGS metagenome assembly QRFC01 (sample SAMN09711282, study PRJNA482702) | Human gut metagenome, whole genome shotgun sequencing project. | reverse complement strand
CTCTTCGGTATTAAAAAAGTATTCCTTTTTTCTCTTTCAGTAAACGGGCACCGCTGATAATAGAGATCACACCTGCTGCGATTCCTACTACTGTAACAACAATACCCACTGCAATTCCTGCAGCACCGGCTAATCCCATTGCTTTATATGCTTTTTCATTCATACTCGTGTTCTCCCCCGTTCCTATTTTGCTCCGTACTGTTCATAATATGCGTCGATTGCTGCTTTTAATGTATCATCGATCACAACTTTTCCATTGCATTCTTTGTTATACAGGCATTCTACAACTTCTTCCATCGTTACGATTGCTGCTGTATCGAATCCGTACAGATCTTTGATCTCATCTAACGCACACTTCTCGCCGCCTTTTCCGACTTCCATACGGTTCAGAGATACCATCAGACCTACGATTGTTACATCTGCTGCGCCTTTTACTTTCGGAACAGTCTCTTCCATGGATTTACCTGATGTTGTCACATCTTCGATCATGATCACACGATCTCCATCTTTTAATTTGCTTCCAAGAAAGCTTCCCTTATCTGCACCGTGGTCTTTCTCTTCTTTACGATCAGAACAGTAACGTACTTCTTTTCCATACAGATCACTGTAAGCGATCGCTGTTACAACTCCAAGCGGAATTCCCTTATAGGCCGGTCCGAATAATACATCAAAGTCATCTCCGTATGTATCATGGATTGCTTTTGCATAATACTGACCTAACTTCTTAAGCTGTGATCCTGTTACGTAGGCTCCGGCATTCATAAAAAACGGGGATTTTCTTCCACTCTTTAATGTAAATTCTCCAAATTTGAGCACGTCGCTCTCTACCATAAATTCAATAAACTCCTGCTTATAACTTTCCATTTTGATTACCTCCATATATTTCAGACGCTGTGTGTCTTATTATTGCATCATAATTCCATTTAATTTTATCATAAGAAAATCACTTTTTCAATTCACGCATACAGAAAAACTGTCACTGCCTGTATTTCTTATATACTTCGGCCAAAAAAGAAAGGGTTCGGAAGGCACACTCTCCTCCCGAACCCCTTTTATATACCAAAGTATGCAAGAGAAGTTGCCAGTGGCAACTTCTCTGTACTTTCGCTTTACATGATCTTCGTCTCTTCCAGTTTTTCTGCAAATGCCTCATTCATCCGGATCACCGGTTTACGAAGGAGCAATCCAAGGATCAGAGACAGGATCAAAAAGATTCCAAGCTTTCCAAGTTCTGTCCAGTAGGTCATACCATACATACCGCCAATTGTCTCCCTAAGCGCCGCCATGCTGTGAGCGAATGGCAGTAACGGATATACGGCTTTGAAGAAGGCCGGTGCGACTTCAATTGGGAAGGTTCCTCCGGAACCTGCCACTTGCATAACCAGAAGTACAACGCTGACCGCTTTTCCGATATCTCCGAATGATACTGTCAGTGTATAGATGATATTCACATATACAATGCTCGAGAACCATCCTGCCAGCATGAAGAGGAACGGATGCTTACACTGAATTCCCAGGTATAACAGATCCCCCAGACAGATCAGGGTACTCTGCAGGAGACCTACGATCAGGAAGAGGAGATATCGTCCCAGGTATTCCTGATGCGGTTTTACTTTCTTAAGACCTTCGGTGCATTTTGACGAAACGCCTGTCTTTAACATGGCAACCAGCACAATTCCACCGATCCAGATCGACAGTGTGGAATAGAACGGTGCCATCGAAGAACCATAATTTTCAATCTTATAGACCTGATTTGTCTTCAGGCTTACCGGTGCTGCCAGGAACTCTCCGATCACATTAGAATCCCCGGAGATCAGTTCTTCTAATTGTGAGAAATCACCGCTTTGCTGCATTTCTCCGATTTTTCCTGTCGTATTGCTGATTTTTTCTGCTGCTGTATTGAGCAGATTGCAAGAATGATTCAGCGCTGTGTTAATCTGTGTCAGATCAGCCGACGCTGAAGTTGACAAATCATATACCCCGTCTACACCTTCATCCAGGCGATCCATCAAAAGGTTCAGATTACTGCTTGTGTCTCCCATCGAATCTCCCAGTTCATCCAGACTGCTCTTTACATTCTTCTCAAAGTCTGTCTTGATTCCGGCAAGGCTGTCTGCACTTGATTTCACCAGTTTATCTAATTCTGCTTTATCCGTTACTGCTGTATCTGCCGCTCCCTGAAGCGAAGATGCTGTGGACTTAAGCTTATCCCGAAGCTCTGTCTGTGTCGCAATCGTCTCTCCCAGTTTTCCGGAAATACTTCCCTTTAATGCATTCAACTGCGCATTATTTCCAACGTTTATTTCATCTATTGCCGATTTCAGCGAAGTATAGGAATCAATCACTTTCTGAACTCTGGATGCCAGGGTATTCAATGTTCCCGCCACATCGTCCGCGCTCTGAGAGTTTGATGAAAATGCTGAATCAATAATTTCCGACATCTGATCATAGAATTCTTTTCCGGAATTAATTGCCGCATTTATTCCGTCTGTTGCACCGCTGACTGTCTCATCAATTCCACTGAACGATTTTTTCACCTTTTTCAGTGAATCTGTCGTGTTCTTGGAATGCTCCTGTGTTTCCTTCAGGAAACTTCCTGTTGTATCCAGAAGCTGCTGTGCAGAAGTTGTCATTCCCGAAAAAGAGCTTAATGTAGACGATGCCGCACTCAAATCCGAGCCGATCTGATTTAAATTATCCGCAAGATTTTGTGCGATTGCTTCCACTCCGTCCTGATCCGCTACATTCGTAACTGCCTTAAACGCAGTGATCACAGTATCACTGATCGTCTCTACAAATACCTCATTAACCTGTCTCTGGATCGCACTTGCTCCTTTATCCGTTACTTTTGGTGCGATTGCATTTTCCTTGGCATTCGAATAGTATGTGATACTTGGTTTCTGGATATTTTCAGAAAAAATACTCATCATATTTGAGCTGAAGTCCTTCGGTATCACAATTGCTGCATAATATTTTCCGGACTTTACACCGTCTATGGCTTTTTTTCTTCCGGTAAAAACCCAGTCAAGCTGCGAATTGCTTCGAAGCGATGTCAGTACCTGATCTCCTATATTGATCTGTAACGGAATCAGGCTTCCCTCATATCCTTCATCAACGCTTGCGACTGCAACCTTCAGATTACCGGTATTGCCATACGGATCCCAGCTTGCTGCTATATTGAACCACGCATAAAGGCAGGGTACAACTGTAATTCCCATGATAACAATCATTGCGATTACATTATTTTTAATACGCTTTATATCTCTTCGGAAGATTTCCCATATATTTTTCATTCGCCTCTTTCCTCCTTTATCTCATGGATCAGATCTTCTGTTGTCATACCTGTCATAGCAAGCTGTCTTTGCATCTTGTCATGCAGATATTCTACAACGATCAGATATACTGCAAGTCCGATCAGCGATACGATCCACAATATCAGGAAGACCAGTTTTGACTCCAGACTGAACATCAGTATCAGGAAAACCAGTGGTATGATGATCATTCCAAGGAATCCCCATCGGATCATCTTTGGATAACGTTTTTCAAATTTTTCGGATTTCACAAGAAATTCCTGTTTCCATTCATCATCTTCCATAAGTGTCTTCATCATCATTGTCAATTCCGGACGTTTCCGTTCGGCCGACTCCGTCTCCCCAAGCATTAACTCTGTCTCAGACAGACGTTTATCGAACAAGTGATTCAGGTTCATAAGCAACGGACGTAATACCAGACCGATGAAAAGAGAGATTGGGAAAAATATCGCAAGAATCCCCAGATACTTCCAGATATTTGCTCCATACATTCCTGCAATACATTCACGCATGGCACTGATTCCATATGTGAATGGAAGAAGCGGATGCAGTCTCTGGAAAAATGCCGGTGTCATCTCGATCGGATACGTTCCTGCCGATCCAGGAATCTGCAGGATAACAAGTACAACTCCCAGTGCCTTTCCAATGTGTTTAAAGGTCAATGCCAGTGCGTAGATCAGATTAACATAAACCAACGAACAGAATACACCCACACATACAAACGCTACCGGATGTACACACTGTACTTTCAATAATAAAATATCACCGACACATACGATCAGTCCCTGTACAAGACCTACTGCAACAAATAACAGCCATCTTCCAAAGTAGGCCTGTCCGGCTGTAAACTTCCGTACCTTTTCATCTTTATCAACTTCCTGTTTCAGAATTGATACCAGAATCAGTCCTCCTACCCAAAGTGCAAGATTTGTGTAAAATGGTGTCATTCCCGAGCCATAATTTTCTACATCATATAACACATTTGATTTGATGCTCACCGGAGAGGACATAAAATCTGCAATTGAATCCGCATCAAGTCCTTCCAGTGAAGTCAGTTTATGATACATCTCTGAACTCTGTAATGCATTTAAATCCGTCTGAACAGATGCCAGTGACTCATCAACCTGTGTTAACACATCTCCTGTCTGTCCCAATGCAGACGCACTGCTTTTCAGGCTGTCATTTAACTGATTTAAAATCGTCTTTAATTGTTCTACTGTCGGCTCAACTCCGGTCAAAGCCGCAGAAAGATTTCCGCTCAGTGAAGCCAGACTGTCCAGTGACTGATTCAGCTGTGGCAGAATCTTCTGATCCAGATTGGTACGGTAATTTTGCAGACTGTCTTTACTTTCTTTCGCAAGTTTTTCCAGTGAAGTACGTGTATTCTTTGCTGTTGTCACTGCGTTTTGAATCCCTTGATTCCCTGTTTTCAGTGAAGATACCAGCTCCTGTAACGATGCATTCTGGTTCTCCAATTCTGTAATTTTCTGTCCGATCACAGCAGATATCTGTTGTCCCAGTTCTGTATGCCCCTGAATCTTATCATTCAATTCTTTCAGCTGTTCCAGAAGTTCCTGATTTTTATCCAGCAGAGACGAAGCCGTTGAAAGGCTGTTGTCTACTGCTGTCAGTGCCTGTCCGGCTTTCGTCTCAAACACGCCCAGTTTTGCCGATGCCGAGACATACGTGTCATTTAAAAGTGTCTCTCCGTTCGATAACCCATTGGAGAATTCTGTTGAAAACTGTCCAACCGCTGTTCTGGTATCTGCAAGCACATTTCCACTGTCTTCGATTGCTTTTGCTCCTGACTCTGCAGTAACCGTAACCTGATCCAGCATACTTACCGCACTCGCCATGATCTCATCTGACTTATCCACTGTCTTCTGGAAGTTTTCCAATACCTTATTATATTCGTCCAGATTCTTTCTGGTATCTGCGATAGCTTTGATCAGACTTGAATTTCCTTCACTTACTTTTCCGGATAATTCTCCGGCCTCTTTACTCAATAATTCAGAAATGCTCTCTGCAGCTACGGATGTGAATGTATCATTGATTTCCTGCTGAATCGTGCTCGCACCTGTATCCGTGATCTTTGGTGCTATTGCATTTTTCTTTTCATTAATATAATAATCCAGCTTCGGCTGTTTGATATCTCCTGATAAAATACTCAGAAGTGATTCACTGAAATTATCCGGTATTACGATCGCTGCGTAATATTTTCCGGATCTCACTCCCTTTTTCGCTTCTTTTGCATCTACAAACTTCCAGCCAAGCTGGTCATTTTTCTTCAGATTGTCTACAATATTTTGTCCTGCGTCCAGTGACATCTGCTCACTGTCGGCACCTTTATCCTCATTGGCAATCGCAACCTGGATTCCCTTGGTATTTCCATACGGATCCATATTGGCAGCGATGTTGAACCATGCATAAAGAGACGGCAGCACACTGATTCCAACCAGGATCAGTACTGCTGCACGGTTACGGAACAACCGGCCAAGATCTCTTTTGAAAATCTGAAATGATTTCTTCATCCACTAATCCTCCTTTGTTATTGTCATATAGACATTAGTATAACAAAAACACTTCTGAAAATCTACCCAAAAACTGACGAACGGTCATATTTTTATTGTGCTATTTGCACTTCTGAGATGAAGCGCAAAAATGCATCAGTACAGGTCAATTCCCTATATTGATGCATTTTTATCATTTATTTATTTTACAATGCCAACCATATCTTTCACGGATTCAAATCCATTTTTCTTCATATATGCTTCTATTCCGTCAATAATCTCGATCGTTGCATTCGGATTATAGAAATTCGCAGTTCCTACAGATACTGCAGACGCTCCCGCAAGGATCATCTCAATGGCATCTTCCGGTGTCGCAATACCGCCCATTCCAATAATCGGAATGTTCACTGCCTGTGCCGTCTGATATACCATACGGACTGCAATCGGATGTACAACTGGTCCCGACACACCGCCGGTCTTATTTGCTACCGCAAATGTTCTACGGTTGATATCAATCTTCATACCCGTCAGTGTATTGATCAATGACAGGGCATCTGCTCCGCCGGCTTCTGCTGCCTTCGCAATCTCCGTAATATCCGTAACATTTGGCGTCAGTTTCATGATGATCGGCTGCTTTGCAATCTTTTTAATCTGAGCCGTCAGCTCCTCTACATGCTTTGCATCCTGCCCAAACGCCAGAAAGCCTGCATTAACATTCGGGCACGAAATATTGATCTCCATCATATCAATCGGCTCATCAGCCAGTCTTTCCACCACTGCCAGATATTCTTCCGGTGCATGACCACAGACATTGACGATGATCTTCGTATCATATTTCTTCAGAAATGGAATATCTCTTTTGCAGAACAAATCGATTCCCGGATTCTGGAGTCCGATCGCATTCATCATTCCTCCGTAAACTTCAGCTACACGTGGTGTCGGATTACCCGGCCACGGAACATTTGCCACGCCCTTGGTCGTTACCGCTCCAAGACGGTTCAGATCCACAAACTCACTGAATTCTTCTCCCGAACCAAATGTACCGGAAGCCACTGTAACCGGATTCTTCCATTCTACGCCGGCAATATTTACTTTCATGTCCATTATAAATCCACCTCCGTAGATAAGAATACTGGTCCGTCTTTACAGATTCTCTTATTGTTCACATTACTGTGTGCATCTTTTTCTTTTGTCTTGCAGACACATGCCAGACAGGCTCCGATACCGCATGCCATTCTCTCTTCCAGGGAAATATAGCATTCTATTTTCTTCTCTTCTGCATAGGCCTTGATCGCTCGCAACATTGGTGTAGGTCCGCATGCAAATATAATATCGGCATCCAGACTCTGCTCACGGATAGCATCCATGACATTTCCTTTTGTTCCCACGCTTCCATCCTCTGTGGAAATATATAAGGTTCCGTTCTGTTCAAACTCCTCTTTCAGGAAGGTATGCGCATCTCTATAGCCGACAACAATCTGCTTTTCTTCACACTGCATCTGCTTTGCAAGTTCCAGAATCGGCGGAACACCAATCCCGCCGCCCATCAGGAATACTTTCTTTCCTTCTGCCTTTTCATATGGAAATCCATTTCCCAAAGGTCCGATCACTGGTACAAAATCTCCGGCCTTTAATTCTGAAAACTGTTTTGTTCCGGTCTTTTCTCCTGTCACACGATATACCAGTCTTAATCTTTTTGCTTCTTTATCAATTTCACAGATACTGATCGGGCGTGGAAGTAATTTGCTTGCATCTGTCGTGTATACAGACATAAACTGTCCCGGTCTGGCAGTCAGCGCTGCTTCTGTCTCAATCCACAGACTGTAGATTCCATCTGCCAGCATCTCCTGTGACAGAACTTTCGCCTGTTCTTTTTTTCTCTCCATCTTCCTTTATCTCCTGTCAAGATTACTCTGTCTTACTTTTTTCGTTATAAGTCTTTTTTTCGTCTGTTCAGACATTATCTGTTCTCAAGTGCTCCCTTGATGTCTGCGATCATCGTCTCAACTGCTGCTCTGGATGCATCACCAAAATTCTCAGCTCCAAATTTTGCATACTGCTCCTGCTTATATGCCGCAATGATTCCTCTGGAAGAGTTTACGATTGCTCCAAGGCCATCTTCATTGAAGAAATGTACCAGGTCTTTTCCTTTTCCTCCCTGTGCACCGTAACCAGGAACCAGAATGTAAGCTTTTGGCATCACTTTTCTTAATACTTTTCCCATCTCCGGATAAGTTGCTCCGACTACTGCTCCGACATAGCTGTACTCATCGCCCATGACTTCAGATCCCCATGCGGCAACTTTTTCTCCAACCAGTTCATATAACGGACGGCCGTCGATCTTCTGATCCTGGAATTCACCGCTTGACGGATTTGATGTCTTAACAAGTACGAAGATTCCCTTCTTTTCTTCTTTACATACGTCCAGGAATGGATTCACTCCGTCTGAACCAAGGTATGGATTCACTGTTACAAAGTCTTCATCAAATGGTGCGTATGTCTTGCTGCCTACTTTCACCTTACCAATATGACCCACAGCATAAGCTGCTGATGTAGAACCAATGTCTCCTCTTTTAATATCACCGATGACAACCAGTCCTTTTTCCTTACAGTAATCTACCGCTTTCTTGAATGCTGCAAGTCCCGGAAGACCAAACTGTTCATACATAGCGATCTGTGGTTTTACAGCCGGAATCAGATCATAAGTCTTGTCCACGATTTCTTTATTGAACTGCCAGATTGCTTCTGCTGCTCCTTCCAGTGTCTCACCATATTCTGCGAACGCTTTTTTCTGTACCTGCTCCGGAATATAGTTCAACATCGGATCTAATCCTACTACAATCGGTGCTCCTGTCTTCTTTATGTTGGCTACTAACTGATTAATCAATGTTTTTTCCTCCTACCTTATATGTATAATCTAAATTTCATATTGTTTATATTTTACCATAAGGCATAATAAAAGGGAATGCCAAACTGCATTCCCTTCAAAACTCTTATTTTGCTGTGTCACCATCCACAAACGATTACTTCATCTGTGCTTTTACTTCCTCCACAGATTTATCAAGCTGATTGTCTGCATCCGGATTTTCTTCATTATTTTCGTATTCGACCTTTACATCCGGTGTAATTCCTTTTCCGTTGATGCTTCTTCCCTTTGGAGTGAAATATTCTGCAATCGTAAGTTTTACGGCTGTTCCGTCATCCAGATCAAAAATCTGCTGTACGACACCCTTTCCATATGTCTGGGTTCCGACAATCTTACCGATTCCGTAATCCTGGATTGCCCCGGAGTAAATCTCTGATGCACTGGCACTGTTGCCATTTACCAGAACTGCCAGCGGTTTTGTAAACTGATGTTCTTCGTCAGATTTCATCTCTGTCTTTTTGCCATTTTTATCTTCCGTATACACGATCAGGCCCTTTGGCAGCATCAGATCCAGCATATCACATACTGTACTGAGCGAACCTCCAGGATTATTACGCAGATCCACAACCAGCCCTGTCATTCCCTGTTTTTCAAGATCATCCAATGCTTCTTTGTACTGATCATACGTCACAGTATCAAATTCAGACACTCTGATGTAACCAATCTTATCATCCATCATCTTATACTCAATTGTCTGTGCCTGTACGGTATCTCTTGTTGCAGTCACAGTTACTTCTTTGGCATCTTCACCTCTTAATACGGTGAGTTCTACCGTTGTTCCTTTTTCACCCTTTACCTTACTTACAACTTTAGAGAGATCTTTTCCTGTGACTTCTTTTCCTTCAACCTTATAAAGGATATCATTCGCCTTAAGTCCTGCTTTCTCAGCCGGAGAATCCTTATATATCTGGACCAGAGTGATCACTCCTGTCTCTGTATTCTGAGACATCACAGCACCGATTCCGGAATATTCACCACCAGTTGATTCGTATAATTCTTTTGTTTCTTTTTTGTTATAATATACCGAATACGGATCATTCAGGCCATTGATATAACCTTTATAGACCCCATCTTCCAGATTCTTTTCTTTTACATCCCCCATATAATGCTTCTCGATCAGGTTCTGCAGTTCTGATATCTTATCTTCTGTTTTTGATGTGATATCACTGTTTCCATTATTCACTTTTAATCCACAGGACACGAGTCCTGCCACTAATAACATAGCAAGGGCGCCACAAAGCGCCCCTTTCAAAAAACTTTTTCTGTTTTTCATTTATCTTGCCTCATACTATGATCTGTTCGTTTCTTACAGATAGTTTGCCGGATTTACCGGTGTTCCATTCAACATTACCTGAAAATGCAGATGTGGTCCGGTTGAATTTCCTGTAGTTCCAACCGCTGCAACATTCTGACCTCTGCTGACTTTCTGTCCCGCACTCACATAAATCGCATTGCAATGCATATAATATGTAAGCAATCCGTTTCCATGACTGATTACTAACAGGTTTCCCGCATTTCCGGCATATCCGGCTGAAATAACTGTTCCTGCCGCAGCCGCATAGATTGGCGTTCCTGTTGCTGCTGCAAAGTCAATCCCTTTATGATTCGTACTTGCACCTGCAATCGGCTGTGTTCTGTAACCAAATCCACTCGAAATATATCCACCCGGACAAGGATGTGTAAATGTTCCATTTCCCGACACCACCGATGCCCCGGCGGAACCGGCCGAAGACCCCGATGAGCTTGTATTCTTTTTGGCTGCTGCCTGAGCCTTCTTCGCAGCTGCCGCTGCCGCTGCTGCTTCTTTCTGTTTACGTTCGGCTTCGGCAGCTGCCGCTTCCAGCTGTGCAAGCTTATTCTTTGTATCTCCCAGTTCGCTGGTCAAACTCTGAATCTCACTTTGCTTATTCTTTATCAGTTCATTTACGCTGTCCTGCTTTGTGATCAGATCATCCTGCATCGTCTGCAGTTCTTTATATTCTTTCTTGAGTTCTGCTTCCTGATTCTCGACATTGGTTACAACCTTCTGGAATTCTACCAGCATGTTTCTGTCGTATCCTGATATTCTGCTGATATATTCAGCATTATTCAGCAATTCTCCAATTGACTTTGAAGAGCAAAGGATTTCTACAAATCCTGTATTTCCATTTTCATACATATAACGGATTCTCTTCTTCATACTTTCATACTGTTCATTCTCATCCGCTTTTGCAAGAATCAATTCTTCTTCTTTATTTGTGATCTCATCTTCTTTTGCAGAAATCTTTTTCTTAGTTTCTTCCATCTCGCCCGTCAGCTTTTTCAGCTGATCTGCCAGAGATGTTTTCTCATTTTCAGCAGCTTTCTTCTTGCTTTCCAGTTCTTCTGCTTTTTTCTTTGTATCATCAATTTCTGTTGCATATGTCTGCACAAACATTCCGCTTACAAGCGTAAGCACCAGCAGAAGGCTTATCATCTTCTTTCTTTTTATCATATGACGCTCCTTTCCGAGCCAGAACTTTTATACCTTCAGATGTTTGCGGATTGTAAAGAAACTTCCCACAAAACCGATTCCAACACCCAAAGCAATTCCGATTGGAAGTAATGTTCTGTAAACAGTTGCTACCGGAAGGAAATCTACAATATTATTCAGAAGGCTGAATTTTGTCATAATGTATGTAATTGCCTTATCATACATAAAATAAAGCAATACGAGCGGGATTACAGCTCCGACAGCTCCGATAATCAGACCCTCTATTACAAACGGCGCACGGACAAATCCGTCTTTTGCTCCGATATATTTCATAATTGCAATTTCTTCACGTCTTACCGTAATACCCATAGT
>QRFC01003020.1_pt1 | contig 11591 bp, 8 predicted proteins | sample 1861061 | NCBI WGS metagenome assembly QRFC01 (sample SAMN09711282, study PRJNA482702) | Human gut metagenome, whole genome shotgun sequencing project. | reverse complement strand
ATTTTTTTCATGTCCATCATCGGCCCAGACCTTCAGAACCTTTCGGTCGATGGTATGGTCATCTGGGTTATCAGGGATTTGGAATGAATCGAACTTTGCATTGACGGCTACATCATAAACCCAAATGTTATTCTCTTTGTCCAATCCAGGCAGCATTATCATGAATGGCGTGGGATCATAGCGGAAGCCATTTTGCGTGTGTCGATACCCCAGTACAAAGTACAAACCCGCTTTCTGGCTCTTTCCGGCGGTGGGAAAGGAAACCAATCCCTTATCATTGGTCTTTCCACTGTCTGTGGGGGAAATATCATCCCGCAATACATAGCCCTCCAGGGTGGATGCCAGTGTCCGCCAGGCCTCGTCATCCTTGCCCCGGATATTGACATGGAACTGGGCGAAATCTTTTGTGGTGGTCAGCTCGCCGTATTCGTCTACTGTGGCAACCAGGAAAATGTCAAACTCTGCACCAACCAGGGGCGTGTTTCCATCTTGATAGGAAATGGTCAAACTTACATCCTGGTTCAAGTCAATACTTCCCGCCGCCAGAGCCTGCAAGGGCAGGAGAAGGAATACTGCCAGCACACTGAGCAGCGCAGCAGTCATGCGTCTAATCCTCTTCATCGGCTTCCTCTCCGTGTTTCTTTCTTGGCTTCTTGGGCAGCAGCAGTAAAATCAAAAGCAATAGCAAGATTGGGATCGCCACAACAGGAGCCACAAGCAGCGGTTCAATCTGAATGGCGTCCGCCGTCACACGGACGGTCTTTGCTTCCTCAATATTGTCAATCCGGTGTCCCCGTACCAGCAGCCGGTGGGTATTGATACCGTAAGGGGTGCAGGTAACGAGCGTACAGAAATCTTTCCCTTCTTCAATCCGAAGGGCACCCGTCTCTTGGGGTTCCACAATCAGGATTTGATCGACCTCATAGGTCAGCACGTTGTCCAGGACCCGGAGCATAAAGATGTCTCCCGTTTGCAGCTTGTCCAGGTTGGTGAACAGCTTGGCGCTGGGCAGTCCCCGGTGGCCGGAGAGAACGCAATGGGTGCTTTCGCCGCCCACGGGCAGGCTGGACCATTCCAGATGGCCCACGGCGATCTGCAGGACCGATTCCTCCGTACCATGATAGATGGGCAGAGCGCAATCAATGCTGGGAATTTCAATATAGCCCATGACGCCAAGACCGGACACATTCAAAAGCTGCTGGTATTCTTCCTTCTGGGCGTCGCTGAGCAGGTACGCATTGACCCGATCGGTCAGAGATGCGTTGTAGCTTTCGGCCGCGGCCCAGATTTCGTCGTATTGATCCTGGTTCAGATTTGCAACTTCCTCGGCATATGCGGCAATGGCGCGGGTCTTGTGGAAGGAGTTCCAGTAATCGCTGACAGAGGGGTACAGCAGCAAGGACAGTCCCGCGAGAAGCACCAGGATCAGCAGCAGCGTTGTGAAATTTCCTTTTTTCTTCTTCATGCGGGGTTCTCCTTGCCGCTGTGGGCCGGGGAGGGAGTCCCTCCCCGGCGTTCACAGCGGGATGTCAGTGCGTTTCAGATATGTATCAGGGAATTAGTCCTTGGTGCTCATGCGCTTCTTGGTGACCAGCAGCACAGCCGCGCCGATGACCAGAACAGAGCCGAGGACATAGAAGATGGTGGTGCCGATGCCGCCGGTGGAGGGAAGCTGTGCACCAGATTGGTTCTCAATGTTGGCAGAAACAACACCGGTGGAAATCTCTCCGGTGAACTTATCACCGCCACTGAGGGATGTCAGCGCGGGGTTATCGGAAGACACATCGTGAGTAGCCGTAATGGTGAACTCGATATCGGGAATTGTATTGTAGCCAGAGGGCGTGGTGGTCTCGACCAGCTTGTAGTCGCCATCGTCCAGGCCACTCCAGGTAAAGGTGGTCATGTCAGCACTCTTAAGCTCGGACCCTACAGCTTCATATGTACCAGAAGCGTTCTTCTTATACAGGGTGAAGTCTGCGCCATTCAGAGGGATGAATTCCTTGTTGCCGTCGCTGTCGGTGCCAGTTTTTCCAGTATCCTTGGACGCATCATAGTTGGGATTCTTGGTAACCTTGTTCACGATAGTCTTGTAAGTAAATACAATAACGGCATCATCGCGGGTCTTGCCGCCTTCACCGGTCTGCTCATCATTGGGATTGTTGGTATAGGTCACATGGGAGGTGTTCTTGTTGCCGGTGGAGCCAATAACGGCCTGATTGTTCAGCGTGGAGGTATACTCAACAGAAATGACGCTTCCGGCGTGGACAGAGTTGATCTCCTTCAGGTCGGCAAAGCGGACCTCAAAGGTGCAGCCGCCGGTCAGGCCGTCGGTCACAACCTCATAGCCAGTGGTAATCAGCGTTCCGTCAACATAGACTTTCACAGAATTCTTATTGAAGCTCAGGCCAGTATCTTCCTTATCGTGGAAGGTCAGCTTGTAGCCGTGAGTGTAGTTGGCGTAATCCTGCGCAATGGTGGCGCTCAGCTTGAAGGGTACGGCATCGCCAATATCGTAGTCAGCGGAATCCTGCCAATCAGTGGTGGAGTTCGCCGCGCTGTCATTGGTGTCCTTAACCTTCTTATCGGAGGTTGTGGTTCCAACCTTGGGAGAGATAGTCGTGGGGCCAACAACCTGGACGACATACAGGGAGTAGGCTTCACCGTCATTGACAGAGCCGTTGTCCTTGATCAGATAGTAGCCGGTGGGTACGGTCAGCGGATTACCATTGGAAACCGTACCGAATTTTTCAGAATCCAGTTTCACATATTTCTGGATCTCCGTTAACTTTTCGGTGTCGCTCTTACCATTCACAGCGGCCAGAGCGTCCAGAGTGGTCTGATCGACAGCATTTCCCACGGTGCCGGTGCCGTTCTTGCCCCACTTGATGTTGGACAGAACACCCTCATGGAGGTCACCAGTGAAGATCTGGTAGACATCATAGGTGCGGGTGCTTCCATCGGGAGCCGAAATTTTAGTGTTTTCTGCCGCAAACGCGGTAGTGGCCAGGGCAAAGACCATGACCAGGGCCAGCAGCAAGCTGGCAAGTTTCTTTGTGTGTTTCATTGTGTTATTGTCTTTCTTTCTTGTTTTTGGGGGTGGGTGACAACAGGGATGCTGCACATCAGGAAGATACTGAATCCTCCTTTCTGCGCTTGGTATGGTGATACAACAGGAGGAACGCCGCGCCCGTGAGCAGCAGGAAGCCGCCTATGGTATACGGTATCGTACCGGCCCCGCCGGTGTTGGGCAGCTCGGGGTAGCAGACTTGGTTGGTTACGGTCACGGTGGCTGCGGCACTCCCATCTGCGGGAACCGTTACCGCAGGGCCGTTGGTGTAAGTCACAAGGAAGCTGCTGCTGTTCACCGTGGCCGGCACATTGCCCGAAATTGGCTGACTGGAATCATCCAGCTCGTAGATGTAATAGGTTCCGCCAAGGGTCAGGTTTGTAAACTTCGCTGTCCCGCTCTCCGGCGTGACCGTGCTGTTCGCGTATTTGATGGTCACCGTTTGCAGCGGATTGCCGATGGGATCTTCTTCGGTATAGATTCCGAAACGGTAGGTGCCGTCGATTTTTGCCAGATGATTGCCGCCCGCATCCAAAAATTTCTTGGCCACCGTGGCTTCGCCCTTGTGGTTGTAGGCCTGATAGGTGTAGTCCGCGCTTTGATACCAGACGGTCACACCATTCGGGAAGGTGGGATAGCTTCCGTCCTCCTGCTGCTTTACCACAGCGAAGTAGTGGGGCACGGCATCCAGCACATATCCTTCCGGGGCCACTGTCTCGGTCAGGCAGTAGACGGTGTTATGCCACATGGTCTGACCATTTTCTTTCCCGAAGGTCAGGGTTCCGTCCGCGCCAGTGGTGCCGGTCAGGGAAAGGCCGCCCGTTGTTGGGGTAAACGTACCGTCAGCATAGGTTACCTCCTCCAATGTGAACTTCGCGCCGGGCAAGGCCTGGCTGGTATTGTTCTGGTCCAGCTTTTTGACTGTTACACTGGGAGAAGTGTCCGCACCAGCGGTGCCGCCAGTAGAATAATGGAAGTCTTTGGCCTCAAAGCTGCCGCCGCTGGGGGTGGCATAGCCCTCCCAATGGGCTTTGTTGGAGATGGAGATGGTCTGACCCGGCGCGGCGTTGACCGTTGCCTCATAGGTAACGGTCAGAGGCTGGTTGTCCGGCAGGACAATTTCCAGCGTCTGTCCATCCACGGAGGCGGTCCAGTCCGATACCTTCTCGCCTGTCCTGGTGTTCACCACCCGAATGGAAGTGGTGTCCAGAATCAGGGTATCGCTCAGCTCGTCCACCAGGGTGATGGTATCCGGCCCGCTGACCAGATCCTCGCCCAACTCATTCAGCGTGATCTTAAAGGGATACCGGCCGCCATTGGTTTCTGGGTTATAAGTGCCTTGCTTGGACAGCGTCTGTTTTTCGATTGTCACACCATTGCTGTCGCTGCCGATGGTCGTTCCCTCGGAATTTTGCAGGCTGACCACATTGTTGAACTCCTTGCTCTCGCCGCCCAGAAGAACGTCAGGATCCGTTACCTTACAGACGATCTGTATCTCCACGGCATAATCGTCCCGGTATCCGCCTCCGGCTACCAGATTGTCAATATCCCAGATCACCTGCTGACCGTTGGTGTAATAGTAGTTCGTCTGGTTTCCCGCGTTGATGTTGGGCAGGGTATTCTCGTATTTCGTCCAGCTGCCGTCCAGGGCGGCGATTTCCTCAGCTGTGAGCTGCACAAAGGTGGGTTTGGAATCCTGCAGAACTGCTTTAGATCCCAGCCACCACATACGGACATAGGTTACCTCCATCCCATCCGGGATCTGCTCGACCACACGGTGCCGCCCGGACAGGCTGCCCTCATAGTTCACATGAATCTGCCAGGCTACATAGGTACCCGCTCCGTTCAGCGCGTCTGTGCTGATGGTCTGATTTGTGCCAGACTGGATGTCCGTGATGGAGTTGCCGGAACCGGGATAGGTAAAGACACGGCCCAGTTCCTTAAAGATATTTTCGCTGCCGTACAGGGTCTTGCTGGCCGTGTTGTGGTCCAGCCAGTTGGTGCCGTCGGAGCGGCTTTGCAGCTTATTGTTATAGGTAAAGGCGTCTCGTTTATTGGCGGGCAGTTTACCCGGCTCGGTCTTGACAATCAGATAAAGGGAATCACCCGGTGCCAAGGGAATCTTTGTATTCAGGGTCAGCGTCAGAGAAGAGTTGTCTTTCGCAACGGTATAGTTACTGCTTTCTAAGGCCGTCAGCGGGTTGCTGGCGATTAGCGAATCCAAATCCGCATAATCCGCGAGAGAGTTCGTTCTCAAATTGCCCGTATATACGCCCACAAAGGAGGTGTCCCGAATATAGTGAGCCGACCCGCCGACCGCATTCGTGACATCCTTAATGGCAGTGTTCTTGGGCAGAACCGTTCCATCCACCTTGATGACCCAGTACAGTGCGCCCTTGGCAAAGTCTCCGGTGGGCACCTGGGGTTCTTCGTAGTACCAGCTCTGCTTTTCCGCGGCAAAGCTGTTGCCGCCCGCCACAACGACGGAGGCTTCGGCGCTAATACCGGTTAGCACATACTGGAAGTCGCCGATACCCACCGTGCCGGACAGGTTAAATCTGTTGCTTACCACCACCTGCGTAATGCCGCCGGTATTCTTGGGCTGCGCGTAGTAGGTCAGAAGGTAGGCCTTCTTTCCAGCCAATCCAATCTGCTCAGGTGTGAAGCGGAAGGAGGTTTGCCCGTCAACTTTTACCCAGACAGTTTGATCGGGCTCGCGGCCGCTCAAATTGGCAATGGCTGCTGCATCGTCCGGGCCGGAACCGGGTGCGTCGTTGCTGCTGATGGTATAGGCATCCACCCGGACATAGCCCACAAACTCCATGTACTGGCTGCCCAGGTTGTCAGCCATGGACGCAGAGGACAGATCCCAGTCTCCCGCCTCATTGGCTGCCACCTGATACTTGTAGCTGCCGGCAGGCACAGTGAAGCTGCTGTCAGGGGAGGTGATTTGGGTAACGGAGCTGCCGGTGGCGTCATACACGCTGACGCCCATGGACACAGTGCTTTCCGCCTCCTGCTTCCCGCCCGCCAGCTTTCGGCTCCAGACCTTGCGGTCAATGGTCTTACTGGTCATATAGCCGTTCAGCCGTCCGCCGCCATCTGTGCTGCTGTCACCGGTATAAATGCAGGCGCGATTGTTGATCTGGACAACTTTGTTTCCCGCCGCCACGAACACACCGGGCTCCACATTCACCGTGTAGGTCAGGGTCTTGCTCTCACCGGGAGCCAGGGAACCCACATAATAGGTGAATCTATCGTTCTTCTTGCGGTCATTGTCCGTATCCGTGATGGTCAGTTTCGTTCCTTCCGTAATATCCGTTAAGCCGCTGCTTCCGTTCTGGCCGTTGGAACCGCCCTGATAGAGGCGGAAAGAGGTTTCATCGTAGGACAGATTTTTGCGGATGGCAGCTAAGGTCCCATTCAGCTGATCGATTGAACCGTCCAACGCGTCCACAATTTTCACATTGTCCAGGACATAGCTGTTGTCCGCATAGGCCTGCACCCAAATGGTGTAGGTGATGGTGCCTCCGCCGTTTTTGCCGGGGGTAAACGGCGAGGCCACTTTGGACATGGTTGCACCAGCACTGGGCGTAAAGGTGACGGTGTCGCTGTCCCGCTGGTAGGTCTTGGAGTAAACATTCGCCGTGTTCTGAAGATTTTCCTTTGTCGTGACGCCGGTGTATGCATCCTTCAGCTTGACCCGGTAGGTCAGAGTCCGGGTTTCGTTGGCTGCCATATTGCCGATAACCCAGACCAGCGTGCCGGGTTTCGTCGGGTTTTCACCTGCGGGACCCGGGATGGGATTTTCCTCCGTGGGTGCCGCACCGATGTAGACGCTTCCGGTGCCTCCGGTTTCCGTGGGGCCATCCGTATCATTGGTAGCGCTGGACCCGCCCGTCACGCCCACATATTCCTCGATGTACTGGGTATCCGCAAAGCGATCCACCACCTTGACATCCGGGCAGCCATCTGCGCCGGCCTTCACGGTCAGGGTATAAGTCAGATAATCGCCGCCTGTCTCTTCCGAGATGCCCGAGGCCGAGACGGTTTTGCTCAGATCCACATTTCCGTACTTGGCGACAATGTCACCAGCAAAATCGATGTTGATCGTTGTATTGCCAATGACAATTTGACCGGTTCCATCTTCGCCGACCTGCGACAGGTTCGCTTCTGCTTCCACAAAAAAGTCGCCGCTGATGACGGTATTCGTCTCTGTCTTCTGCTTTGCCAGCCAAGTGGTGTCAAAGGCAAGGGTGACCGTATTGTTTGCCACCGTGATGGTGCCCACCTCGGCGCTGCCGCTGGTGATTTTGCCGTTGGCCGTAGCGTTGCGAAACAGCGCCGGAAGGGTATAGGTCATCTTCCCGTCTGCCGCCAGAAGGGTGTCGATGGGGACATTGCCGTAGCTGATCACCAGCTTGAAATCCGCATTGCCCGGAATATCCGTCGCGCCTGATACATCGGTCCACTCTCCGTTTTCATTGGTACGGTAGTAGAGCGTTGCGCCTGTGGTATAGTTTTCTACGGATACGGGATCGGTTTCCCCTGTTGTATCCGCATCCAGAGTCATCACCGAATAAGCGCGTGTTTTGGCGCCAGAAGCGTAGGCAGTGCCCATAACCGGCAGGCTGGAACCAGCCTCCATGCCGGACATCTCTTCCTCCGGTTCGGTCGTTTCTTCCGTTTCTTCTGTCGCTTCTGTTTCTTCCGCAGTGCTGCATTCCTCCGTGTGGGTATGCTCCTCCATATCGCAGGTCAATTCCCAAGTGCCGTAGCACAGGGCGGTATGGGTGTGTTTTTCATCCTCGGGAAGCGTACAGGTCAGAGCCTCGGTATCCGCCGGTTCCTCCACCGTCTCAAAGCACGCATCCGTGTGCTGATGCTCCAAAACCTGGATTTTGCCGCAGATCAGATTGCCGTCATCATCATAGCAGCCCGGGTCCTCCGGGGATTCATAGGGCTCGTGGGTGTGGAGAATGATTTCTTTCTCCACACAGATCAACTCCGGTTCGGCAGGTTCTGCTTCTTCCGCCGGTTCGGTGGGCAGCTCGCAGATCAACGTCTTTATCTGCTCGTAGCACTGGTCGGTGTGCTGGTGTACAGGCTCCTCTGTGTCGCCGCACGTCAGTTCCCGCGTTGTCTTATAGCAGCTTTCGGTATGCTCATGATCTTCTTCACAGACCAAAGCAGACATTTCTGTGTAGCAGTCATCCGTATGCACATGGGCCGGTTCCGTAGATTCCGTACAGATCAATTCGCCGCGCTCCACGGTGTAGCAATCATCCGTATGGGTATGTACTTCGCTCTGTGCGCTCAGGACGATATGAAGCCCTCTGTTGCTGGTATGGCATTGGCTTTTGGAGTGGATAGAACGACTCTATGGAAATGGGCAAATGGAGTGGATAGTAAGACTTTGCCCCCGGAAAGCCGCAACCTCGTTAAAAAGGCGTATCAACTTTTGAACGCTCAGATGGAAAACTATATGCAGAACGGAAAGATCAATCCGGTCGCCGGTATCTTCTTGATGAAGAACAACATGGGCTATGCGGATAAGCAGGAGGTCGTTCTCACTCCCAACCAGCAGCTCGGAGATCAGGTTCCCGCCGAGGACTTGGAGAAGAAGTACCTCGAAGATGTGGTGGGTGCGTCCAGCGACTATGACTCGGAGGACTGAGCGACTTTCACGACTTTTGCGACTATGGCTTACGACTATGCCGAACGACTTTACGACTTTCGCCCGAACGACTTTACGACTTTCCGGCGAGGGTCTGCGACTTTGACAGAGCTGCCGATCTCCTCACGGGGTCGGCGGCTTTTCCTTTTTTTCGGCTGATCGGCGGCGGGTTCCACCGGGGCGGCGTGGGCGCTGCCGGGGTTCCGGCCTGATCTGAAAGCAGAAACATTTTTTAGCCCTTTATATTGTATAGCTGCCGTATTTGCGAAAAATCTTGATTATTTTTTGCATTTACGCTTGACAAGTAAATGCAAATATGCTATCTTGTATTTACTGAAAGGCAGTAAACGCAAATTGAATTTTGAAAGGGGTTTGCATCATGGGAAATATTGAAAAGCTGTATCAAAGTATTGAAAGTGAAAAGCAGCGTTCCGCATGGGATAAAGGGGTAACACAATATGCCCTTGAAATGGTGGAACAGTTGGGCGAACAGATCAACGGCGGCTATTTTGAAGAATTGGATTTAACAGAGTCTAAAAAAGTCCGGGCGGCGCTGCTGAATGGGGCGGCGAATTGGAGTCAATACAGTTGGGGCGGCTGTTCTTTGATCTATGATAGCGATATAGCGGAAAGGCTTTGTTGTCCGTCAGAATTGAAGAAAACCCGCAACGGGGAACGCCGCCCCAATAGCCGGGAAGAATGGTTAGATGTGCAAGCAAGGGCGCTATTTCAGGCCGCAAACAGAGTTTGCCGCCATATTAGAACGCTTGAAAAATCCGGGGCTATTTCCTATATTATACCATTTTAAAAGGGGTTAGAACGATGAATAAAAGACAGTATTGTGAAAGCCGGGAAAGCATTGCATATTATAGCGGCTTGAATGGCCTTGAAATCAAAGGTATTGAATACGGCATTAACGATTATGTTTATTGTGTTTCCGGGGCGTGGGGCGGCGGTAAAGCGTTCCACCGGTGCAAAATACAGTATACCCGGAAAGGGGCGGCTTTTTTCCGGGTGCATGGGTATAAAGTTCCGCTTGATGAATGTATTAGAATGGGGGTTTAATTATGAATTATATTTTTAAAACAACGGCAACAATGAAAGAATACAACAATAAAAAATGGTACATTGACGGCGGTATTGTTTCAGATATGCGCATAGATGCGGATAGCGTGGAAAATGCGCTTGAAATTTACCGGGAACGGGTGGAAAAAAAGCATTGTATCACTATTTCCAAAAATGCCATTAAAAACAAGTCGGAAATGTTCGTTGATCTATCAGACGGGGGCGCAAAACAAGTTGGTTATGTTATCACGGGCAAAACAGAGTTTGACAAGGGCGATTATACCGGATACAGCACACAATATATTGATCTGTGGGTGACAATTCTAACCGTTGTTGATACGGTATTTTAATAGGGCGGTGAAAGCGTGTATTTAATTCTTTTGTTGCTTTTACTGCCGGTGCAAATCTTGATTGAAATATTGAAATTAAATAAGTGAACGCCGCCCCGGTGCTATTCCGGGGCGGTTATTTTTTGCGCTTTTCCGGCCTGATCGGGGCGGCGTGAATGGGTGACGGGGGGCGGGGGATATGCCAGCGGCAGCGAGGGCGGGGTGAGCCGAAAAATACCCGCAAAAAATAAAAAGGCTTATTTACACTTACCTATTGACAATTACATTTACCTATGCTATCTTATATGCAAGAGGTGATCTTATGATGACATTCAAAAACGCAATCGGCTATATCCGAGTCTCCACCGAGCGACAGGCCGATGATGACAAATACGGTATCGAGGTTCAGAAGCAGGCCATTCTTCTCTACGCCAACGACAACGGCTACAACATCGTAGATTGGAAGGTCGATGAAATCAGTGGTGCAAAAGATGACCGTCCCGGCCTGAACGAAATCCTTTATGGGGACGATGTAAGCAATCCTCCCTATGAAGCGGTGATCGTATTCAAGAATGACCGTGTGGCTCGTGATACCAAGCTGTACTTCTACTACCTGTATGTGCTGGAAAAGAAGAACATCAAACTTCTGAGTACGCAGGAGAGCTTCACAGAGGGTAGCGAGTTTGCCAACATTTACCGTGCGCTGCTTCAATTCGTGGCAGAGCAGGAGAGAAAGAACATCGCTCTGCGAACCGGCAAGGGTCGTTCCATCAAGGCTTCCTGCGGTGGGTACAGCGGCGGTCGCCGTCCTTACGGCTACAAGGTGGTTGATGGTGTTCTCACCATTGACGAGCAGGAAGCTCCTATCGTGAAGTTCATCTTCGAGAAGCACGAGGACGGTGTTTCCATGCTGGGTATCACGGAGCTACTGGAAAAGGCTGGATACCAGACCCGTTCCGGCAAGCGGTTTCAGGTGTCCACCATCAAGAGTATTCTTGGCAACCGTCCTCTGTACGAGGGTATGTATAAATACGGCGACATGAATTGGGTCAAGGGTGTTCATGAGCCGATTTTGAAGGGAGCGGGAGAGGAATGAAAAATGTGGTGTGGCTGATAGGGCTGGCGGTCATCGTGGTCTTCTTTCTGGTGGGGTGTTCTAAGAAGGACTCGGCTGAACCTGTTGCGTGGGACTCGGCTTTTTCCGAAGCCGGGTTCACCGATGACGAAATTGAGAGCTACCGAGAAGTGCTGAACACCGTGGGCGTGACGGATTTTCATGATGTTAGCATTGTTCAGAATGACCCCATGACCATAATTCGTGGTAAAATCTATGACAGCGAGAATTTACAACTCAACATGACGTTGGAAAACCATCAAATCATTTATATGGAGCTTGCCGGTATTCCCGATACGAAATCAGAAGCCTATCTGAACTGGCGGGGTAAGCTGAAAT
>QRFC01003016.1_pt1 | contig 11608 bp, 11 predicted proteins | sample 1861061 | NCBI WGS metagenome assembly QRFC01 (sample SAMN09711282, study PRJNA482702) | Human gut metagenome, whole genome shotgun sequencing project. | reverse complement strand
CAGAACGGTCAAGACCGTTCCCTACAGTGCATTTTATAATGTGCGGCAATATTTATGGTGCACCCCCACCCGTAGGGGCGCACAATGTGCGCCCGCTGCGCTGAAGGGGAACTGCTCCTTTTTAGGCCGTGCGTATCTCTCAAATATACTTATCCAACATATCCTGCAAAGCCTGCTTGGGCAGGAAACCGACGCTGCGGGCGGATTCCTGGCCGTTTTTCAGTACGACCAGGCAGGGGATGCTGGAAATGCCGTATTCGGTGGCAAGCTGGCGGTTTTCGTCCACATCAATGCTGTAAAATGCGGCTTTGCTGCCAACTTCATCGGCAAGCTCATGCAGGACCGGGGCAAGCATCTGGCAGGGACCGCACCAGGTTGCAGAAAAATCCAGAACGGCCACGCCCTGTGCTTTGGCCTGGGAAAGATCATTATTGCTGATTTTGGTAACCATAAAAAGGTTCCCTCCTTTAATTATGACTGTAAAGCAGCGTGTTCCGCTGCTGTTTGCCGGACATGGTTATGGCGTATCTACACCATAGTATGGGCCGGGAGGGGGAAAGACATTCCCTTACTGCTGATTGTACACAGTTTGGGCTGTTTTGTCAACAAGAAAAAGACTGAATCTTAATTTTGGCATAAAATTACTATAACAAGTAAGATAAATTAAGACGAAAAGCAGATACAGGATAAAACAAAGCCACCCGCTCTGCGCAGGAATCCCCTGCACAGAACGGGTGGCAACTTTGTTGGAAGGTAATCAGCGGTTGTATTTTGCAGTAGCCTGCAGGCGCTGCATGGCACGGTTCAGGGCAATCTTGCTCTGGTAATACTCGTGCATGCTCTGCTTGTGCTGCAAGCGTTCCTCGGCGCGGATGCGGGCGGCCTCGGCACGGTTCTTATCGATATCCTCCGGGCGCTCGGCGCTGTCGACCAGCAGCACAACGTAAGCGGGGGTCACTTCGGCAATGCCATCGCCCACCAGTACGTTGCGGGTTTCGCCGTTCACGGTGAACTGCATGATGCCCATTTCCAGGGCAACCAGCACCGGGCTGTGTCCGGCCTGTACGCCGTACTGGCCGTCAGCGGTGGGCAGGGTCAGGCTTTCGCACTCGCCCTGGAAAAACTCGCCGCTGCTGGCCGTGATGTTCAGAACGAACTTTTCCATCAGGCCACACCGCCCTTTTCGGCAGCCTTCTTGCGAGCATCGTCCAGCGTGCCCACGTTGAAGAACGCCCATTCGGGCAGATCATCGACCTGACCGTCCACGATGGCGGCAAAGCCCTTGACAGTTTCGGCCAGGGGCACATATTTGCCCGGCAGGCCGGTAAAGTTCTCGGCAACGAAGAACGGCTGGGACAGGAATTTCTGGATTTTGCGGGCGCGGGCAACGGTCAGCTTATCGTTGTCGTCCAGTTCGTCCATGCCAAGGATGGCGATAATGTCCTGCAGTTCCTGGTAGCGCTGCAAGGTAGCCTGTACCTTGCGGGCCACGCGATAATGCTCCTCGCCCACAATGTCTGCTTCCAGGATGCGGCTGGTGGAATCCAGCGGATCCACGGCGGGGTAGATACCCTGTTCCACGATCTTACGGGACAGAACGGTAGTGGCATCCAGGTGGGCAAAGGTGGTGGCCGGGGCGGGGTCGGTCAGGTCGTCGGCAGGCACATAAACGGCCTGAACCGAGGTGATGGACCCATCACGGGTGGAAGTGATACGCTCCTGCAGGGCACCCAGCTCGTTGGCCAGCGTGGGCTGGTAACCAACGGCGGAGGGCATACGGCCCATCAGGGCGGAAACTTCGGAGCCGGCCTGCACAAAACGGAAGATGTTGTCAATAAACAGCAGCACGTCCTTGTGGCTTTCCTCGCGGAAGTATTCTGCCATGGTCAGGCCGGTTTCGGCAACGCGCATACGGGCTCCCGGCGGTTCGTTCATCTGGCCGAAGATCAGGGCGGTCTTGTTCAGAACGCCGGAAGCGTTCATTTCGCCCCAAAGGTCACAGCCCTCACGGCTGCGCTCGCCAACGCCGGTAAAGATGGAGTAGCCGCCGTGCTCGGTGGCTACGTTGTGGATCAGCTCCTGGATCAGCACGGTTTTGCCAACACCGGCGCCGCCAAACAGGCCGATCTTGCCGCCCTTGGCATACGGTGCCAGCAGGTCAATGACCTTGATGCCGGTTTCCAGAATTTCGGTTGCAGGTTTCTGGTCCTCAAAGCCGGGGGCCTTGCGATGGATGGGCCAGGTAGGGACGTCTGCGGCCATGGGGCCTTTGCCGTCAATGGGGCGGCCCAGGGGGTCAAACATGCGGCCCAGGGTGGCTTCGCCCACCGGGGCAGTCAGGCCGTGGCCCAGTGCGTTCACGGTCATCCCCTTGCCAAGACCCTCGCTGGCAGAAAGCATAATGCAGCGAACGGTGGTTTCGTTCACATGCTGCGTTACTTCCATCGTGCGCTCGGTGCCCTCAGCGGTCACTGTCAGCGCTTCCTGCAGGGCAGGCAGCTTGCCCTCGGTGAACTGAACGTCCACCACGGGGCCTGCTACACGAATAATTGTTCCCTGTGTCATACGATAGCCTCTTCCTTAATTTCAGAAGTAGATAAATGTTTGAACATTGCATCCCGATAGGGGATACAGTACAAAAAGTTTAATAGTCGCTGGTTTGCACAGCAGAAGCACCGCCGATGATCTCGGTGATCTCCTGGGTGATTGCACCCTGGCGGGTGCGGTTATACTCCAGCTGGAGCGCGTGAATCATATCGGTGGCGCTCTTGGTGGCGGAATCCATGGCGGTCATGCGGGCGCTCTGCTCGGCGCAATAGCTCTCGGTCATGGCACCGAAGATCATGCCGTGCATGTAGATGGGGGCCATCTGCTTGAACACCGACCACGCATCGGGGAACAGCTCAACCTCGCCATGGGGATCGCCCAGTGCGGGCGGCAGCGGCGCAAAGCGGGAGCGTTCCAGCGGTAGCAGCTGCAGCATGACCGGTTCAGCGGTCAGGGCGTTCTGGATCTTGGTGTAGATGAGGTAAACCTCATCCACCTCATCCGCCTTGAACGTATCGATCATGTCCGCCGTGATGTCACGCGCACGCTGCAATGTGGGGGCCTGGCCGCTGTACAGAAAATCTTCCACCAGGCGGGGGTCCTTGTGCAGCAGGGCGCGGTAGCCGGTCTGACCCACCACATAAAAGCGGGCCTTGGGGTCATCACCGCAGTGCGATTTCAGAAACTTGAGCAGGTTCTGGTTGTACGCACCGGCCATGCCTTTGTCCGCCGTCAGCACCAGATAGGCGCGGCGCGGAGATTCCGGGTTGCGGGTGTGGAAGAACGGGTGAACCGGTTCTTCCGGCAGGTGGGGCAGCACGCGGGTCATCGTCATCTGCATGCGCTCAAAGTAAGGCGAAACCGCCTGGTAATTTTTGCGTGCCTTGCGCAGCTTGGAGGAGGAGATCAGGTACATGGCATTGGTGATCTTCATGGTGTCCTGAATGCTCTCAATACGCTCCTTGAGCAGCTTAGTGGATGGCATGGACATCGCCTCCCGCAAATGCGTTCCAGGCGTTCAGGATGGTCTGCACCTGTTCGGGGCTGAGCTTACCGGAAGCCTGGATCTCGTCCATCACGCCGGACGGGTCCGTACGGAACTGACGCACAAATGCGGAGGTTTTCTGGCGCAGCTCGCCGGTTTTGATCTCGTCGAGCACGCCGTGGGCGGCGAGGGTCAGCAAAACGACCTGCTCGGCGTCGGATTTGGGCTGGTACAGCGGTTGTTTCAGCAGTTCCATCAAAGCCTTGCCGTGTTCCAGCTGGCGGCGGGTCTCAGCGTCCAGGTCAGAGCTGAACTGCGAGAAGGATTCCATATCCTTGTACTGGGCCAGCTCGATACGCAGGTTGGCGTTGGCCTTTTTCATGGCCTTGGTCTGGGCAGCGCCGCCGACACGGGAAACCGACAAGCCAACGTTGACAGCCGGGCGGTTGCCTGCGTTGAACAGTGCGGTCTCCAGGAAGATCTGGCCATCGGTGATGGAAATAACGTTGGTGGGAATGTAGGCGGAAACATCGCCTGCCTGGGTTTCAACAATGGGCAGTGCGGTGATGGAACCGCCGCCCAGGTCGTCCCGCATACGGCAGGAACGTTCCAGCAGACGGGAATGCAGGTAGAAAACGTCGCCGGGGTAAGCCTCACGGCCGGGGGAGCGGCGCAGCAGCAGGGAAATGGCACGGTATGCCACGGCGTGCTTGGAAAGGTCGTCATAGACGATCAGCACGCTCTTGCCCTGGGCCATAAAATATTCGGCCAGTGCGGTGCCGGCATACGGGGCAATGTACTGCAGGGGGGCGCTGTCGCTGGCGGTGGCGGCCACAATGGTGGTGTAGCCCATAGCGCCATGCTTTTTCAGGTCCTCGGCCACGCGGGCAATGGAGGAAGCCTTCTGCCCGATGGCAACGTAGATGCAGAGCACGCCGGTATCTTTCTGGTTCAGGATGGTATCGGTGGCGATGGAGGTCTTGCCGGTCTGGCGGTCGCCGATGATCAACTCACGCTGGCCACGGCCGATGGGGAACATCGAGTCGATGGACAGAATGCCGGTGTGCAGCGGGGTGTCCACGCTCTGGCGCTCCAGAATGCCGGGGGCCTGCTTCTCGATGGGGTTGTAACCAACGGCTTCGATGGCACCCTTGCCGTCGATGGGCTCGCCCAGCGGGTTGATGACGCGGCCCAGGAAGGCTTCGCCGACGGGGATACCGGCGCGCTTGCCGGTACGGGTCACCAGGGTGCCCACGCCAACGGATTCGGCACCATCAAACAGCATAATGCCCAGGTGGGAAGGCTCAACACTTTCCACCATGCCCTTGGCACCGTTTTCAAAGGTGACGATCTCGCCGTACACGGCGCGGTCCATGCCTTCAACGGTAACAATGCCGTCGGCAGCGGACACAACCGTGCCTCCCTCGGCGGTGTTGGCGGCGGGCTTGTAGTCCTCCACGCGGGTCTTCAGGGTGGCCAGGTCGGGCTTGTCGCCGGTCATCTGGTCCAGGGCATGGCGGCCGGAGTTATCAAACACACGGTCGCCCACCTGCAATACATAGCCGGAAAGCAGGCTTTCATCCACGCTGACATCCAGCAGGACTTCGGTTGCATCGTACAGGGATTTCAGCTCGGCCTTGATCTTATCAAGGTCCTGTTCCCGCGGCTGGCGGGCGCAGTGCAGGTCGGCCTTTACAATGCGGTTGGCGGAGAAAAACTCGCGGCTGAATTCACTTGCCATTGCTGTCCCCCGCTTTCTGCAGCAGGTCATCCAGCAGGCGTGCATCGTCCTGCTGCGTCAGGTTGCGCGCCAGCAGCTTTTCACACATATCGCGGGCCAGGGCGGAAGTTTCAGCATTGGCATCGCGCAGGCGGCGGGCATGCTCTGCTTCGGCAGCGGCTTTGCCTTCGGCCACAATCGCATCTGCCTGGCGCTGGGCGTCCTGCAAAAGCTGTTCTTTCTCTTTTTCAGCCTGCTTTTCGTAGGCTTCGCGGCGCTGGGCAGCTTCGGTATCCACATTCTGCAGTTTATCCTGCGCCTGTGCCAAAACAGCCTGTGCGTCGTTCTTTTTGCCTTCTGCATCGGCGATCGCATCATCGATCTGCTTCTGGCGCTGCTCAATCACGTTCATAACGGGACGGTACAAAAACTTGCGCAGCAGAACAAACAGAACCAGAATGTTGACGACCGTCCACAGAATATTCAAATTCAGTGTCAGCATCGTTTATGCCTCCGTTATCAGCCCAGGAACAGGATGATGAGCAGGGCAACAACGAAGCCGAAAATGGCGGTGCCTTCTGCCAGGGCGGCGCCCAGCAGCAGGTTCTTGCTGATCTTGCTTTCAGCTTCCGGCTGGCGGCTGATGGCCTCCGCTGCCTTACCGGTTGCAATGCCAATGCCGATGCCGGCGCCAATGCCGGTCAGTGCTGCGATGCCAGCGCCCAAAGCTACCAAACTTGCCATAATAAATTACTCCTTTTTATAATAATGTAAAAGTGGGAAAGAAAACGCAGGTCATTCCATCGTTTCTTTCATGAACAAGGAGGTCAGGAAGACAAACACATAGGTTTGGATCAGACCGTCAAACAAATCAAAATACAGGCTGAAAATTGCGGGGACAAAAACCGGAACCACCAGTTTGATGAGTTCCATGATGACAAATGCGCCCAGAACGTTGCCGAACAAACGCATGCACAGGCTGGTGGGCCGGATAGCGATTTCCAGAATGTTCATGGGGGTCATCAGGGCAATGGGTTCCGCCAGGCTGTGTACAAATCGCTTGCCGCCCTTTGCATGGATGCCGGAATATTCGATCAGCACAATGCTCATAATAGCCAGCGCTGCGGTAACATTCAGGTCCTTTGTGGGGGGCTTGAGACCAATGATGCCGATCAGGTTGGAGCAGGCAATGTACAGTGCAACCGTGATCAGGTACGGCACATACTGTTTGCCGGCTTCGCCCAGCAGATCTTTGAAGAAGTTATCCATGGTTACCACAGCGGTTTCCAGGATGGCCTGGCGCTTGCTGATATGATTGACTTTGAGATTGCGTGTGAGCAAAATCGAAACGATCACCAAAAACGCCATGATGCCCCAACTTACCGCGATGGATTCCGGGATGTCGATGCCGCCAAAAATGGGAAGGGTAAACGCCGTATCAACGTTAAGCTCCTCTTTTAAGGCGGCGGTCAGTTCGTTCATTATTCCGCCTCCTCTGGCCAGCGGGGCAGCTTGTGCGCCGGGCTGGCTTTATGTTTTGAATTTATCTGATAAAAAGCGCACCAAGGAGAAAAACAGAAAGGGGGAAACGGCGATGTTCCGTTTCAGCACCCTCCTTGCTGCGTTTTTTATGCCGCCATAATACCACCATTCCCCGCCATTTGTAAGCCCCTTGCCGCACATTCTGCCTTTTGGATATTCCGTGATTCTGACAGATTAAAAATACTGTGCATGATGCATAATAAAGCACACTGAAAATTGAGCTAATTGCTGAATTTAATGACAAAAAATACGGAAAAGTTCTTAATTTCAAACAAATCTTGCGGTTCTGTGCGGTTTTGATGGTGAGGGAAAGGTACGGTGTTTGTGCAAAACTGCCAAGGAGCGGAGATTCAGGCGATGCGCTCCGCGCCAAGGGCGGTTTCGGATGCAAAGCGGGTAGCCGCCAGCTTTTCCAGTGTGGCAAGCCGCACGCAGATGGTAAACAGCCGGGCCGCAGGTTCGATCTCCTCGGCGCTGGCAAAGCTGGGGGCAATACGGATGTTGCTGTCCTGCGGGTCGCGGCCATAGGGCCAGGTGGAACCGGCGGGGGTGAATTTGACACCGGCCCGGCGGCAAAGCTCCACCGTGCGGGCCGCGCAGCCCGGCATGGTATCGAAGGAAAGGAAGTAGCCGCCGCGGGGTTCCGTCCAGATGGCAATGCCGCTGCCGTCCAGTTCCTCGCGGAAAATGGAGATGACCTGCTCGAACTTGGGGCGCAGCAGGCGGGCATGGCGTGCCATATGGGCTTCAATGCCGCTTTCATTGCGGAAAAAACGTGCCTGGCGCAGCTGGTTGAGCTTATCGGGGCCGATGGTGGCAAACTTCCACACTTTGCGCAGATCGATCAGGTTGGCGGAACTTGCCGCCACGCCGCTGATGCCTGCACCGGGGAAGGAAACCTTGCTGGTGGAGCAGAACTCATACACCATATCCGGGTGCCCGGCATTGGCGCAGGCGGACAGGATGTCTGGCAGGACGGCCGGGGCGTTGGGGTAAAGGTCATGCACGCAGTAGGCGTTATCCCAGAAAATGCGGAAATCCGGCGCTGCGGGTTGCAGGTGGGCAAAGCGCTCCACCACCGCGGGGCTGAACACAATGCCGGTGGGGTTCTGGTACTTGGGTACGCACCAGATGCCTTTGATGGAAGCATCCCGCTGGACCAGGTCTTCGATCATGTCCATATCGGGGCCATCATTGTGCATGGGGATGGGGATTAGCTGGAAGCCGAAATGCTCCGTCATGGCAAAATGACGGTCATAACCCGGCACGGGGCAAAGAAACTTGCGGTCCTTGACCTGCACCCACGGCTCTGCGCCCAGCAGGCCGTCCAGCATGGCGTGGCTGAGGATATCGAACATCATGGTCAGGCTGCTGTTGCCGCCCACCATGACCTGCTCCGGCCGCGCGCCGATCATACCGGCCAGCAGGGCTTTTGCTTCGGGAATGCCGTCCAGCCCGCCGTAATTGCGGCAGTCGGTGCCATCCTCACTGTCCAGCACGCTGCGGGAGTTCAGTTCACCCAGCATGCGCTGCGAAAGTGCCAGCTGCTCCGGCGCAGGCTTTCCGCGGGAAAGATCCAGCTGCAGGCCCTGCTGTTCGTACTCATGGTAGCGCTGGCACAGACGGTGGTATTCCCGCTGCATTTCTTTTTTTGTCATATCCTGATACTGCATGGTGCCATCCTTCCTGGGCAATACCGGCAGGGCCGCTTGCTTACCTGGTGTAGCTGAAAACGAAGAAAATGACGAAGATTTTGCAAATGTGCGATGGATTCGAGGCAAAAAGCCGCAGGAATCCTTTGTGGATTCCAAGGATTTTTAACGCGGAATCCGGCCGCGTTTGTAGAAATATTCTAAATTTTCGACGTTTCAGGTACACCCTGGGGGGAGTATGCACGGACCCTGCCGGTATGCCTTGTTTTCTGGAACGATTTGTATTATACTGTCGGAAAGTACATTTGTAAAATATATGTTTCGCATACAAAATATTTGCATTTGATATGGCAAAACGCAGGAAAAGAGGAAAAACTGTGAATGTAAACTATGAATATTACCGCTTATTTTACTATGTCTGCAAATATCACAGTATAACCCGCGCGGCCAATGTGCTGCGCATGAGCCAGCCCAATGTGACCCGCGCCCTGAACCGGCTGGAGGAACAGCTGGGCTGCAAGCTGCTGGTGCGCAGCACCCGCGGCGTGACGATGACGCCGGAGGGCGAGGTGCTGTTTGCCCACGTGGAAATCGCCCAGGAGCAGCTGCAGGCGGGGGAAAGCGAGCTGGCGGGCATTACTGCGCTGGAAAGCGGCGCGCTGACCATTAGCGCCAGCGAGACCGCTTTGAATGTGTTTTTGCTGGATAAGCTGCGGGAATTCCACCGGCGTTACCCCGGCGTGCGGCTGCGCATTGCCAACCATTCCACCCCGCAGGCCATCCGTGCGCTGGGGCGCGGGCTGGTGGATCTTTGTGTGATCACCACCCCGGCCCGGTTGGAATCCACGATGCGCCGTACCCTGCTGATGCCGTTCCAGGAAATTCTGATTGCCGGCAGGGACTTTGAATTTTTGCAGGGCCGTCGCTGGGCGCTGAAAGAACTGCAGCAATACCCTCTGATCTGCCTGGGCAGCGAGACGATGACCTATGCGTTCTATAACCAGTTTTACTTAAGCAACAATCTTGTTTTGCAGCCGGATACTGAGGCCGCTACCACCGACCAGGTGGTGCCGCTGGTCAAAAGCGGGCTGGGGCTGGGGTATGTGCCGCAGAATTTTGCCAAGGACGCCCTGGCCGCGGGGGATGTGTTTACCATCCAGTTGAAAGAGGAAATCCCCACCCGTCATGTTGTGCTGGTGCAGGATGGCGGCCGTGTTCCCAACGCAGCTGCGCGCGAATTTGCCCGGATGCTGAACAGCAGCGTTACGCAGCAGAATGCACCATAAGCGGACAAAATTGTGCACCGGCACCAGAAAATTAAAAATATCTGCGTCTGTTTTTGTGAAAGGTGATTGACAACTGCCGTGCGGAACCGTATGATAAAAGTGGAACTTTGCCCGGTGCAGCGGGAACCATGCGGTGCGCCGGATTCCGCGCAGAGGGACAGAAAATAATAGGAGGGATTGTTTTGAAACAATGGCTGAAAGACGCAGTTTTTTACGAAATTTACCCCCAAAGCTTTTATGATACCAACGGGGATGGCATCGGCGATCTGAAGGGAATTATCGAAAAGCTGGATTACATCAAAGAGCTGGGGTGCAACGCCCTTTGGATCAACCCCTGCTTTGATTCCCCGTTCAAGGACGCCGGGTATGATGTGCGCGATTATAAGCTGATTGCCCCCCGCTATGGCACCAACGCGGATGCCAAAGCGCTGTTTGAAGCAGCTCATGCCAAGGGCATCCATGTGCTGCTGGACCTGGTGCCCGGCCATACCAGCGAGGAACACGCATGGTTTAAGGAGAGCAGCAAGCCGGAAAAGAATGAGTATTCCGACCGCTATATCTGGACGGACTCCTGCTTTAGCGCCGGTGACGGTATGCCGTTCATTGGCGGCGAGACCGACCGCAACGGTACTTATATTTTGAACTTCTTCAAGTGCCAGCCTGCTTTGAACTATGGTTACGGCAAGTGCCGCGAAAAGTGGCAAATGCCCACCGACGCCCCTGGCCCGCGCGCAACGGTGGAAGCCGTGAAGGATGTGATGCGCTTTTGGCTGGATATGGGCTGCGATGGTTTCCGTGTGGATATGGCATCCAGCCTGGTCAAGAATGATACCCACCACAAAAAGTATACCTGTGCCATCTGGCGCGATATTGCCGCTATGCTGGACAAGGAATACCCCGAAGCCGCTCTGTTGAGCGAATGGAACCAGCCGCGCCAGTCCCTGAAAAACGGCTTTGATATGGACTTTATGCTGGAATGGCAGGGCAATGGCTACAGCTGGCTGATGCGCAATTATGATGGCGCAATAGATTCTGACCCGCATAACATCGGCAAGGCGTATTTCTGTGCGGATTCCGGCACGGGTATTGACAAGTTCCTGGATGACTGGCTGCCCAGCTACAAGGCGACCCGCAAGGACGGCCTGTACTGCTTGATTACCTGCAACCATGATACCATCCGCCCCTCCGCCGGTTTGACCCCGGATGAGCTGAAAATTGCTTACGCCATGCTGTTTACCCTGCCCGGTGCACCGTTTGTGTATTATGGCGATGAGATCGGCATGCGCTATCTGCCGCTGCCCACCAAGGAGGGCGGCTATTTCCGCACCGGTTCCCGCACCCCCATGCAGTGGGATAACAGCGCCAACAAGGGATTTTCTACCGCCGCAGCCGACAAGCTGTACCTGCCGGTGGACGATACTGCGGACGCCCCCACCGTGGCTGCCCAGCAGGCAGACCCTGACAGCCTGTGGCATACCGTGCAGGGGGTGCTGAACTTCCGCCACAGCCACCGGGATCTGGATTCCGATGCGCCGTTCCATGTGCGGTTTGCCCCCAAGGCAAAGGGCAGCTACCGCCCGTTTGCCTGGGAGCGCGGCAAGCTGATCTGCGCGGTGAACCCCGCCCGCGAGGAAGCAGAACTGCCCCTGAAGCTGGAAGACGGTACCCGCGTGCTGCATGTGATCGGCAAAGCCGAAGTGAAGGGCGATGAGCTGGTGCTGGGTGCACAGAGCTTTGCAATTTTGGGGTAAGCAGAATAGATTGCAAACGCAAATGTTAAGGCAATACCGCATAATTCTAAGTGCCGATACGGCGAGCGAGGTGCGGCAGCTGCTAGGCCAAAAGCGCAGATAATACTGGATGCTGCAAAGGTGAG
>QRFC01003015.1_pt1 | contig 11611 bp, 10 predicted proteins | sample 1861061 | NCBI WGS metagenome assembly QRFC01 (sample SAMN09711282, study PRJNA482702) | Human gut metagenome, whole genome shotgun sequencing project. | reverse complement strand
GCCGTCCGTGCCCAACCACAGCACGGCCAGGCCGTTGTCATCGGCTACCTGCCGGCTCTGCTCCGGCGGCAGGCAGAAAAGGGCGGTGGAGAACAAGTCTCCCAGCCCCTCATCCGGGCTGGAATACACCGCAACGCTGCTGTAATAGGCAGCCGGGCAGCCTGTGGTCAAATCGATCAGGTGGGAGTAGCGTTTGCCCTCGTAGGTAAAGTACCGCTGGTAATCACCGCTGACGATCAGCGAGTCGCCGCCGGTCAGCTCCACGGTCTGCACGTACTGCGGCGCATCCTCACCGGGCCAGGGGTTTTCCACCCCCACGCGCCAGGCACTGCCGTCGGCCTTGGGGCCGGTGGTATAGACGTTGCCGCCCATGTTCAGCAGGGCATGGGTCAGCCCGCGTTCCCGGGCTGCTTGGCCCGCCTGCACGGCGGTGTAGCCCTTGGCGGCAGCTCCCACGTCCAGCGTCATGGCCGGATCGGAAAAAGCCACAGTCAGGGTGTCGGAGTCCAGCAGCAGATCGTCCAAATCGCAGTGCTGCAGGGCTTCGGAGATGGCATCTGCCGCAGGCGGGGCAGGATTCTCGCTCTCGCGGGCATCGTGCCACAGGCTCAGCACAGCCCCCGCCGCAATGTTCACCGCACCGCCCGCCAGTGTCTCACCGCTGGTCTTGCACAGCTGCAAAAAGTCGAATAACTCCCGGCTGACCTGCACCGGTTCCTGCCCGGCACGGGCGTTGACGTCGTACAGGTTCACCATGCCGTCGTAGTGGTGGTAAATGTCAAACAGTTGGTGGTAATGCTCCAAATCGTCGTGCAGGGCATCGGCCTGGGTGTCCCATTCTTCCTGGCTGGCGGCGTAGCCCTGCACCATCGTGACAGTGTCAAACATGTCAAACCAGCTGGCGCTGTACAGCTTTTGCTGGGGCGTGCAGGCGGTCAGGGGCAGGGCACAGGCCAGGCAGATCGCCACCAGCCCCAGGGCCAGCAGCCGCTTCATGCTTTGCCCCCGGCCACGGTCTCGTGCTCGCTGTTCAGCTCTTGCAAAAGCTGCAGCAGCGTCCAGTTTTTGCTGGTAGGGGTCACCATGCCCCGCAGCGGGAACTCCGCCCCGCCCGCCTTGACGAGGTCGAGGAAATGTCCCAGCTCGTCGGTATCGTGGCGCAGGCCGCTCACGATCATGGCGGGGCGGTCGTTGACCTTAATGAGCGGCGCAAAGGCAGGGGAGGGCAGCCCCCGGCACAGGTCGCCCACCTTGGCGGCCAGGTCGCCGTCCCCGATGCAGCGGATCTTCAGCTTATAGGCCCGCGCTGCATGGGCCAGGGCGTCATACCCGGCGCTTTTCTCGTCAAACCGCCACAGCAACACACACCGCGGCTCCTGGATGATACGTGCTTTCATAAACATACCTCATACTTAAAAAGGCGCACCGCCATGTAACGGTGCGCCTTGGCTTTTAGTTTACAGGTCGGGGTGGTACTCTTTGCAGGTGCACTTTTTCCACTTCAGGCCGCTGCCGCAGGGGCAGGGATCGTTGCGGCCGATCTTGGTCACGCGCACGGGGGCGGCACCCTTGGTGCCAGCTTGGGTGGGGGCACCCTCGCCGGTGGGCTTGGCGATCTGCTCGCGCTTCGGCTCGGCGTTCTGCTGGCGGATCTCGATGGTCAGCAGCATGTGCACGGCATCCTCACGGATGGAGGCGATCATCTCATCGAACATGGCAAAGCCTTCAATGCGGTACTCGACCACGGGGTCATGCTGGCCGTAGCCGCGCAGGCCCATGCCCTGCTTGAGCTGATCCATGTTGTCGATGTGATCCATCCACTTGGAGTCGACGTTGCGCAGCAGGCAGATACGCTCCAGTTCGCGCATCGTCTTGGAGCCGTACTTCTTCTCCTTGGCGGTCAGGATGTCCATGCCGCGCTTATACAGCTCATCGGCGATGCCCTCCTTGGTCAGATCCTCCAGCTGGTCCTTGGTGTAGTTGAAGTCACTGGGCAGGCACAGCCAGTTCATGAAGTGGCGGCGCAGACCGGCGAAATCCCAATCGTCGGCAGTCTCACCGTTCAGGTAGTTGGTGCAGGCGTCGTCGATGGACTGGCGCATCATCTCATGCAGCTTGTCGCTGATGTCCTCACCGTCCAGCACCATCTGGCGCTGTTTGTAGATGATCTCGCGCTGCTGGTTCATGACGTCGTCGTACTGCAGCACCTGTTTACGGATGGCAAAGTTGGAGGCTTCCAGCTTCTTCTGGGCGCTCTCGATGGTGTTGGTGATGAGCTTGTTCTCGATGGGCACATCCTCTTCCAGGCCCAGGCTGTCCATCAGGTTCTGCACGCGCTCACCGCCGAAAATGCGCATCAGGTCATCTTCCAGGCTGAGGAAGAAGCGAGAAGCACCGGGGTCGCCCTGACGGCCGGCACGGCCGCGCAGCTGGTTGTCGATACGGCGGCTCTCGTGGCGCTCGGTACCGATGATGAACAGGCCGCCGGCCTCGCGCACAGCAGCAGCTTCGCGCTTGATTTCCGGCTCAAACTCCTCGCACAGCTCCTCAAAGCGCTGGCGGGCATGCAGTACGGCGGCGTCCTCGGTCTCGGCGTGGCCGTCGCACTCGGTCATCAGGTGCTCCAGCTGGGCGTCGATGGTCTCCTCCGGCGGGGTGGGCAGCTCGGTACCGGCAGCCTTGGCGCGGGCCTTGTCGTGCTCGTACTCGTCTTTCAGCTGGGCCAGGTCCTTGGTCAGGTCGCGGCTCAGCTCCTTGCGCAGAGCGGCCTTGGCCATGTAGGACACATTGCCGCCCAGCATAATATCGGTACCACGGCCGGCCATGTTGGTGGCGATGGTCACAGCGCCCTGCTTACCGGCCTGGGCGACGATCTCGGCTTCGCGCTCGTGCTGCTTGGCGTTCAGCACGTTATGCTCGATGCCCTTCTTCTTCAGCAGCTTGGAGAGAGCCTCGCTCTTTTCGACACTGACGGTACCGACCAGAACGGGCTGGCCCTTGGCGTGGCATTCGGCCACCTGCTCGATGACGGCGTTGTACTTGCCGTTGACGGTCTTGTACACGCTGTCCGGCAAGTCCTTGCGGGCGCGGGGCTTGTTGGTGGGGATGCTGACGATGTTCAGGCCGTAGATCTCGCTGAACTCGTCAGCCTCGGTGGAAGCCGTACCGGTCATACCGGCCAGCTTGTCATACATACGGAAGTAGTTCTGGAAGGTGACGGTGGCCAGGGTCTTGCTCTCGGCAGCAACGGTCACGCCTTCCTTGGCCTCGATGGCCTGGTGCAGGCCGTCGTTGAAGCGGCGGCCATACATCAGACGGCCGGTGAACTCATCAACGATGATGACCTCGCCCTCTTTGACGATGTAGTCGATGTCACGGTGCATAACGCCGCGGGCTTTGATGGCGCCGTCAATGTAGTGGCGCAGGGACATATTGTCGGCGTCGGCCAGGTTCTCCACATGGAAGAAGGCTTCGGCCTTCTGCACGCCGGATTCGGTCAAAGTAGCGGTCTTGCGCTTTTCGTCCACGACATAATCGCCGTCGACCTGCTCCTCAGCGGCTACCTTGTCGTCCAGTTCCACGATAACGCTCTTCTTCAGTGTCTTGGCAAAGTCGTCGGCGCGCTTGTACATCACGCTGGAGTCCTCGCCCTTGCCGCTGATGATCAGCGGGGTACGAGCTTCGTCGATGAGGATGGAGTCCACCTCGTCTACGATGGCGTAGGCGTGGCCGCGCTGCACCATGTTGGCCTTGTAAACGACCATGTTATCGCGCAGGTAATCAAACCCGAACTCGTTGTTGGTGCCGTAGGTGACATCAGCAGCGTAGGCGGCCTTGCGGTCGTTGGCCTCAACGCCGTGCACCACCAGGCCGACGGTCAGGCCCAGGAAGCGGTAGACTTTGCCCATCCATTCACTATCGCGGCGGGCCAGGTAATCGTTGACGGTGATAACATGCACGCCTTTGCCGGTCAGGGCGTTGAGGTAAACGGGCATGGTGGCCACCAGGGTCTTGCCTTCACCGGTCTGCATCTCAGCGATGCAGGCGCGGTGCAGCACAATGCCGCCGATGATCTGCACGGGGTAGGGCTTCATGCCCAGCACACGCCAGTCAGCCTCACGGCAGACGGCAAAAGCCTCGGGCAGCAGGTCGTCCAGCGTTTCGCCTTTTTCCAGGCGCGCCTTGAACTCGGTCGTCTTGGCCTGCAGCTGCTCGTCGGTCAGCTTCTGCATCTCCGGCTCCAGGGCCAGGACCTTGTCCTTCAGCGGGTTGATGCGCTTCAGTTCCTTGTCCGAGAAGGAACCAAACAGTTTTTCAAAAAAAGACATTATAAAATCCCCTGTATTTTCCGCCGCCCGGGACAGGGCAGCTATATAGCACTTACACCTTACTATAATACACCCGCACAGGGCTTGCTGTCAAACCTGCGCGGGTGTATTTACAAATATATTTAGTTTTTAGCCTTGGCGGGCAGGCTCAGCAGCACCAGCATCAGGAAAATACAGCCAAAACCCATGGCATCCCACACGGTAAAGTGGCTGCCCAGCACAAGCGTGCTGATGATGGCAGCGGTGACCGGCTCGGCAAAGCTGTACAGGCTCGACCGCTGGGGGCCGATGAGCGGCACGCCTGACATGTACAGGCTGAACGCCAGCACGTTGCCCAGCACCACCACGGTAAAGATGCCGAATGCCCCCATGGCGGTGGGCACGTAGTTCATCGTCCAGGGGCGGAAGATGAGGGCAAACATCATGCCGCCCATCAAGAATGCCCAGCCCTGCAGCATGGGGGTGGGGTACTGCTGCTGCAGCTTTTTGGGCCACATGGTGTAGATGACCACGCAGCAGGCGCTGGCAATGCCGGACAGCAGCGCGGCCGGGCTGATGGCCAGGTCGGTCAGGCTGCCGTGAGTGGTAAGCAGAAACACGCCGATGAGGGCCAACAAAATGCTGCAAATTTCAAACAGACGCGGCCCGCGGTGCTGCTGGATGCAGACCACCAGCAGGATGATGACGGGGGAGAGGTCCTGCAAAATGGTGCCCATGCCCGCGCTGGAAAGCTGGATGGTCAAAAAGTAGGTGAACTGGCAGCAGCTTACGCCCGCCAGGCCATAAATGAGCAGATCCAGCAGGTTGTGGGGATTTTTCTTCGCGTTCCACGGGTCGAACAGCATCCTGCGGTCCTTGATAAAGTAGAACGTGCACAAGATCAGCCCGGCCAGAAACAGCCGGATAGGCACCAGCCAGGTGGAGTCCATGTTTTCGCGGGTGAACAGGTACTGTCCCATGCAGCCCGAAACACCCCAGCATGCCGCACCACCCATCGTCAGGCAGGCACCTTTTACACGGTCAGACATTTTACCTTCCCCTTACTATAATACTTCACCCCAAGATCAACTGCGCGGCTTCGCGCAGGTCCTCTACTACCGGTGCGCCGGTGGCTGCCAACGTCTGCCGGTTCTGGTGGCCGCTGCATTGCAGCACACAGGCCGTTCCCATGGCCTGCGCCACCTCAAAATCGTGTACCGAATCCCCGATCATCACTGCGCGGGCAGGGTCGATGCCCTCCTCCTGCATAAAGCGCCGGCCCAGTTCCACCTTACTTTTGGCGTAGATGTCGCCCAGACCCAGCAGGCGGTCAAAGTAACCCGTCACATGGCGTTCCCCGGCCTGGCGGGTCAGCGTGGGCACCGGGCTGGCCGATAAGATCACCTGCCGCAGCCCCGCCGCGCGGAAGGCATCCAGCGCTTCTATCGCGCCCTCTGCCAGCGGGCAGGCCGCGCTGGCGGGGATGTAGTCGTCCATATATTCCTCGGCCAGCATGGCAAAGCTGTGGCGGCTGAAATCAAACCCGGCGCGGACGTAATATTCTTCAATCGGGAAACCAAAAATTGCCCGGTACTGATCGCGGTCGTACCGCTGCGGATAGGCATGCTTTTCCAGCAGACGGTTGAGCGCGTCTACGCAAAGTTCCACATCATCCAGCAGGGTACCGTTCCAATCCCACAAAATCAGTTCCGGGCGCATAGGTTACCTCATTATTCTTCTGTAAAAATCTTCTTCAGGCTGGCGTTGGTCTCGATCAGCTTGACCAGGGCCACGCCCAGGATCGTGCAGCTGATGACCTCGCCGATGCCGACCGTGACCGCATTGAACGCAGCCATGGCGGCCGTGGGGGCACTATCCGAGAAGAAGAAGGTGATCTCGAACGCGCCCACGATGATCATATTAAAGATAACAGGCGGCAGGGATGCCGGAATGGCCAGCCCCTTGATGCGCACATCGCGCAGCTTGTAGGTGACCAGACAGGCCAGCAGGGTAGCCAGCGTGCCAAAGATGACGTCGATCACGGTCGAGCCCAGCAGGTTGGCCAGAAAGCAGCCCAGCGTGACACCGATGATATACTCGGCGCCAAAGACAGGCAGCAGGCAGAATGCCTCGGCCACACGCACCTGCACCGCGCCGTAGGAGAACGGCTGCAGCACCAGGCACAGCACAACGTAGAGCGCTGCAATGACAGCACAGCGCACAAGGCGCTTGACGGACATGGATTTCTGATTCATACAATACTCCGGCGGATAGATTTTGACCGTATAGCAGACCGCCAGCCTGCCATCGGTTTGCGCCGCAAAACTGCGGCGGAGCCTAAAATCCTAAGTTGCTCAACAAAAGATTATTATAACAAAAGCCGCAGCCCCTTGCAATAGGCTGCGGCAAAAATCTCATTTTCTTTCGTAAAGGCCCCCTCTGCGAGGGTGACGCCCCACAGTGTGGGGAGATGCCGCGCAGCGACAGAGGGGCTCGGCCGCGTAAGCGGTCCCGCAAAGCGGGTGGGGAAGAGAGCCTGCGATTGTTGCTCATCCCTAAAATTACGGCAGCTCCGGGGTGTAAGCCTCCAGATTGCGGGGCTTGCCCTCGTATACAATGGCAATACCGTCCGGGCCGGTGTTGGCGCTGACCACGCCACCCAGCTGGAAGACGATCATCGGCGCATGGCCAAAGGTCTTTTTGCACAGCTTCACCAGCTCGTCCCGCTTGGCAGTGCTGGAGGTGTAGGCTACCATATAGGGGGTGTCCTTCATCGAGTCGACGCGGCTCTCCACCCATTTGATCATGGCCGGGGGCACAGCGGCATCACCGCGCACCTTGGCCTCGACCTTGGAGACACCGGCGTTCAGGCTGATGATGGGGCGGATGCCCAGCAGGTCACCCACCACGGCAGCGGCAGCGCTGACGCGGCCGGACTTCTTCATCTGCTTCAGGCTGTAAGCCGCCAGGCAGATCTCCACGCAGTCCAGCTTGCGCTTCAGCTCGTCCACACAGGTGGAAAGCTCGCCGCCGTTGCGCACCTTGCGGGCGCACTCGCAGAAATACCAGCCGTAGGGCATCGAATAGGTGTGGCTGTCGATGACCTGAATCTTCAGCTTATGGTCGGGGCGCTCCTCGGCCAGCATCTCGGCGCCCTTGATGGCGTTGTTGTAGGTGCTGGAACCGGCGGCGTTGATGCTCAGGTGCACCAGGTCGGTGTAGCCCTCGTCCACATAGCGCTCGTAAATTTCGCACCACTGCAGCTGGGTGATGGCGGCGGTGGTGGGCACGCCCTGGGCCTTGCGCATCATCTCATAAAACTGGTCGTTGGTAAAGTCCTTGCGCTCCACATACTCGGTGCCATCCAGGTTGATGGGGAAGCCCACCACCTCAATGCCGTATTTGTCCGCAAGCTCCTGCGGAATATCGGAACAGGAATCCGTCAAAAAACCGATCTTGCTCATTTTACGTCCTCACTCCATTCATAACGGGTCAGCTGGCCGCGGGTCTCCAGGTCGGCAAAATCCCACTGCCGCAAAGCCTCGTAGGCACCTACCGCAACAGCGTTGGAAAGGTTCAGGCATCGCTCGCCGCGGCGCATCGGCATGCGCACGCAGTCGGCCTCATGGGCGGCCAGCAGTTCCTCCGGCAGACCCGCATCCTCGCGGCCAAATACCAGGTAAGCGCCGTCCGGGTACTGTACGTCCACGTGGCGGCGCGGTCCCTTGGAGGTAAAGTAGAAAAACGGCCCCTGATTTTTGGCAAAAAAATCCGCGAGATCTTTATAATATGTTATATCAAGATGGTGCCAATAGTCAAGCCCGGCTCGCTTCAATTTTTTGTCGTCCACGGTAAAGCCCATCGGCCCAACCAGGTGCAGCCGTGCCCCGGTCACCGCGCAGGTGCGGGCGACATTGCCGGAGTTTTGGGGGATCTGCGGCTCCACCAGTACAATGTTCAAAGTTGGCATAGGTTTATGTACATCCTCACATTATTTTATTGCTGCATCAGTTTGGGCAGGGCGGCTTCCAGCCACACGCCCAGACGTTCGTCGGTGCCTTCGGGCGTCTGGCGGATGCACTCACTCACAAACGCAGCTGCCGCCTGCACGGCGGCCTGGGGCACGTTGCCCTGCAAAATGCGCCCCACCAGCACCGCGCCGAAAATATCCCCGGTGCCGTGGTACATGCGGGGGATCAGCGGCGTCTTGACCGAGTATCCCTGCCCGCCGCGGGCCGCGCCCACACAGCCGATGCACCGCCCGTCGGAGAGGCCCGTCACGCCGGTGACCACCACCTGCGGGGCGATGCGGGTCAGCCGCGCGGCCTGCTCGGCCGCCTGTTCGCTGCTGCCCACACCGGGCAGCGGGTCGCCCAGCAGCAGTGCAGCCTCGGTCACGTTGGGCACGATCAGGTTCGCCTTGCTGCACAGGTTGTACATAGCCGGGACCATATCGGCCCCCAGCCCCTTGTACAGCCGCCCGCCGTCGCCCAGCACCGGGTCCACCACTTTTAAGGCGCGGGGCCACAGTTCAAAGGCCTGCTCCACCAGCTTGGCCTGGGTAGGGTCCGCCAGATAGCCGGAGTAGATGCAGTCAAACCGCAGGCCCAGCCGCTGGTAATGCGCCAGCGCCGCAGGGCCGTAACCGGGGTTGGAGAGCTTAGCCGGGGTGCCCAGCCCGCCCGTGTGGGTGGACAGCACCGCCGTGGGCAGCGCCACCGCCTGCACGCCCAGGCAGGACAGCACCGGCACGATGACCGACAGCGCCGCCCGGCCAAAGCCCGGCAGGTCATGGATGGCTAATACAGTTTTGGGTGCATTGGACATGGTCAGATTCCTTTTGTTCGTTCGCGTTTGTTCCTTTTTCAACACTGCTATTCTACCATAAACCGCCGCATAAAAAAAGGCTGAATTGGGCGAACCTGCTTTTTTGCCTGATTTTTCCGCCTCATTTTGCTGCATAGCTGCGCCTACCCGGGGCATGCTAGGCACGAGGACCAGAAAAGGAGGCATTGTTATGCAGTTTTCGACAATGGCCGGCACTGCTGTCGGCATGGCTGTGGGTGCGGCGGCCGTCTGCCTTGCCACCCAGGACCAGCGCATGATGCGCAAGACCGTCCACAAGCTGGCCAAGGGCGCGGAAAAGACCCTGGCCGACCTGGACAAGGCCGTCCAGCACACCCGCTGGTAACGCAAAAGGCTCCCCGTGGCAGGGGAGCCGTACATAAAGTGATTTGGTTTACAGGATGCGCACGCGGATGGCGGCATCGATGCCAGCCAGTTTGCTGGTCAGGTCGGGGGTAACGTCGCCGGTCACATCCAGCAGGGTGTAGGCCACGTCCTTCTTGCTCTTGTTCACCATGTTTTCGATGTTCAGGCGGGCGGTGGTCAGGATGCTGGTGATGGCCGAGATCGCACCCGGCGTGTTCTTGTGGATCATGCAGATGCGGCGGCCGCCCACACGGGGCTGGCTGACGTCCGGCAGGTTGACGCTATGGGCGATGTTGCCGTTCTTCAGATAGTCGCTCAGTTCGGCGGCGGCCATCACGGCGCAGTTGGTCTCGCTTTCGGGGGTACTGGCGCCCAGGTGCGGCGTGCAGTACACACCCTTGACGCCCAGCAGTTCCTCTGCCGGGAAGTCGCAGAAGTACTGCGCCACCTTGCCGGAGTTCATGGCGTCCAGCAGGGCCTCCGTGTCCACCAGCTCGCCGCGGGCAAAGTTCAGCACGCGCACGCCGTCCTTGCACATCGAAAGGGTCTGGGCGTTGATGGTGTGGCGGGTCGTGGGCAGGTAGGGGACATGGATGGTCAGGTAGTCGCAGCGGGGCAGCATATCGCCCAGCGTCACGCAGTGCTGTACGCTGCGGGACAGGCTCCATGCTGCGTCGATAGAAATGTAGGGGTCATAGCCCAGCACTTCCATGCCCAGTGCCACGGCGGCGTTGGCCACACGGGCACCGATGGCACCCAGGCCGATAACGCCCAGCGTTTTGCCGCGCAGTTCCGGGCCGACAAACTGCTTCTTGCCCTTTTCCACATCCTTGGCAATGGTCTCGCTGCCTTTCAAGCCCTGGGTCCACTGGACGGCGTCGACCATGTTGCGGCTGCCCGCAACCAGCGCACCGATGACCAGCTCGGCCACAGCGTTGGCGTTGGCGCCGGGGGTGTTGAACACCACGATACCGGCGTTGGTGCATTCCTCAATGGGGATGTTGTTGGTACCGGCACCCGCGCGGGCGATGGCCAGCAGGCTGTCCGGCAGCGGCATGTCGTGCATATCGGCACTGCGCACCAGGATGCCCTGGGGAGCGGTGGTCTCGTTATCGACCTCGAACTGGTTGACCGGCAGCTTGGCCAGGCCTGCGGGCGAGATCGCGTTCAGCGTTTTGATGGTATACATAAAGAACCCCTCTTACTTTTATAAATGTGACGCCTTAAGCATTTTCCTTGCGGAACTTCTCCATGAAGTCGACCAGCTTGTCGATGCCCTCCGGCGGCATGGCGTTGTAGATGGAGGCACGCATGCCGCCCACCAGGCGGTGGCCCTTCAGGTTGACGAACCCGGCCTCGGTCGCTGCGGCGCAGAACGCCTTGTCCATGTCGCCGTTGGGGCTGGTGAAGGTCACGTTCATCATGCTGCGGTAGGGCTTCTCAACGGGGTTATTGTAGAAATCCTGACCGTCCAGGTAATCGTACAGCACCTTGGCTTTGGCGGCGTTGATCTTCTGCATGTTTTCCAGGCCGCCGATCTCGTTCTCGAGATACTGCATGACCAGGCCGGTCATGTAGATGCACCAGCACGGCGGGGTGTTGTACATGCTGTCGGCTTTCAGCAGGGTAGTGTAGTTCATCATGGTGGGGATCTGCTCCGGGGTCAGGCCCTTGGCGCTCTTACCCAGCAGGTCCTCCCGCACGATGGCCACGGCCATACCGGCGGGGGCGATGTTCTTCTGCACACCGAAGTAGATGACGCCGTATTTGCTGACGTCCACCGGCTCAGAGCAGATCATCGAGCTCATATCAGCCACCAGGGGGATGCCATCCACCTGGGGCACGTCCACATACTTGGTGCCGAAGATGGTGTTGTTCTGGCAGATGTGGATGTAGCTGGCGTTGGGGTCGTAGTCGATGGCCTTCACGTCAGGAATGTAGGTGAAGTTTTTATCCTTGCTGCTGGCGGCGATGCGGGCCGTGCCGAACTTGGCGGCTTCCTCCGCTGCCTTTTTGCTGAAGTTACCGGTGACGAGGTAGTCCGCCGTGCCGGTGGTCATAAAGTTCAGCGGCACCATGGCAAACTGCTGGGT
>QRFC01003011.1_pt1 | contig 11627 bp, 6 predicted proteins | sample 1861061 | NCBI WGS metagenome assembly QRFC01 (sample SAMN09711282, study PRJNA482702) | Human gut metagenome, whole genome shotgun sequencing project. | reverse complement strand
TTGCCGTAGAGAAACCGCACGATATGCACGGTTTGCGTGGCATCGTCCACCGTATAGAACGCAAGGTAGTTCATAACGATGGTGAAGCGGATTCCCCATAGGGAAAGCAGTTTGTCGGAAACGACTTCAAATTTGTGCGGGAATTCTGCCAGTGCTCCGATTTTTTCGTCGGCCACATCCAACAGCTTGTCGGCGGCAGTTGGATTTTTCAGTACAAGGTCGATATAGTCGTAGGCGTTCGCCATATCGCGCTCGGCAGCGTGGGTGACATGAATGTTGTATTTCATCTGCGCTCCCTGCGGTGGCGCAAATCAGCCATAACATCGGCAAAGGGGCGCGTGTTCCCGGCGTCAATGTCGGCAAGGCCCTCTTGCAGCTTGCTGTACAGTTCAATGCGGCCCGCCATTTCCTCGTAGGTTTCCATGCTCATAACGGCAAGGTCGCCCTTACCGTTTTTGGTAATAAAGACCGGCTCGTTGTAGGCATGGCAGTAAGAGGAAATGTCATTGTAGTTGTTTCTCAAATCTGCGCTGGAACGAATGTTCGGCATAGATAGCACCTCTCTTTCATACAGAAATTATATCATAATTTATGTATGAAAACAAGTAGGAGTTTTAGTTGAAGGTAACAGTCCAGTAGGTATACTGCCCCTCGGCGGTGGAGCAAAACCAACAGGCCACACCCATGCTCGTAAAGCTGGCGTTGGTGATGTTGGCATAGTGGGCAGGACTGTTCTGCCAATAGCTGCATACGCTGCTGGCCGAGCCGATAGGACCAGCTGCGCAGATTTCGCTGCGGGTGGTCATGCCGCTGTGGTCGAACGCACCGCCCGCGACAAAACTTTCGCAGCGGGCATCTGCCGCTGCGCTCAGCCCGCCGTCCATTGCCAGCGGGGAAAGTCCCGCCGCCGCACGGATGGCGTTGATGTTCTCCTGCACGGCCCAGTATGCGCTGTCGCTGCTGTCGATGCTCCACCATTGCTCCGTACCGGCTGCAAGGTCGAACGGCACCGCACCATAACTCATACTAACCTGTGCCGGAGTGGCGGCTACGGTTTTCTCCACCGGGGCTTGCGTGGGTTCTGCGGTGGGGACTGCCGTAGGCTCTGCTGTCGGCGCGGGCGTGGGGGCCTGTGTCGGTTCGGGTGTCGGTTCGGGTGTCGGCTCAGGGGTTGCTGTCTGCGCAGGTTCGGCAGTTGCAGCAGCTTCCACCAGCTGCGCAGTTTCTTCGGTGGCCGGTGAGATTTCCACCAGTGCAGCCGGTTCAGTCGCAAGAGTTTCATCCGCTGCCGCTGCACACCCGGACAGCGTCAATACTATGCCCAATGCAACAATAGATTTTTTCATAAAAACTACTCCTTTCATCCTTGGGGTGGTCGCGTATACGATTTGTCTTTCTGCCTTTAATCATAAAATTTATCGTTCCTCCTGTCCACGCTGTCGATTTTCGGTCTGACACTGTTGTTCCGGCTCGGTGTCGGTCACAATGTCTTTGTCGTTCATGTTCAGCAGTCCCTCCAGCACCGCAAGACGCTTACTCTTTTCAGTCAGTTCTGTTGCCTGTGGAAATGGCCGCTTGACTTCTTCCTCGGCGCTGGCAAGCTTCTGTTCCAACTGGATTTGCATATTGCGGGTCTTTTCAATGCTCGGTTCAATACCATTTGCCAAATTGGAAAGGCGTGTCAGATTGCCTAGCACATCAGCTCCCAGCTGAGTGCTATATGTACCAGAGCCAGCCAATCTTGCATGGTACTCGTTGCCAAAAGGCAGATGTTGGATTTGCAGTTCCATACCCTTGAAATACCCGATAGGTACGGGCTTTTCGCTATTCAGTGCCAAGCCCAGCAGACCTAACAGGGCTTTCCCTGCAGGTTCTTTTTCGTAGTAAACTTTCTTTTCCAACTGGATACAGAAAACATCTTTGCCGTCCGCATCCACTACGGAGTGTTCCTTTACGGTGGCGGCGTCTACCGTGGCATTTTCAATCTGTTCTTTGCATTTTCGGATTTCAGCCGGAAAGCCGATGGCAATTTTATTTTCCAGTTCATAACGCTGGCTGTCATGGGCAGCTTTCAGTGTTTTAAGACGGGTCAACTGCACATCCAAGTCCATCTTTTCCTTGATAAGCGGATTGCCTGCCGCCAATGCCTTGACCTCGGCATAGGACAGCGCGGCCTCGTCCATATCATCGCAGCTGCGAGCCGGAGATTTTGAGGTCATGATCTGTCCGATGAATTTTTGCTTATTTTCGATAAGCTGCCATGAGTAGGCATCAAATGTTCCCTCCGTTACATAACGGAAAACATAGACCTCCTTATTTTCATTGCCCTGTCGTAATATTCTGCCCTCACGCTGCTCAATATCAGATGGCCGCCACGGTACATCCAGATGGTGCAACGCAATCAGCCGCTTTTGGACATTGGTTCCGGCTCCCATTTTGGCCGTGCTGCCCATCAGCACACGCACTGCACCGCTGCGAACTTTTCCGAAAAGTTCTGTCTTGCGGGCATCGGTGTTCGCTTCATGGATGAAGGCAATTTCTGTTTCGGGGATTCCGCGCTCGATCAGCTTTGCTTTCATGTCATCGTAGACATTGAAAACGCCCGCTTTGGGCGTAGACAGATCGCAGAAAACAAGCTGCGCACTGCGTTGAGGCATGGTCTGCTCCCATATCTCAAAAATTTTGCCCACACAGATATTGACCTTGCTGTCAGGATCGTCGGGCAAGTCGGGGTCGATCAAGCGCTGATCCAGCGCCAATTTGCGTCCGTCGTTGGTGATTTTCAGCATATTGTCCTCATAGGGCTTTACCATTTTATTGCGGATTTTGTCGGCCCGTTCGCCTAATTCCGCTACCATCTGTTTTTGTATTTCAGAGGGCTTTAGCTGGATGTTGGTCGGCTTGCCGCCCACAAGGGCAGGGACAGGTAATTTCAGCATATCTGCTGTTTGAATATCGGCGCATTCTTTGAACATTGCCATAAGTTCCGGCAGATTGAAAAAACGAGCAAAGCGTGTTTTTGTGCGGTAGCCGGTTCCCTCCGGCGCAAGTTCGATGGCTGTGACGGTTTCGCCAAAGGTGGCCGCCCAACTGTCAAAGTTTGCAAGGCCGTTGCGTTCCAAGGTGTACTGCTGCAAATAGCGCTGCATGGTATACAGCTCGGTCATACTGTTGGAAATGGGTGTGCCTGTGGCAAACGTTACGCCGCGTGCTCCGGTGATTTCATCAAGGTACTGGCACTTCATAAACAGGTCACTGGCCTTCTGGCTCTCGGTAGTGCTGATACCCGCGATGTTGTGCATCTTTGTAACGGTCATGAGGTTCTTGAAATTGTGTGCTTCATCGACCATGAGGGAGTCTGCGCCCAGTTCCTCAAAAGTCACCACATCATCCCGCTTCGGGGCGTCCAGCAAATTTGACAGCTTGGTTTTCAACTGCTTTTTCTTACTTTCCAACTGCTTGACGGTCAGACGGCTGTCGCTGTTGTCCATGCTCTCCAACTGCATCTCCAGTTCGTCAATTTGCTTGCGGATAAACTCGGCTTTTCTGGCATCGGAAAGTGGAATCTTTTCAAACTGGCTGTGACCGATTACCACAATGTCATAGTTGCCGGTGGCGATTTTGGCACAAAACCGTTTACGGTTTGACTTTTCAAAATCGCGCTGCGTTGTCACCAAGATGTTTGCGTTGGGGTATAGCTTCAGCGCTTCACTGGCAAATTGGCCTGTCAGATGATTTGGCACGGCGACAAGTGTTTTGCTGCATAATCCCAATCGCTTTTTCTCCATCGCGGCGGCGACCATCTCATAGGTCTTACCTGCGCCGACAGTGTGCGCCAGCAGTGTGTTGTGCCCGTACAAAATATGTGCAATGGCATTGCGCTGGTGGGGCCGCAGCGCGATTTCCGGGTTCATGCCGAAAAACTGGATGTGGCTGCCGTCGTACTCACGGGGGCGAATGCAGTTGAACTTTTCATTGTACAGCGCTACCAAACTTTCCCGGCGTTCACGGTCCTTGAAAATCCAGTCTTTAAAAGCATCTTCTATCATCCGCTGCTTGGCCTGTGCTTCTTCGGTGGCAGGACCATTGAGTTTATGCTGCTCCTTGCCGTTTTCGTCATAGATTGTATCGTAAATTTTGGTGGCCCGCAGGTTGAGTGCGTTCTCCAACAAATGATAGCCGTTGATACGTTTTGTGCCGTAGGTGTTCGTGACGCGGATATTATCGTTGCCCTGGCTCTTGTTGGAAATATACCAGTTATTCAGGTATTCATTGTAACGGACAGCTATTTTCTGTTCGCGGTAGGTTGACTGAAAAAGTTCATCGGCAAACCGCTTGATGATTTCCGACCCGATCCATGTGACACCCAACCGAACCGTTATCTCGCCCGCCGTCAAGTCCTTGGGCTGCACCTGTTCCAACGCTTCTACATTGATGCGGAACGCTGGGTCTTGGTCGGCTGCAACATGAGCAATACGCAGCTTTTCGCGTACATTGCCGGATAAATACTCATCCGCCATAAGGTAAACAGGGCTGCCGTCCTCCTGTTTGCGGAAAGGCTCTACAAAAATAACGCCCGCCAGTTCCTTGGCAAGCGTTGCTTCATCTTTCCCGGTAAGGTGCATCATGTAAGGCATATCGACCTTGGCACGTTCCCCGATGCTCAGTGCCAGAGCGTCCGATGCCGTGTCGGCGTGGTCGGGTATCTGTGCAGAGCGGATAGTCCTTTTGGTGAACATATCCGACTTGCTGATAAAGTTTCCTTTTTCATCGACATTTTCCAGTGAACACAGCAAATAGTAGCTGCTGTCATCCCGGAAAGACAACTCCGCGCTGCGGCTGTTGATTAGGCCGTGTTTGGCGCGGAAGGCATCATACTGGCGGTTAAGCTGGGTTTGCAGACGGTGGATTTCCTCGTCCGACAAGTCCTGCAACTGCGCATCGATCAGAGCGCGGGTGGTATCGCGCAGTTCCACCAGTTTGCGGATACGCTCGGCAGAGGCTGCGTTGGGATTACATTCCCGCATGACTGCGCCTTCGCGGTAATAGATTTTATCGTCCTTTACCGTGTAGCTGAAATTACGCACAAAGGGATCGGCATCAATGTACTTGGTGTCCTCGCCGCTTTCCTCCTGTATGGGAATTTCGGCTTTTGTCAGCGTGGCGGTCAAGTGCTGCATGGCAGTGTCGATTTGCGTTTCCAGCAACGGCTTTCCGAAACGGTCCACCGCATCGGGGTCTATTGGCTGGCAGGTGGAAGCCGGGCCATACGGACCGGAGACTATCTTCATTCTGCCGCAAATCATTTCGGGGTGCTCCACATAGTAGCGGTTCATGGTAATGCCGTTGGCATCTTCTGCAAGGTGCAGCCAAGGCTCGTCCTGCTGGCGCAGCGTATCGCGCTTTTGCAGAAAAATTACATCCGTCATAATTTTAGTGCCGCTGCCCTTGAACGCATTGTTGGGCAAGCGCACCGCACCGATGAGGTCGCAGCGCTCGGCAATGTACTTGCGGGCGCGGTCATCCTTTTTGTCCAATGTGCCGCTGGAGGTGATGAACGCCATGATGCCGCCGGTGCGCAACTTGTCGATGCTCTTGGCAAAGAAATAGTCGTGAATGGGAAAATGCAGCCGGTTATACTGCGGGTCATTGACTTGGAAATTGCCGAAAGGGACATTGCCAATAACGCAGTCAAAATAGTTGTCGGGGAGAAGCGCATTTTCATAGCCGGTTACTTGGATATTGGCCTTTTGATATAGCTGCTTGGAGATGCGGCCTGTGATGCTGTCCAATTCTACGCCGTAGAATTTGGCATCGCTGCTGCCAAAATGTCCGTGTGCGAGAAATGCGCCTGTGCCCATGCTGGGTTCTAGGATTTTGCCGCCCTTTACGCCGAAGCGTTCCAGTGCGCGGTAGATGGGGTGGATAACGGTGGCAGGGGTATAAAACGCCGTCAGGGTGCTGCTGCGGGCAGCTTCGTATTCGGATTCAGACAATGCTGCTTTCAGCTGGCTGTACTCGTTCGACCATGTACTTTTGTTCGGGTCGAACGCATCCGAAAGCCCGCCCCAGCCCGTGTACTGCGCTAAAATTTTCTGCTCATCCTCAAAAGCAGGGCTGCCGCCGTTCGCTACGCGCTGCTCAATTTCTTTCAGCTTTTGGATGGCGGCAATGTTGGCTGCAAACTTTTCGCGCGGCGCTGTCGGCAGGTTGTCCAGATAAGGGGCTTCATAGGTAATGGGTTCACGGTGGTAAGGTTCATCTTCTGCCGAAAGCCTTTCTGCGTCCGCCATAACCTGTGCCACAAAGGGGCTGGGTTCTTCGATGACTTCGCCCACGATGGGTTCAGCAGTTTCTTCCGGCTGCTCTTGGCGGCTTGGAACTTCCGGGGCGGATAGTGCTGCATTTTTGGGGTTGGCAGCAAGCAGCCGCGCAAACTCCTCGTGGCTGACGGCACGGCCTACCAGCGGGAAACTTTCATCCCGCAGATGAATGTTTTCTCTGCCGATTTCCTCCACGGTAAAGGGTCTGTCATCTTCCAGATAAACCGTGCTGCCGATAGTTACAGGTGATTTTTCGACTTTTCTTGTAGTCGGATGATGCTTTTCAAACTCTGCTTCGGCGGTATTGATAAAATCCGAGAAAGCGCTGTTTTCAATGCCCTGCGCAGCAAGCTCGTGGTTATCTTGGAAGTAGTCGATATGGACAATGTTACCGTCAACCTCATAGCGGATTTCGTTCCGCAGAAGATTGGCATACACTTGGATCTCGTGCTCATCGTCCTCGGTGGTAGAGTAAGCAAACTCCACGCGGGTCAAGTCGGAAAAATTCGACTCGTTTAGCCCCTCATTCTCGCAGAAATCCGCGATGGCGTGTTTTGCATGATCGAGTGCGGCATCGTTCGCTGCACGAGCGGCTTGCTGTTCTGCTGCCCATGCCTGATAGGTAGCTTTTTCAGCATCGGTCAGATACTGGTCGTTGTAAACCAAAAGCCGCAGGCGTTGGGCAACCTCTTTCCACTTCAAAACGCGGCGATACTCGCCGTCCTCTGTACGTCGGGTGATCTCAAGATTTTTGCCCATGTGGTTAAGAAAGCCGTGCCCACCATCACGGAAGAACCATGTGCCGCCGCCGATGCCGTATTCCTTTTTCAGCCAGCGGGCTTGATTTTCCTCGATAGGAAGTACCTGTGCAGAGAGATATTGCTGAATACGGAATTTGCCATCTTCAAACCCGCTGCCTCTGCACAGCACATCGGTAATGTCCTGCTCCGTAATATACTTGCCGGATGCGTCAATGATGGGCTCGTTCCACTTTTTGGCTTCTGCCGCAAGGTCGATATTTTTTGCTTGCTGCTCATGGCTCGGCAGTCCTGCCTTTTCAGAATCTTCGGGGGTAAGGGTAAGCTGCTTCATCTGCTGCTGCACGGGTGCTGCCTTGATGGGAACGATCAGACGCCCTTGCTCGATGAGGTCAGCAATCTTTGCGGCAACAGCATCCCATGTCAGATTGACCTGCGCTGTTTTGGTAAGATAGTTGCCCTCCCAAAGTTCAAGGTACATATCATGCCGGATAAAACCCACGGTATGGTCATCCACGAACAAATATGTATAAATTTGCTTGTAACAGTGCTTGCAAAAGGCGCTGCGCTCGGCAAGGTCGGGATGCTCATTGAAATATTCCAGAATAGCCGCATTGTCGGCACGGCTGGAGGAGTCCTTCGCCAGCAAGCCTAGAATCAGTTCATCGCTCAGCGGCGGCAAATCAGAAATGGGTACAGAAAAAGCGGAGGGCGTGGTATCGCTCTCCGCTTGGGGTTCTTGTATTACAGGCTGTAAATCTGCTGCATCGCCAGTTCCTCGGCTTGGCTCTGCAAGGCGTTCATCCACTGCGTCCAGCCCATCGGGTCTGTCTGCCGGTTCGGGGCGGTGCTCTGCTGCATCAGCGTCTGCATCGTCTGCTCGATTTGCCGGTGTACTGCGTTGTCCATCTCCGCCAGATGCGGGTACAGCGTTCCCTCCAGCAGCATCTCGTCGAACACCATCGGCGCGTTCTCTCGCAGAAAATTCCGCCGCAGGCTGCCGTACTTGCCGATTTCCGGCATCGGCGGCTCGTTCAGCGTCAGCGCCGGGATTTGGTAGCCGTTCACCATCATGTACTCCATTGTTGACCTCCTTGGTGTTATTGGTTTCTTCCTGTTTGTCACCATAATAGCGGACTTTTTCGGCGCGTGCAACACTGTCGATTTCTCTCGTGATGCTGCCGATCTGCTGCATGAGAGGTCGTGCCGCCTGTTGGCAAGCGCTGCCCAAACACAGAGTAATGCGGTTTGTATCAAACTGGTTCACGGACTCAAGGGCAGACAGGTCCAGCCGCGCAGTATCCACGCCGCACCGCAGCGCGGCCATATACAGACAGCTTTGGGTGATAAGCTGTAAAAATAGCTGCCGCTGTTCGTCCGGCTTGGCCCACTGTAAGCTGCTGCCGTCTATGGCTTTTCCCAGTGCGGTTGTGAACATGGCGCTGCGCTGGGCAACGCAGGATGTAGAGAGCATGAGTAGGGCGCTCTGGATGCTGTCAGCGTGATTATCCGCTACGATTTTATCCCAAACAGGCCGCCAGTTCTGGTCTGTAATGACCCACGGCAACGCTTTGGGATTCTCTGCGCGGGGGATGGTATCGGAAATGTCAAACAGATACCGCAGCCGGGAAGAATTGGCGCGAGTGTCAAATACCGCGATACCGTGTGCGCCGCGCTTGACCCAGCGACCCGCATTATTATTCCAGTAAGCTATGTCGGCCACGGCTGTGGCGGTTGGGCTTTGCTCGTGAATCAAAAGCTGGTTTGGGAAACTATAATTATAAGCAATGGCCGCTGTCCGCAAAAATGCTTTCCAACGGTCACTGCTCTCCGTGACGGCTTGCAGTTGCTTTTTGGCAAGCGCACGGATATTTTCGTATTTAGCCATAGGCTGCTCCTTATCGCTCGTGCTGTTCTGCTTTTGACAGTGTGGCATTTTCAAGTTCCGGCAACAAGTTATCTACCTGCTTATACCCAATCGGCTGAACATAAAAAGCGTGTGTCTCGTTATCTTTGTGTGTCACAATAATATCGCTGACAGAGACGGAACGCATACTTTTGGCGTTTGGACGGTCATCCCGATTATGCCGTGAATAAATGCTGTCCAGCGTTTCCCAACGCTCCATCTGCCCCTTGTACACGAGTTCGTAGTCCTTTGCTCCGGCAGCGAGCCTCGCAGGAGAATACTCCATAAAAACAAGGTCTCGCCTGTTAGTTTGATAGATTTCATAAGGGATTTGCACTCGCTTTTCGCTGCGAAATCCCCACGGAAAATAGGTGTCTGAATCAAATTGGAGTGGCTCATCCAGTTCATCTGAGAATACAACCGGTGTCACTGGCCGCCCACAATCCAAGGAATCCAGAATTTCATCCTTGAATTTTTCCACGCTTGTGTAAGGAACGATTTCACCGATCATCCCGCCTGCACCGAGATATTCGATGTAGCCGACTACTTTATCTGTCTTTTCTTCCATTATCTTTCCAACCTTTCCCAAAAAGATAGTTTGTTCCCGTAGCGTTCATCCTGCGGGCGTACCTTTGCGGCGGGCAGTTCACCGCTTGCCATATCTTCGACTTGCGGTAGAAAAAGTAGACGGCTGTATCGGTCTGCCTGGTCTTTGGATAGGCCCACGACTTTATCACCATTTAGCCCGCAGATGAGAAATCGCCCGCGCACGGTAATTCCCTCGTCATTGACCTGCCTGTTATATTTCAGCCGGCTTTGGGCTTTGCTGCATATCAGCCCGATGCGAGGTGTGCCAAACGGTTTTAGGATTTGGCTCTCGCCTTCAATAACTTCGGAAGCAGCCGCCATCGCGCTGGGAAAACCCGCTTGATAAGGGCAGTAGCTGGGTTCAACAACTAATAATCTTGTCATCGGTGTCCCCCCTCATCTGCTGCCGTGCTGGTGGGCACGGGCGTAGTTTTCCAGCAGTTTTACGATAACCTGCTGCATCTGGTCGCTTGTAAAGCCTTTCGGAAAGTATCGTTCAACTTTTGCAACGGGAATCATAAGCTGCGGGTCACGCGGCTTTACACTTGGCGGCTTGGCGGCCATGATATGCTGGATTTTTTCTGGTGTCAGTACGCTTTCCTTGCTGGCCTCCTTGAGTTTTTGTGCTTGAGACAGTGACGGGGTACAGCCCTCGGATTCCATATAGGACAGGAAGTCCTCTTGTTCTTCTGGGGTAAGGTAGCTAAGTTCTACGGCGGGAGTGGTTTTTAGCTTGCCATCATCCACCATTTTCATAAGTTCGGGGGTGAGTTTGTTCAGACGGATAAAGCGCTGCACTTGCTTAACACTTTCACCCGCTTCGTCTGCGACTTTCTCTACGGAAAAAGGCTGTGTAAAATTCTGGCCAACTTGGCCAGAATTTATTTTTGACGGTCTACCGCCCTTTCGCTTTATGGCTTGCAGTTTCATCTCATACGCTTTCGCCTTTTCGCTCGGCAAAATATGCTCTCGTTGGCAGTTGCTATCCACCATCAAAATAATGGCGGTATCATCGTCCATATCCCGCACGATGCAGGGCATAGTTTCCACGCCCGCCCGCTGGCTGGCATGACAGCGGCGGTGGCCCGCCACGATTTCATACCCACCATCTTGCCGGGGGCGGACAATGGCAGGGGTCATAACGCCGTATTCCTTGACACTGTCCACCATTTTGTCCATTTCGTCATCGTCACGGACTTGAAAAGGGTGATTTCGAAAGGGATGCAGTTCCGCCAGTGGCAAGATTTGAATTTTCTCCAGCTTTGCATCCTGCCGCTCCTGCTCACTCGAAAACAGATTATCGAGCGAGGGCAGATTGATGTTGCTGCCGTACTCTCTCATTCTCTGTCACCTCCTTGGCAAGCGCTTTGTATGCCAAACTGGCCGGGCCGTTGGCATCGTAGGTCAGCACGCTATGTGTACTGGCAGCGCTTTCTGCTGTGCGCGTACTGACCGGGATTTCTGCACGGTAAATTTTCAGCGCGTGACCGTAGGCGCTGCGCAGGGCGGCGCATACGTCTTTGGATAGGTTGGTGCGCTTGTCCACCATCGTCAGCACAATGCCGTCAATATCCAGGCGGGGATTGATACGGCGCTTCACTTGGTTGACGGATTTGAACAGGGATACCAGACCTTTGAGGGCAAAATGCTGCGCCTGCACAGGAATCAACACCCTGTCAGCCGCAACAAGCGATGCCACGGTGATGATGCCCAGCGAGGGCATACAGTCGATCAAGCAGTAGTCGTATTTATCCTTAAACGGCTCCAGTGCCTGTTCCATGATTTTCTCGTGCGCCATAACGTTTACAAGGCTCACTTCCATATCGGACAGACCAATGTCGGAAGGAATGAAATCCACCTTTTCTTCATGGTGAATTGCCACTTCTGGCGGCTTTTCGTCCTTGATAACAGATTCCATTAGGTCGCTGATTGTTGCGCCGTTTTCGGTGCCCTCATAGCCGAGATAGCTGCTCAAATCGCCCTGCGGGTCGGCGTCCACCAACAGCACCTTGTAGCCCATAGCCGCAAGTGCTGTGCCGAGGTTTACTGTGG
>QRFC01003003.1_pt1 | contig 11636 bp, 7 predicted proteins | sample 1861061 | NCBI WGS metagenome assembly QRFC01 (sample SAMN09711282, study PRJNA482702) | Human gut metagenome, whole genome shotgun sequencing project. | reverse complement strand
ATGAATGAAGAAATAAAAGAAAAACTCCGCCGGTGGGCGAATGAATATAATGTTAGCGGTTTTATCAAGGACGATCCTGTCCAGTTTCCCCATCGGTACACGGAGAAAAGGGATATTGAGGTGTCTGCTTTTATTACCTCCTGGATTTCTTACGGACGCAGGGAATTGATCCTCCGGAAAGCGAACGAACTGCATGATGCAATGGGCCCTAGTCCTTACCGTTGGATTAGGAATGAAGGATATAAGAACTTGGCGGGAAATTCGGTTGAACCCGGTAAGAGAGATACTTTTTACCGTTTCTACACCTACTCCCATCTACGTCAGTTGTGCGACCGGCTGAAAAGTATTTATGAAGAATATGACTCGCTGGAAGATGCTTTGTCTGCCAGTCCTTATCCGAATCCGGTGACAAAGATACAGGATATTTTCTCAGGAATCGAAGGGATTCCCGTACTGACAGGGACGTCTGCCTGTAAACGTCTTGCCATGTTCCTCCGGTGGATGGTCCGGAAAGATGGTATTGTCGACTTCGGCATCTGGGAAACAGCCATCAAACCGCATGAGTTAATCATCCCTTTAGATACCCACGTCCATCAGATTTCGCTGGAACTGGGATTGACTGAGCAAAAGAATGCTACCCTCAAAACCGCTGTCGAGATTACCGAAGCTTTAAAGAAGGTATTTCCAGATGACCCGTGCCTAGGGGATTTCGCCTTGTTCGGGTATGATATAAACCGGAGGCAAACTATATCCAACCCTGGCATCTTTTAGCGTCAACTAAGGGAGAAACTAATCCTCGGGTCATGACTTTGTATTATTACCCTGTACACCATGGCTTATTAAGGTGTACACCTTGCGTAGCTATCCTGTACACCCTGGCCGATTATCCTGTACAGGGTAGTTTTAGTGGGTAAGGACTTTCGAGCTAGTGAGTTACCACTTAATAAATAGTATCATACCACCTGCCGCTTAGTTGTGGCTGAATATCCCTGGCCGGATATATTGCAAATGACAAACGCCATTTCAAATAAAAAAAGTGTTTGCAATGGCGTTTGTCATTGGTTTATAGTAGTTTGCATTCCTGTATTGCAAATGGCAAATATTTTTATCAAAACTTTGTGTAGAAAGTTATTTTGTTATCTCTGCGCAATTCACCTGCGGTGTCCGGATACCCGGCTTCAGTTCACCGTTGACGATGATCAGGCTGTCACCTTTCAATACGGCTCCTGCCCCGGCACGGGCTAACTGTTCGTAATCTCCCAGCTCGGTCCATTCTTTGGTAAAGGTGTTGTATTGTAAGAGGAATGTATTGAATTTGTACCATTCCACCGGATAATGCATGTACTCTTTTCCCTCTTTTATCAGCCTTTCGAGTCCTTCGAACTCTAATCTTTCTTCGGCCCGCTCCATATAGATGGAACGGTTGAGGGCTGTTAAGAAACGGCCGTAGTTGACGCCGCCCATAAGCAGGATTGAACTGTCGCCGTAAGCAATTGCGCAACCTCCGGTGAAGGTACGCCAGACTTGGCCTTTGACTGAAGGCAATTTAGTCTCCGTAGTCCAACTTTTTGTAGCCGGATGGTATGAGAGCATATCTGAAGAGACAATTGCATCCACATCCTTTCCATACGCATCCTTGGAAACAGGCTGAAAGCCGCTCGACAGGTAAATACGTACTCCGTCGGCCGACTGTTGGGCGGCTAAGACCGGTTGAAGGCGCGTCTGACCGGGGAAGTCCGGCAGTTTTTCCCAGTTTCCATCGAGGTTTTTGTTCAGTTTCATTGAATAGAAGCTATGGCTGGGTTTCCCGTTCTCATTTCCTCCGGCTACATAGATCGTGTGGTCGATATAGGCCGCAGAAAGATTATCCATCGATACGGGAAGTGTATCCAATTTGCAAATATGTGCCTTTTCATCGGACCTGGACATGGACAGCAGATAGACATCGGCTAAAAAATCGGTGCTGTTGTTTCCCCCTATGCAGACGATACCTTCCGGCGTCGTGACGGAGGCTCCGTAGGCAACTGGAAGAGGCAGGTTACCGGCTTTCTGCCATTGGGCGTTTTTGTCTGAAAGGTCGAGGGCGAATATATCGCTGTAATATCGTTTGGCTCCTCCCTCGGTGACCGGTTTGTCGGGGAAGTTGCAACCGCCGGCAACCAGCAGCATTCCGTTACTGATGCCGACAAAAGGGGCTGAAACCCCTAATGAGGCGGTGTCTGCCATGCCCGGCAAATCGGGTAGTTTATTCCAGGTACAGGTAATCATATGATTCGGTTTAGATGTTGGTGGCTGACTGCATCCGGCTAACATGACTGCCAGCAGGAGAAGACATCCGGTTAATATGGATTTGTTGTACATGATACTATTGTTTCTTTGTTCTGAATGTTGAAGCCGGGAGTTCATCGCTGTTGACCAGGTTGGCACGGGTGAATGGTTGCCAGCCGTAGCGGACCAGCTTCGGATTCGTAACCTTCTCACTGCGGATTTTCACCTTTCCATCGATTATTTCGGCCTGGGCGGGGAAGAATAGCCCGTCGTGTTCCGCTATTTCGAATGTGCGTATCGGTTGCCCGTCGGAGGTGTGCAGGCCGTCGGCGTAATCGAAGGTGATGTAGGCGGCGTTGTCCCTGAATTCGACTGAACGGAATAAAGGACCTGACGGAGTGAGTGCATGTCCGTATGTCTTGTTGAGTGCCCAACGGGCCAGGCGTTCCCCTATTTCGCGTTTGTATACCGGATGCACATTCAATGAATCTCCCCGGTCGCTGCTGACGGCCATGCCGCTGTTTGGAATCGTTTCCATCAGTTCACGTTGGCTGTTGCGGAACCAGGTCCAGCTCGGACGGTCGATACTCGATAGCTGAACGTAATAGAACGGAAACTCTTCTCCCCAGTTTTTGCGCCAGCTTTCCACCAGCAACGGGAACAAACGTTCGTGTGTTTCGATATTCTGGGCATTCGATTCGCCCTGGTACCAGATGACTCCTTTGATCGGATATTGTTGCAATGGCTGGATTCCCGTTTCGTACAGATAGCAAGGCTCATACGGATGACGTTGCAGTTTGTCGGATGATTTCTTCGTGTTGAGAACCGCACGACCGCGTACCCAGTCCTGGATAAAGTCGTTCTGTGTCCAGTTATACAGTATATCGGTAAATTCGAATTCCAGTGTTTTCCGGTCTATCCAGGCTTCGGTACCCGACCCCCCTATGGCATTCAGGACGAGTCCGACCGGAACTTGCAGGCTGTCCGACAACATCCGTCCGAAGGCAAAGGCTATGGCCGAGAACTTATCGGCTGTCTGTTCGTTGCACGGTGTCCACCGGGTATCGTGGTAATATTGCAGGCGGTTGAGCGAATCCATGGCAGAAATGTCCCATTCCACCGCATTCGTATACCAGCGGGGCTGCATATTGAAGAGACGTATCTGTGGTTGGCTGTCCGCATATTCGAGTAGTTCCTTCCGCTGGCTGTCTGCCAGTTCGTCTACCCGGAAAGCCATGTTGGACTGCCCGGAACAGAGCCATACTTCGCCGACCAGTACCTCTTTATAGGTCAGTTTCTGTGAAGCCGATGCTTTCTTTTTGCTTTTCTTTTCAGTGGCGGGCGAGGCTTCGATGGTCAGTTCATAAGGACCTCCTGCCTGTAACGGGTCGAGCGTGACAGACCATTTGCCGTTGGAGGCGGTTACAGACTCTTTCTTTTGTCCGGCAATCTGCACGGTTACTTTCTCACCGGCATTGGCAGTCCCGGAGATGAGTAAGGGTTTTTCCCGCTGTAAGACCATATTGTCGGAGTACGTAGCAGGCATACGGAGACCTCCGTAGTTGCCGGTCAGTTCCCCGTAAACCGTTTTAGCGAGGATACCGGCTCCTTCCGTGTTCGGATGAAGGGCATCGGGTAACAGGTCAGGGCGGTTGTAGAGTCCTTCCTGCAAATCGATCAGTCCGGTGTTGGCCAGTCGGGCTATTTCTTCGATTGTCTCCTGCTCCATCCAGTACCAGTCGCGGGTACCCGATTTGAAACGCGGATGCCGGTGTGAGATGGGTGTCATCCGGCAAATCCATATCCGGCAATCCGGATTAGCTTCGCGGAACGACGCTATCAGAGAAAGATAGTCTTTCACGAAATGATCCCGGTAGTTAGGCCAGTTGCGCGGGTCGGTATCGTTCAGTCCGAGATGGATGACTACCCTGTCGCCGGCAAAGTCGAGTGCCGCTTTGTATTCTTCCTGCTCGCAGTAAGGGCGATGTCCTTTGTTGAGCAGCGTGGCACCGCTTTTACCGAAATTCACCACTTTATAGCCGTCTCCCAGCATGCGTTGCAGTTGAGCCGGATAAGAATTGACCTCCCGGTTCTCTATGCCTGCACCGTATGTCACGCTATTACCTACACAAGCTACCTTAATCTTATTCTGACCGTAGGCAGTTGTGCAAAGTAACAGGCATAATAGTAAAAGAGTATTTTTCATTGTATGATAGTCTGTTTATTTCTTTTTATCCGGTGAATAGACCAGGCCGTCTACCGCCTTTTCACCGTCCGGGGTGACAAAGACGAATGTGAACATCCATTTGTTCAGCCTGACTTCGGGAAGCGTGAACTTTCCGACAGGAAGTTTCAGGAAAACCTTGTTCCATCCCTTTTGCAGGTGTACTCTGAGTGGTTCCCTGGCAACACAGTTCTCATTCCCCAGCGCGATTTCATTCGATTTTACGGTATGGGTCGCAGTCCATTCCGGCGGAAGCAGTTCTTGGTCGTTCAGCCATACGCGACTACCTTTGTAGTCCCACTTGCCCTGCGGTGGCGCCAGGTCCATTTCCGAACGGCCGTAGTTCTGGAATTCTATCCAGGCACCAGCTTCCTGGTCTTTGGGCGAATATACCCAGGTCCAGGCATAAGCGGTATGGTTTTCTTTCGGGTCTTTGTAAAAGCCGGGAACGAGTGTGCCCCATACGTGGCGCAGATAGATTCCGGCACCGATGGTTTCGTTTGTTTCGTAGGTTTTCCCGTCGTAGGTATAGCTGTTTTGCAAGGCTGTTTCGGGCGGGAACACGCTATTCAGGTCACCGTTGTTGGGGAATGCGTCGGTGATGCGCCATTTCACGTTTGTCTGTTTTACGTATGAAAACGGATATCCTTTGAAATGATGCTCTTTATGCCAGAGCATTCGTTGTTCGAATTCGGCAAAGGAAGTGTATGCGCGGCTGTCTTCGGAAGGCAGGTTGGTCCCTTCTTTATCGAAGTATTCGTAGCCTCCTCCCCGCCAGGCACGGTCGGCTATGGCGAGCATGTTGGGATACAGGTGGTTTTCCCGTATCATGTTTTCTTCCGGTTGTACCAGGCGGTCGTTCCAGACGGCCAGGATGACACCTGCCATATCATCGCTACCTTCGGTATGCCCGTAGACGGTACTGTTGTATAAAGCACGGATGTCGGCAAAGGTATCGAAATGGTTCAGATAATGGAAACGGGAGTCGATGGCCGGTATTCCCGGTTGGGCTTTTCCCCGGTAACTCCACAGGTGTGTCATATCTATTTCACCCGGTTGGTAATGCCAGCCAGGGTTCCAGGAGATTGCTTTTTTGCCTTTCGACCGGACGAATGCGACCATCTCCGGCACAAACCGGGGATTGGTGAACTCCACTTCGTCGGTCCCGATATGCAGATAAGGCGTATCGAATGTTTCGCAGACTTCTTCTATGAGCAGTTTCAGTATTTTCATTCCTTCCGGACTTTGCATGTCGTGGCGGAAGGTCCGTTCGAAAGCGGCACTGTGCCCGGGCATGTCGAGTTCGGGTATCAGCATCACATGGTGTTGTTTGCAGAAAGCAACGAGTTCTTTGGCCTCTTCCAGAGTATAATATTTACCTGGCATGCGGGTTGTATTGATGCTGTCGTTTATCATCGGAAAGACTTTGCTTTCCAGGCGCCAGGACTGGTTCTCGGTGAGATGCCAGTGGAAAACATTGATTTTGTAACGGGATAAAATGGCTATTTCCCGTTTCAGTTCTTCCAGGGAGATATAACTGCGGCCTACGTCCTGCATGAATCCGCGGATACGGAAGGCAGGCCAGTCTGTAATCCGACATCCCGTGATATGGGCTCTGTTTCCTTTCTTTTCCGTTAGTTGGCGAAGGGTCTGGATGGCCCAGTACACTCCCTGTTCCGTGGTGGCTTCGATGGTGATACCCTGGGAGGATACTTGCAGTTTATAGGCTTCGTTTGCGTTCAGCTTTGCTTCCGGCAGTTCTTTTACAAGTTTTATTTGTAATTTGTGTTTGCTGGTGGGGTTGATGCCGATGTTATTCTCCTGCAACCAGGCCGTAACCATCTGCTCCGTATTTCCTTCCGCCAGGAGGGCGATTTCTTTTCCGGAAAACGTTTGCTTGTTCCAGTCTACCTGTTGCGGCCAGGGAAGCAAGTGCGGAATACCGGCAGCATAGGCCACCGGTATCCATACACATAATATGAACGTTATGAACAGCTTTTGTTTCATCGTATTTATTTAATCAGGTCTGTTAGCTTGACAGCCTGGAAGGTCATGTGTGCCACACTTGACTCGTAGAAGATACCGACTGTTTCCTTGTCGATCATGGACAGGCAGGAATATCCCCATCCTTCGTCTTCGTCCAATAATACCTGATGTTCTGCCGGCCAGGTCAGACCACCGTCGAGACTGGCTTTGATCGTGATATGGTTGCGTCCTTTCGTAGTGTTCGGATTGGAGAACAATAACAGTTTCTTTCCGGTGATGTTGTCTTTCGCGTCCACTTTGATGAGGCTTGCCATACATACCGGTTCCTGCAAGGCACTGCGGCTTGAGGGATGCTCGGTCCAGGTCTTGCCCAGGTCTTTGGTAACGGCTACGGCACGGCTGCCGCCACGGTTATCGCGCATGTTGAGCATGAGTACGCCGGGTTCAACTTCTGCTACCTGTGCTTCGGTGGTATTGGTGCGTGCCAGGTTATGCAGATGCCAGGTTTTGCCACGGTCTTTGCTGTACATCACGCCTGCATTCGGTACACGCGTCGCGTCGATGAACTGGATGGGGAAAACCAGCGTGCCGTCCTGCATGGTGATGCCGCGTCCCGGACCCTGCAACAGGAAGTACCAGGAAGGGTCTTTCACCTGCGAAGTGATGTTGATAGGTTCGCTCCAAGTCTTTCCGTCGTCTTCGCTCTTGACAAGCATCAGTTGGGCCGTTTCGTCGGGAGTCATGCCCGGCATTGAGTTCCACCAGGCGCGTCCGTTACCCATTCCGTGAGTCCAGGCGGCAACAATCCAGATGGTGTTTGTCTTTTCGTCTACCAGGATGGACGGGTCACCTACGCCGTTTTGTGCATGAGGCAGACCGCCGGTTTCACCGAAGGTCATGGCTACGCGCATCGGCTCCCAGGTTTGTCCCTTGTCCGTACTGCGGCTCACGCCTATGTCGACCATTTCCTGTAAGTCGACACTGCTGTTGTAACGGATATCGTAAACGCCGAGAAGCGTGCCGTTGTTGGTCGTAACCAGTCCCGGGATACGGAAGGCTGCCGAGCCGTCATCGCCTGCCTGGCGTACGCCGACGCCTACGCGGCGGGGTGTTTCTGCTTTCCCTTTCCATTCGATGGCTGCGGGTTTGTTATTGATGGTGGCCTCCGGCATCGTGAAGGATACTCTCGACAATAAAGAGGTCTCCGGTTTCATTTCGATGCTTACCCAGAAGTAGTTGGGGCCTTTAATCATTGGTTGTTTGGAAGACAGCCTGATTGTCTTTGCCGGGGCGGTAACTTCATCTTGTTTGACAGAATAAGAAGGGTTCGCTACCCGTGTCTTGCCCGGTGTGTAACTGGTAACGTATGTCACCGGGTTGAAGTGCGTGCCTTCCCTGGACGGTGCTTCCGTGCCGCTATAGAATAACCGTACGGCTTTTATGTCAGACAGGTTCGTCTCTTCTCCGAATTGGAGTGTGAAATTATTTAATACATCTCCCTTCTGAGCGGGAATACGCATTTCTAACAGTACATTGTCCGTACGGTCTATCAGAATAGGAATCTGCTGTTCCCTTACGTACAAGCTGTCTGCTGCAAAGGCGGTTTGTGCGATGAATAGAAGACAGAGATAAAAGATGCTTTTTTTCATGGTGATTGTTCTATATGTGTTGTTTGTTAAATACTGAGTCAAATATAATCATATTATTTTCAACTAATCCGTCATGTTTGCCACTTTCGGTCGAAGGAAGCAAATCTGAATGAGTAAAGCGATTGCGACGAGTCCTGCCAACATGGCAAAGTCGTGCCCCAGGTTGCCGGCATCTGTCGATCTGCCCAGCAGGTCTGTAATGGCTGCCCCGGCAAATACACCGGTCATATTCATGATACCGTAAGCCGTAGCCCGGTAACGTGGTGAGATGAACTGGCAGAGTATCGGCATATTATTGGCATCAAAGATACCGAAACCGATACCGAAACACAAGCCTCCGCCGACAATCATCAGGAAGTTATGTCCGAAACCGAGCAATAAGAGCGATGGAATGGTCAATGCCAGTCCGATAGCTCCGGTATAAACACGGCCGCGTACGTTGGTCTGTATCCATTTGTCGGATAAAATACCGCCTACAATGACTCCGATAAACGAAGATAAAGCGATTGTAATCGTTGATAACGGGCCTGCTTCCGACATGTCGATTGACAGATTCTCGGAGAATAATGTCGGTAACCAGTTCTTGGTAGCCCAGCCCGGTAGACTCGGTGTAGCAAAATAAAGCAGGATAATCCAGAAAGAGATGTTCGTAAACAACATACCCATCCCTTTGAGAGCCCCTTTCACCGGATTCTCGACGGCAGCACCCGCCTCTTTGATTTTATGAACGATATGGTCTTTTTTATCTTTCAGGAACAGAATAAGAATCACGCTGTATGCAATACCGACAATCCCGAACCAGTGGAAAGTCGTTTCCCAGGTAAAGGCGCTTGCCACTGTCGCACCGAAACCGCCTAAAGCCTGTCCGGTGTAAAGGCCGGTCATGTGGATGCCTACTGCCAGCGAACGGGTTTTCCCCTGGTGGTAATCGGTTATCAGCGACAATCCTGCCGGGATATACAAGGCTTCGCTTACCCCCATGAGGGCGCGCAGGAAATAAATCTGGTTGAAAGTGGTGCAATAACCCATCATCAGCGTGACGAACGACCAGACGAACAGGCTACCGACGATCAACCATTTGCGGTTTACCCTGTCGGCTATCATTCCCGCTACAGGGCTCATGAATCCGTATATCCACAGGAACACGGCCATCAGGCGGCCGAAGTTGGCTGCCGATTCCAGTTCGGTGATGTCTATCATCATCGCGTCTTTCATGGTGGAGAGCATTTGCCGGTCCATATAGTTCAGTAAGGCTACGCCCCACAACAGGCCGACAACTACCCAGGGATAGATTTTCTTATTGCTCATATCGTTTATTTTGAAAGCATTTCTTTACAAAGCAGGTTACATTTCAGAAGCATCCGGGGGATGTGGAACGGGCCTTTATACATATTACCTTTGGCTGGCTGTGACAATGTCCCGTCATAATGGAAATAGCCGTACCATTCCCCATATTCCCTGTCCGGGAAACGGGCGTATGTGTATTCATTAATCATCCGGTGCATTTCAAGGTATTTCTTGTCACCGGTAGCTTCATAGGCATAAAGTGTGGCGATGATGGCTTCGCATTGCGGCCACCAGAATTTCATATCGTGCCAGTATTCTTGCTGCGGAAGGTTCTTGCAGTCTTTGAAATAAGTGATTCCACCGTATGTTTTGTCCCAGCCCCATTCCCAGGCCCAGTTGAGGATAGTCAGTCCCATTTCTTTCAATTCCGGGTCCCAGTTGCGGTACTTGGCTTCTTCCAGGATAAACCAGGCTGTCTCGATGGAATGGCCCGGATTGATGGTTCGTCCGGGGATGGAGTCGATGAATTCGCCATTCGGTCCGACTGTTTCGAGGATTGTTTTGAATTCCGGCTTCATGAAGTCGCGGCGGAGTTCGCTGATGGACTCGTCTATCTGTTTTGTCAGTATTTCATCGTCGATAGCTTCGCGGATGCGGGCAGCCGTATCAATCAGTATCATGCATAAGGAATGCCCTTTGGCGACGAAGCCTTCGCGGAATTTAGGTTCAAGCAATCCCGGTGTATTTTTATAATGAAGGACTTGTTTGAAGAGGTTGACTGCTTTCTCCGCATAGCTTTTGTCTCCCGATGCGATGGAATATTGCGCCATGGCGATAGCGGCAAAAGTTTCGGAAAAGACATATCTTCTTTTGCGGACCGGAACGCCGGTTGCCGTCACCTCATAAAACATGCGGCCATCCGTGTCGAAGCAATATTTCTCGATGAAATCAATGCCATTCTTACAAGCCTGCAACCATTCTTGACGTTTCTCTATATGATTGTAGGCATAGGCCAGGATGAAAGCGAAACGTCCCTGAAACCATACCGATTTGTTCGAATCCATCAGGGAACCGTCCCGGTTGAGGCAGGTGAAATAACCGCCGTTCTCTTTGTCGATGCCGTATTTCAGCCAGAAAGGCATGACATCGTTCACGAGGTCGTTTTTGTATGTTTCTTCCCAGTAACCCAGATATTCTGCCGGCTGGGATATGTTTGTTTTTGCTTCCATAGTCGTTAGAATTTGTTACATCTTTCAAAGAAGTTGATGGCTTCCAGTTCTGCTTTCATGGCAGCTTCTTCGGCATCGGTCATATTCTGGAACGGTGTACGGTTTTTGCCCAGGTCCAGACCAATCAGTTTCATGATACGCTTGCCTCCTACGATGTTTCCGCGGTAATGACAGATTACGTTAATCACATCCTGTGAGAAGTTTTGTTTTTCGCGGGCTGTTTCCAGGTCTCCGGCTTCCCAGGCTGTGATGATGCCGACCAGTTCCTTGCCGTTATAGTTGGTTGTTCCACCGATGCCGCCTTGTGCGCCACCCATAGCCAGGCAGGGCAGAATTGTCTCATCCTGTCCGTGAAGCATGTCGAATTTGCCGTCTTTATATAACCTGCACTGGTTATATTCGTAAAGGCTTTCATAGGTATATTTGATTCCTGCGAAATTAGGGATGCGTCCGTCTACAGCTTTTAAGAAATCTACCATTGAAAGGAATGCGCCGTTGAATGCCGGAATATGATAATAATAGAAAGGCAGTTCCGGTGCCCCGCAAGCAATTTCTTCGCAATATTTCACCAGTTCTTCCACACGGTTTACTTTAGGGAACGGAGAAGCCATGGCGCCTATCCCCCATGCTCCGATCTTTTGTGCGTGGGCAGCCAGGTTGCGGCTGGTCTTTACACAAGTACTACCTACATGTACGATTACTTTGAACCCTTCCGGCACAACTTCCATCCATCTTTCGGCCAGTTTAATACGCTCTTCTTCCGTCAGCATATAGCCTTCGCCCGATGAGCCGTTGATGAAAACACCTTTCAAACCGTTGTTGGCTAAAAGTTTGGCATAGGCTTCAATGGGTTCGTAATTCACTTCTCCATTTTCATAAAACGGAGTAAAAGGGGCATCAATCAGACCTTTAATCTTTTCCATGGTACGCAGTATTTAATAGTTGTTATGTGTGTTATTTTAAATATGAGGCAATTAAATGGAGAGTTTTAAA
>QRFC01002997.1_pt1 | contig 11659 bp, 9 predicted proteins | sample 1861061 | NCBI WGS metagenome assembly QRFC01 (sample SAMN09711282, study PRJNA482702) | Human gut metagenome, whole genome shotgun sequencing project. | reverse complement strand
ATTGAAAATTTAAGGAGGTGTATCTGTATGGCAAAATGCGAAATTTGCGGAAAAGGCGTTACTTTCGGTATAAAGGTATCTCACTCTCACCGCAGAGCAAACAAAGCGTGGAAGCCTAACGTAAGAAGAGTTAAGGCTATCGTTAACGGCACTCCGACTAAGGTATATGCTTGCACAAGATGCTTGAGATCAGGTAAGGTTAACCGCGCCGTATAGTCATTTCTTTTGGGTATATGACATATTAAGTTAAGATTGGAATAAGCATACCCTTTGAGGGTATGCTTATTTAATGTAAAGATTTATTAAAACGGATGACACTATGAGGGGGCAATGATGATATGGATAACAAAACTTTAAAAACTCTTGAATTTGATAAGATTCTCGAACGGCTTTGCGAATTTGCGAAAAATGACGGAGCAAAAAAAATCGCTCTTGCGCTCGAACCTGTATCGGTGCGCCGTTCCGCCGAGCAAATGCTTGATGAAACGGATGCGGCGGTCACTTTGATTTTAAAGTACGGTTCGCCCGATATTTTATCGGTTTCAACGCCGAATGAGGCAATCAAACGCCTTTCGGTCGGCGGCGGTTTGTCTATGTCCGAGCTTTTGAATATAGCGCGCATTTTGAAATGCGCAAGGCTTTTAAAACGCTATACTGCGGAACAAACCGGGGTTTTGTTCGGATACATCGAAACGCTTTTCCCCGAAAAAAAGCTTGAAGAGAGGATTACATCATCAATTATATCCGAGGATGAAATGTCTGACAATGCCGGACCCGAGCTTGCGTCAATTCGGCGCAGGATAAAGAATGCCGGTGCGAAAATTCGGAATACTCTTGACGGAATGATACATTCTCAGTATTATCGCAAGCTCTTGCAAGACCCGATTGTCACGGTGCGTAACAATCGCTATGTTGTTCCCGTAAAGGCGGAACACCGCGGCGAGGTAAAGGGTATTGCACATGATATGTCCGCGTCGGGGTCAACGGTTTTTATCGAGCCCGAAAGTGTTGTCAACGCAAATAACGAGCTGCATGAGCTTTCTATGCGCGAACAGGCGGAGATAGAAAAGATTTTGCTTGAAATCTCGAACGAGGCGGCGGAGATAACCGATGAATTGAGTATGGATTATGAAACCATAATTCATCTTGATTTTGTATTGGCAAAAGCAAAGCTTGCGCTTGAAATGAAGGCGGTTATGCCGCAGATAAGCGGCAACGGCTTTATACACATAAAAAAGGGCAGGCATCCGCTTATTGACGCAAAAAAAGTTGTTCCGGTGGATATTGAGCTGGGCGGCGAGTTTGATACGCTTGTTATAACCGGCCCGAATACGGGCGGAAAAACGGTTACGCTCAAAACGATAGGACTGTTTTGCCTTATGGCACAGGCAGGGCTGCATATCCCTGCTGCGAACGGAAGTCATTTGCCGATATGCCCCGATATTTTTGCGGATATAGGCGATGAACAAAGCATAGAACAAAGTCTTTCGACATTTTCGTCACATATGAAAAAGATAGTCGAAATATCTCAAAGGGTTACGCCGGGGTGTCTGGTTTTGTTTGACGAGCTGGGCGCGGGAACAGACCCGGTTGAGGGCGCGGCGCTTGCAACGGCAATAATAGAGGATTTTCGGTCGGCAGGCGCGATTATTGCCGCCACAACACATTACAGCGAGCTTAAATTATATGCGTTATCGACCGTCGGGGTTGAAAACGCATCGTGTGAATTCGATGTGGCAACTTTAAGCCCGACATATCGGCTCTTGATAGGCGTTCCGGGACGAAGCAATGCGTTTGCCATTTCGGAAAAGCTCGGATTGAGCAAGAGGATAATCGACAGGTCAAAAGAGATGTTGTCAGAGGATAATATTGCGTTTGAAGATGTGCTGTCAAAACTTGAAGAAAACAGGGTATCGGCAGAGAAAAATTCGGAAGAGGCAGAGGATTTGCGCCGCGAAACGGAGCGGCTGAAAAAAGAGCTTGCCGCCGAGCGCGAGAAAATAGAAAAGCAAAAAGATAAGATTTATGACCGCGCAAGAGAAAAGGCAGAAAAGATAATTCAGCGCGCACAACAGGATATAGACAGACAAATAGAAGAAATAAAAGAGCTGAGAAAAAAGAATGATGATATGGAAACCTTGCGTCAAATGCAAGAGGTGCGCCGAGAGCTCGGGTTAAAGCTTAAAACGAATAAGCCTCCGAAAAACAGGCAAACACAGGTACAGCACAAAAACAAAGTTGATATAAATAAGCTGCGGCCGGGTGCGGACGTATTGATTTGCGATTTGGGTGACAGAGGAAGCGTTATATCAATAAATAAAAAGGATGGTACGGTTGTTGTTCAGGTCGGCATAATGAAGATAACGGCGAAAGCCGACAACCTCGCGCTTTTGCCGCAGGAAGATACGCCGTCCGTAAAAAAAGAGAGAAAGCGTTATTCCGGCGGCAGCGGCGGAGGATTGCGTAAGGCAGCGGTCAAACCCGAAACCGACCTTAGAGGGATGATGCTCGAAGAGGCAGAGTATGCGGTTGACAAATATCTTGACGAGGCGGCAATGGCAGGCCTTGGTGAGGTGAGCCTTATTCACGGCAAGGGAACGGGCGTTTTGAGAAACGGAATAAGAGAAATGCTGCGCCGTCATCCGCACGTCAAAAGTTTTCGCCGCGGAAAGTATGGCGAGGGCGAGGACGGTGTGACCGTTGTGGAATTAAAATAAAAGCGAAAAAATTACAGGTATGTTACAAAACTGTTTTTATTTTTCAACAATTAAGCCTTTATATTGACACATAAAACTCGGTAAAGTATAATTTGTTATATATTATTGTATAATAATGCAGAATAAATTTGACATCAGACAGGAGTGTGTGGTATGCGATGTTTGTATTGCGGTAATTTAGAGAGCAAGGTTGTTGATTCGCGGTCAACCGATGACGGAACGGCAATCCGCAGGCGCAGAGAGTGCCTGAACTGCGGCAGAAGGTTTACCACCTATGAAAAAATCGAAAGCGTACCGATTATTGTTGTAAAAAAGGACGGTTCAAGACAACCGTATGACAGAGAAAAGCTTCAGCGCGGAATAATGAATGCCTGTGCGAGCCGACCCGTATCAATAGATATGGTTGACCATATGCTTGACGAAATAGAGACAACGGTGCATAATTCGCTGGAGAGAGAAGTGTCAAGTGTTAAAATCGGTGAAATGGTTATGGACAGACTTCGCAAGATCGATGAGGTATCATATGTTCGGTTTGCGTCCGTTTATAAACAGTTTAAGGATATTGACACGTTTAAAGCAGAGCTTGAAAAGTTAGTGGCAAAGAGCCGCGGCGATGACAAAAAATAACAAAGACATTGAATATGTTTGAGATGTGTATTCGGCTTATAAAAAGGTCGGGTTTATTCTCGGTGCAAAGCTTTGTTCGGATATATAAACAGAAAATTCAAAAGCGTTCGGCATAAATCGCTGCCGAACGCTTTTTTGAACAAAGAAAGGATAATGTGAAAGTTCATTTTCCGTTAATGCCTTTTTGACCTGCGGATAAGGAAGGTTTAAGCGCAGCTTATGCCGGTGTGGTGTGGTGAAACGGATATTAAGTATGTTACCGGCTTTTTTCGGAATCGGATGCTGTGTTTGAATTGAGATGTTGTCTGCCCTCTGTGTCAATCGTATAGTTGTCGGCATAGATGAGCTGTGAAATCGGAATAATATTATATCCGTCGGATTTTAGCTTTTCGAGTATTCCCGGCAATGCCTCGGGGGTATGCTTGGCGGCGTTGTGAAAGAGCACGATGCTGCCGGGTTTAATCTTGCTTGTTACACGTTTGGTTATTTCATCCGCGGAAAGGTCTTTCCAGTCAAGGCTGTCAACATCCCATTGAATGGTATAACTTCCGCATTCGCGGACGGTTTGAATAACCTCGTTGTTATAATCACCGTAAGGCGCACGAAACAGTATCGGTTTGACCCCGGTGATTGCCTCGATTTTATTGTTACAAGCGGTGAGTTCATCGCGCATTTTATCTTTTGAAAGTTCGGGCATATGCGGATGCTTGTTTGAATGGTTCATAACTTCGTGACCTGCATCGGACAGCTGTTTCACCGATTCGGGATATTTGTCAACCCAATCGCCGACAACAAAAAACGTTGCTTTGATATTATATTTATTCAAAATATTTATGAGTTGTTCCGTATCTTCGTTGCCCCACGCCGCGTCGAAACTAATCGATGCCACTTTTTCATCGCCCTTGTCAACGCAATAAATCGGCAGGTCTTTTTTATTGCCCGACACCGATGAAATAGCGGCATTTTTTATTACAAACACGCTTAATATCACAATAAGCAGCAACAGCAAGGCTGTGATACAGCTTTTTCGTGTGATAACCCAAAGTTTCATTTAAATTCACTCCCTTTTGACTTTTGATAAAGTATATGCGTGAATTTTGAAAGTTAAAACAGTTTAATGCACATTAAATTTATAAAAAGGCGCGACTTTGAACAAATGTACGAGACCCGTCTGATAAATATAGTCAAAACCTCAAAAAAATAAAGTTTATTTTAGTTATTACGCCACTATATTTTAAAAATGAAATATAGTATAATAATATATTATGGATATTTGTTTGCATATTTAATAAATATTGAGGAAAAACTTTTTTCGGACAGGAGGTGCGGCATATGAACGAGGACGGCAAAAACGGTTTAAATACAGAAAATCAAGACGACAAAGCTGTGAATGCGAACGAGAATAAGCCGAAACGTTTTAGAGATAAAGCGTTGTCGGTTATCCAAAAAATTATTCTTGTGTTTTTGGCGTGCCTTATGCTGATTACCGTCCTTCCCGTCGGAATGTTTAAAAGGGCCAATCCCGTTGAAAAAAGAGGGTCTTTGATTCGTCTTTATCCGTCCGAAATGAAGGCGAGCGATTACGCCGATGCGGATGCAACCGCGGGACTTGACAAAAACAGCGGTGCAATTTTAGAGTTTGACCTCGAAAATCTCAACAGCTTGGATATAAAAGATGTGCGCCAAATAAAGCTCAGGCTCGGTTTTGTCTGCGGGTCGGGAGAGGTGTCAAACAGAGCTTCGGTTACTTTGCCGCTTGAAGGCGGCGGTTTTTCGGATTCTCAAAAAGTGTTAAGCTTATATAAAAACGAGATATTTAACGATTATATATATAATTTTAAACAGTGCGCCGAGATTTCGCCGATTACCGAACAGGGTGATAACACGATAAGCGAAATAGATGTAACCGATTATACACGAACGAAATTAAAGTCTCGGAATAAAAAGATTTCTTTCGGAATATGGGGGAAAAATCATATACCGATTCAGATGACAGGCGTGAACTATTCCGATCCGTATTTCAGGCCGTATCTCGAGATAATAACCGGAGCGGCAACAGCCGATAACGCCGTAATCTCGGAAAAAGCAAATCTGACCGATGCAGTGTATGTTTCGGCATCAAAGGCGGATGCAAACGCGGCGGAATTGTCGGGCGAGAGCGGCGGTATGCTGTGCGAGGACGGTACGGAGATGTATCTCAAATATGACATAAACCGTGCGGCAATCGAGGGAAGTCTGTATAATGCAAGGCTTTTATTGAAAACGGATTATCGAAAGGAAGTCGGTGCGCCGACCGAGCCTTTCGGTCAGGTCAGTATCAGTTGTATAAACAACAATGAATGGAACAGCAGTGATATAACGTATAATACGCGGCCGAGAGGTGAAGAAATTTCGCTCCCGATAAAAGCGACGGTTATAAACGGCGAAATTTCGGCGGATGTAACACAGGCGATTTGCGAAGCGTATGATATGGGCGCGACGGGTGTGACATTTAAAATTACGCTTGATAAAAAGAGAGAGCATCCTGATGAAAGCCAAAGATTCAAAGTGTTTGGAATGGGGAATGCGATTGACCAACCGCGGCTTTTTATAAGCGTGAGCGATGACGCGGATATTGTGTGTGCAACCGAGGCGGCACTTAATGCTGTCGGAGGAAACAGCCGAGAATATGTGACGGGAAATCTCGAAGGAACGTATTTGGCAAGCAACGGTTCGTATGCAAAACTGAGCTGGCAGGAATTCAACAGCGACCCGATTCGCCGCGGCGGATACCTTTCATCGAACGGAGTGGTTATGCGGCCCAAGTGGTTTGAGGGCAATGCAGAGGTTGTTGCTCTTGCAAGAATAACGGCGGGCAGGTATTCAACAATAAGAAGGTACCGTTTGACGATTCAGGCGGAGACTAAACCCGATTATTCAAAATATTCATTCGGGAATTATATTGACATAGGTAACAGCCGCAGCGAAAACGCACAAAAATTTAACAGTGTGAATTTCAGCGAACCGCATCGAAAGAGCATAGGCGGACGCATGGATACTTGTCGGGTTTTGAGCGACCGAGCGTGTATGCTTTTGAACTTTTCGTGCGCTGCGGACGGGGTTAATTATCTTACGCTTAAACTTGCGGCAAAGAAAGAAAAGGACATTTCGCTGTACGTTTCTCCATACGGATATTCGGGTGATGCGTTGAAACTTTCCGTACCCGAAATAAAAGAAGATGATTTGGGTTTTGTGTATTTGACGTATGGCCTGCCGCAGGAGTTCACACAAAACAAAAAGACGGTAAATCTTTGTGTTTGGTCGCGAATCGAGAATGATGACACGGCGGAGGATTGCGGCATTTATGCTGCGTACCTGACCCAAAATCCGTTCTTTGACCCGAAACAGTTTTCAAAGCAAGGCGAGATTGCACTCGGTGAAATATATTCGGGTTCAAATCTTGTAAGCGGTTTTGAAAACAATGCAAAAATTCTGCTTAAAAACACCGATATTGGAGATAAAGACCGAAATCTGAAAGCGGAGGAGGAAAATTCGGCAAATGTCGGCGGCGAGAGCGATAATGCCGAAAAGCTTGCGCGGCTTACGCGGATTGTGAATGAACTTGCATCAAAAACAGGCGAAACGGCGGTTGTCAGCGCGGACAAAAAGGCAATTGTGTTTGAGGGGACGGCGGCGAATATCGCTGTCCTGATAAATGACGAAGAAACGGCGAGCATATATGAGCGGTACGGATATTATGACCGTTACAGCTTTGACGTTCCGATAAGCAGGTGCGGAAATGATATAAAGGCGATTGATTTCGGTGAATACCTGATACTTTTCAATTACGGCAACGGTTCGGTGAGTGCAACTATTCCCGACGGCTATGAAAAAAAGGGTATATACCGAGATATTGCCGGCGGTGGATATTATCGGATAGGCGATGTCGAAAAAGCCGATATGGCGGATTTGCCGTCAGATACCGAGGCGTATGAAATTCAAGAACTTTCCGTTGAGAGCGGCGGCGCGGTGCTGTTAAAAAGGCTTGAAAACAGCCTGATGTCACAAGAGTGGCGAGTTGCGAAAATCAACGGAAAAAGTCCGTCGGAACTTATGTTCGGCGAAGATGAAATTATTAACGAAATAACGGTAAGAACTGTTGACGGTGTATGGGACAATGTTACGGATTTGAGCGTTATATGCGCGGTTTATAATAAGGGAAAACTTGTCTCGATGAACAGGAAAAGTATTTCGGTTACACCGAGTATAGGTATATATTCGGTCGATATGTCGGAATATAATATGAAAATGACGGTCGGCAGCGAGCTTAGAGTATTCATAGCCGACAACACGGATAATATGAATAAAATTCAGCCAAAGCTCGATTATCCGTAAATTAAAGGTTGATGAGAAATGAAAAAATATACTTATATTACATTGAGAGAACGCCCCGAGCTGAAAGATGCCGCGGCGGAATGGTTTCATTGCAAATGGAGTATTCCCGCAAAAGCGTATCTTGATTGTATAGATGAGTATCTCAATCAAAAAACGGAATACGGTTGGTATCTTTGTCTTGACGGAGATAAAATTGTCGGAGGTTTGGGAGTCATTGAAAATGATTTTCATAATCGAAAAGAGCTTTGGCCGAACATTTGTGCGGTCTATACCGAACAGGAACATCGGGGCAAGGGTATTGCCGGGAACTTACTGAATATGGCGGTTGAGGATATGCGCGCAAAAGGTATCTCGCCCGTGTATTTGATTACCGACCACACAAGTTTTTACGAGCGATACGGTTGGGAGTTCCTGTGTATGGTGCAAGGTGACGGCGAATCGAATATGACAAGAATGTATATCCATCGTTAAGATAGGTATTAAAAAACAATCCCCCTGTGCGGCGTGCCGCACAGGGGGATTTTTATGTGTTCGAATTACAGGGTTGTATTTATAATTTATAGTTCTTTACAGTTTTCATAAAATGCCTCAACAGTGTTCAGTATGGCTGTTACGGCACGGTCAGACAGGGTATTTGTGCGTATGGTAATGCAATCGTCAAGTCCCAGCAAATAGTCGGTTGTAACATGAAAAAGATTCGATAATTCAACGAGCCAAGAGGTTGAGGGCGCGGATATTCCCATTTCCCACGCGTTTACACTTGCTCGCGTTATAGAAAGTTTCTTTGCCAAATCCGATTGAGTATAGCCAAGCCTGTCACGTAAATCTTTTAACCTTTCGGGAAAAGTGTGCATAGTTTTTTTCATAATCAGTCACCTCATATATTATATTATCTTATCATTTATGATAAATCATTATCATAAATGATAATTCTAATTGACAAAGTAAAATGTATGTGATATAATGTAGAAAACAATCGAGAAATAAATTTAAATATATTGGGGGATTGTATAATGTCAGTTTTTGCAACGGTAATCAAATACGAGGGTGATAATTCCACGTTTATATGGAAGCACCCATGTGAGGATTTTAACACCCAAACACTGCTTATCGTTCACGAATCACAGCAAGCCGTTTTTTATATGAACGGACAGATTTTAGATACGTTTGAGTCGGGCAGATATACGCTCGAAACAGAAAACATTCCGCTTATCAGAAGATTTTTTAATAAGGTTTTTGATAAAGATACACCGTTTCATTGCGAAGTTTATTTTATAAACGAAACGGAGCAAATGGCGGTTAAATGGGGAACGGACAGTAAAATCGAATATGTCGAGCCGACCTATAACTTTCCCATTCAAATAGGTGCAAGCGGCGAAATGACCCTGCGAGTAAAGGACGGAAAGAAGTTGCTTGTTAAGGTTGTGGGAACGGAAAACGGTTTGACACAGACGGGATTGGTTCAAAAGTTCAGAGCCTTTTTAATGACGAGATTTAAAACATATCTTTCAACTTACATCAGAGAAAACAAAATTAATATTTTTCAAATAGACGAAAAGCTGACCGAAATATCGGCGGATATGCAAAATCTGCTTGTTCCCGATTTTGACGAGTACGGAGTATCACTTATACATTTTTTTGTCACAACGGTGGTAAAGCCCGAGGATGACAAGACCTACAGACGTTTTAAAGACCTGCATTTCAGACAGTACGCCGACATAGCCGAGGCGAGATTACAACAAAACATTGATATAATCGGACAGGAAACCGAAAAGCAAAAGATGATATTAGAGGCAGAGGGAAAGGCGGCAAAGCGCCAAATCGAAGGTTATACATATCAGCAAGAGCGTAGCTTTGATGTTGCGGAGGGCGCAGCTAAAAATGAGGGCGGCAATATGACAAATTTGGGAGTCGGACTCGGAGTTATGGCAGGCGTGAGCGGCACGGTCGGCGGACTTGTCAATGAGAGTATATCCGCCGCGGTAAAACCAAAGAGCGACAGAGTGTGTTCCAAATGCGGAAATTCCCTGCCGCCGAACGCAAAATTTTGTTTGGAGTGCGGAACAAAGGTTGAAAATTTATCCGAAAATGAAATAATATGCCCGAACTGCGGCGGTAAAACCCCGAAAGGCAAGTTTTGCACAGAGTGCGGTGCAAAGCTTCAAAATGTATGCCCGAATTGCGGAAAAGAAGTGCCGCAAGGCGCAAAATTCTGTCTTGAATGCGGACAAAGAATAGGCGGTGAAACAAATGAGTAAGAATTTTAAAATAATACTTATCGGATTGATAGCAATAGGTGCAATATCAACATTGTTTGCGGTTGTGAACGTTGATGAAACGTTTGTCATATCATATGTTTTTGCGGATATAGCGATATGCGGCATTGTCGGAACGCTGTGCGCCTATGGCAAGGGAAGTTCAAAGGCGGTTGCCGGTCTATCCTATATTTACACAAGCGTTGTATATGCGGTGTTGAATGTGATTTTTTCGGTCATTGCCTGTGTGATAACACTTGCGCCGATTTGGACATTGGTTGTGCATATAATCCTTCTTGCGATATTCGCTATACGGATAATCGGGTCGAATACGGCAAGCGATTATGTGAACGAACTCGATAAAAAAGCGGAAGATAAACATAACGAATTTTTAAAAGAAAAAGAAAATTATTGGAAGTAATAACCCCTCGCCGATTGTTGGCGGTGATGAACAGGGAAATTTATATGTGTTATACGGAGGAAAAAACAAATGGCAGTATTAAAGTGTAAGATGTGCGGCGGTAATATTGAGATTACCGAGAATCAAAATATAGGCGTGTGCGACAGCTGCGGCAGCACAATGACGATTCCGAACGTAAATGATGAACGGATAATGAATTTGTTCGACAGAGCAAACCATTTCAGATTACAAAACGAATTTGACAAGGCTCTTGCCGCATATGAGAGCATTTTGTCAGAGGATAACAAAAACGCGGAGGCACACTGGGGCTGTGTTCTTTCGAGATACGGAATCGAGTATGTCAAAGACCCGAGTACGCACAAGCGCGTTCCGACCTGTCACAGGGTGCAAAACGAGTCGGTTTTATCGGACTTTGATTATAAACAGGCGGTTGAGTATGCCGAGGATAATTCGGTGAAAGCTCTTTATGAAAAAGAGACAGAGGCAATCGCCGAGATACAAAAGAATATTCTTTCGATAGCGAATAACGAATCGCCGTATGATATTTTTATCTGTTATAAAGAAACGGACAACAGCGGCAGGCGTACAATCGATTCAACGCTTGCACAGGACATATATTATCAGCTGACGAATGACGGATATAAGGTGTTTTTCAGCCGTATAACGTTAGAGGACAAGCTCGGAACGGAATACGAACCGTACATATTTTCGGCGTTAAATTCGGCAAAGGTAATGCTTGTTATCGGAACGGATAAAGATTATTTCAATGCGGTATGGGTTAAAAACGAATGGGCGAGATTTTTGGACTTGATGAAAAAAGACAAGTCAAAAATGATTATTCCGTGCTATCGTGATTTGGACGCGTATGACCTGCCCGATGAGTTATCTATGTTCCAAAGCCAGGATATGAGCAAAATCGGCTTTGTTCAAGACTTAATAAGAGGAATAGAAAAGGTAATAAGGCAAAAAGAGGACAGAGAACAAACAACCGTAGAGGTATCTAACAACGCGCCATATGCTTCATTGCTGAAAAGAGCGTATATAATGATTGAGGATTCCGAGTGGCAAAAAGCGGATGAGTTATTGGAAAGAGTTTTAGACCAAAATCCGGAATGTGCAGAGGCGTATCTCGGAAAGCTGATGATAGACTTAAAGGTAAACAAGCGTGAGAATTTGGCAACGGTGAATGAGCCATTTATTAAATATAATAATAATTATCAAAAAATAATGGGATATTGTGATGATGCTTTGCGTGACGAAATGAT
>QRFC01002991.1_pt1 | contig 11679 bp, 9 predicted proteins | sample 1861061 | NCBI WGS metagenome assembly QRFC01 (sample SAMN09711282, study PRJNA482702) | Human gut metagenome, whole genome shotgun sequencing project. | reverse complement strand
TACACGGTATTTTTCTTCAATGTTCATAATTTCAAATATGTGAATAAGATTTTCCCTTATGAAGAGGGGGACGTTATATTACGCAATTACGCCGGAATGGTAGATAAGATGTTGGTGGATGATGAGATTGTCGCGCGTCTGGGTGGCGATAATTTTGTCGCGTTGGTGAAGAATGAACGGAGTGAAATTATTTTATCGAAGCTCCAGAATCTCCGGCTGTATCATCGGACCGAAATCAAGGAAAAAGAGTTTGTATTCGGGGCGACGATCGGTGTCGGTAAGCTGGAAGATATCCGGGCACCGCGTGATGTTATGGCACGCGCAAGTATTGCATATCAGGCTGCCAGACAGAAGGGCAGCGGAACGGTTGCATTTTATTCGACAGAGATCCAGAATAAAATAATGGAGGCACAGGGAATCATTGCAAGCTTTCTTCCTGCGCTCGAGGCACATGAATTTGTGGTCTATTATCAGCCGAAGGTCGATGTCAATACGAACAAAATCTGTGGTGCAGAAGCGTTGGTACGTTGGATGCATGAGGGCAGACTGATTCCACCAGTGCAGTTTATTCCACAGCTTGAGCGGGAAGGAAGCGTGTGCAGGCTTGATTATTATGTATTGGAAGAAACATGTCGGTTTATCCGCAAGCGGCTGGATGAAGGAAAAAAAGTTCCGTGTATCTCTGTGAATTTCTCCAGAAGACATCTGGAGGAAGATTATCTGGTGAAAAAGATTGTCAATGTGATTGACAAGTACGGTATCGATCATGGTTATATCGAGATTGAGCTGACAGAGAGTGAGGATTTTCAGAACTATGAGATTATGTCGGAGATTGTCGATGGACTTCGCAGCGAAGGTATCGCAACTTCGATTGATGATTTTGGAACCGGTTATTCATCCTTGAACATGATCAAGAAGGTAGATCTGAATGTGATTAAGATTGATAAGTCATTTATTCCAATGGAGACAGAATATCCGGGCAAGGAGACGGACATGGTAATGTTTGTCAGTATCGTTGATCTGGTGCGCAAGCTCGGGAAGAAGACGATTGCAGAAGGGGTAGAGACGAAGGAACAGTTACGGTATTTAAGACAGGTTGGCTGTGATATTGTGCAAGGATATGTATTTGATAAGCCGATGCCGGAAAGCGAATTTGAAGTACGGCTGGAACAGGGATATAAGGATGAGGAGTAACGATGGGTAGTGAAGAAAAACGATATGCATTATTGATTGATTCGGATAATGTATCTGCCAAATATATAGATACAATTTTTGATGAATTGGCGGACCGTGGTATGGTAACGGTGCGAAGAATCTATGGGGACTGGGCGCGAAGTGTCAACGGCTGGAACCGGACGACATTGCTCCGGAATTCTATTGTCCCAATCCAGCAATTTGCATACACACAGGGAAAAAATGCAACAGATTCCGCGATGATCATTGATGCGATGGATCTGCTCTATACAGGCAATCTGGATGGATTCTGTCTGGTGTCGAGTGACAGTGATTTTACCCGGCTGGCAGAGCGTCTGCGAGAGGCTGGTAAGGAAGTAGTCGGCATGGGTGAGAACAAGACGCCGGAAGCATTTGTCAAGGCGTGTACGAGCTTCAAAATGCTGGATGCGCTCATTCGCGAAGATATCTCACAGGTCACGGATGAGAAAAATGTTGCGAAAGTATCAACCGAGAAAAATGAAAACAGCTCGAATATTACAAGCATTAAGTCTATTCAGAAGGTAATCTATGATATCATTGATGGCAATGCTGATAATAATAAACTGACGCATGTCGGCGAGATTGGAAGCAAATTACAGGCACGTTTCTCTGATTTCGATGTGCGGAATTATGGGTACTCGAAGCTTACAACATTTATAAATGAGGCATTTGGTAATTTCGAGGTCATTTCCCAGAATCGTCAGAATTATGTGAAGATTATCGATGATGTTGTACCGAAGAGGGAAATTGAGGAGCAGATTATTCAGATTCTGAAGAAGAATCCACAGAAGAACAGCAATATGGGACTCTTAAACAGTACGTTAAAAAATGAGAACCGGAATTTCAGTATCAAGAAATATGGATACAGCAAATTTTCCAGCTTCCTGAAGAGCTTTGGCTGTTTTAAGATTGATGGAGATAAGGTGTCGCTACAGTAGGCGGGTATATATGCTATATATGAGAGCAGAAGTGAACGATACGGATGAAAGCGAAAAATAAGCATAAGGAGACGACATATGGGCAAATCCGGAATGAACGAAATCGAAGAAGATACAGCAAAAGAGACTGGGATGCAAGAACAGGGCAGGAAGAACAAACACAAAAGGAATAAAGATAAAGGACAGAAGCTTTCTGCCCGCGATGTAACAAAGCTTCTGAAGTGGGTGATCATCTTAGCGGTCGTAGTTATTCTGGTTGTGGTTGGCTATAAGCTTGCAAAGCAGCTTGGATGGTTCGGGTTGAAACCGAAGGTAGAGACGACGATCCTTACAAGCAGCCAGCTAGAACAGGTGTTGCAGATAGATGATTTATCAGTCTGTGAGATTACCTACAACGGTGTGGCAGAGGTGCCGCAGAAGAATCATCCGACGAAGGTTGCCTACTATGTCTCTTATGAGGCTGAAGTGAAGGCAAGTATCAACATGGCAGATATTGATGTTCAGATCGATGACAATGTCGGAGAAGGGCAGGCGAAGAAAATCATTGTGACGCTGCCGCAGTTGCAGGTCAAGCAGATTGATGTCGATATGGCTTCGCTTGACTATATGTTTGTCAAGAAGAGTGCGAACACGGCAGATGTATCCGAGGAAGCGTATGCGGCATGTATCGCAGATGCAGGTTCTGAATGCCGGGGAAATGAAGTGTTCTTACAGATGGCGAAAGAAAATTGTGAGAATACAGTCAAGGCACTGCTCATGCCGATCATAGAGAATCAGGATGAGTCGTATGAACTGGTGATTCAGTAGGGGACGAAGGAGGAGAAACAAATGAAGAAATTAAAAAAATTCGTAGTCCTTTGTCTTGCAGTTATTATGCTGTTCACTGCATGTGGAAAAAAAGGTGAAGAAGTAACGAAAGAATTGAGCATTACGCAGATGCAGACAATCTGTGAGCTGGCAACACTCAAATGTTATTATCATAATGTGGCAAAGCTGACGAAGGAAAAGGAAGTTCTGTGGTGGGATACATCGGCAGAGCTTTGGATCGAGTATTCCGGCATCGTAAAGCTCGGTGTGGACATTGCGAATCTGGATATGCAGGTAGATGGCAATCAGGTAACGATCACGATGCCAAAGGCAGAGGTGCTTAGCTGTCAGGTGGATCAGACGTCGTTAAATGAAGACTCCTATTACACAACCCGTGAAGGACTTGGCGCAGAGAAGATCAATGCGGACGATCAGACGGAAGCAATCAAGACTGCACAGGAAAATATGCTGGAGAATGTCCAGTCGGATGAATCCCTGTTGCAGCAGGCGCAGCAGCGGGCACAGGAGCTGTTAGAGCAGTATGTGAAGAACGTCGGTGATGCGATGGGCAAAACGTATGAAGTGAGTTTTGTGATTGCGGACGAAGCCGGAACTAATACAGTAAGTACAGATGAAAGTGATAATTGATAGGAATGAAAAAGAGCCGTTGCGATTGCAACGGCTCAAGTTCTTTGAGGGGAGGGAGTTTCGATTTATGTTAATCCTCGTCCTCGACATCTCTACGCAGATAAATTAGTTTTCGGAATGCTGGTACGATCTGTGCAGCAACGACTGCTTTCACAAGATCAAGTGCAATAAAAGGAAGAAAACCGGCTACAAAAGCAGCCTTGATACTGCAACCTGATGCGATCATAATCCAGAGAGAACCGACTGCATCAACGAGAACAGCGGATAACATAGCGACAATAGTATAACGGATACGATTGTACTTCTTTCCGCGAAAGATCGGAATCAAAATGGCGATGAAGATAAAGGCGAAGGAAAAACCGCCATATGTGCCAAATAAATATCCCGGACCTGCCTGTCCACCAACGAATACCGGAACACCGACCAGTCCGAGTAACATCCAGATCAGTCCGATGAAGAAGGATTCTGCAAGTGGAAATACAAGTGCAATCAGGGTGATTACAAAATTCAAAAGAGTGATGTGTGTTCCGTTTGGCAGCGGGATGCTGATATAAGCGGATACACACAGGATGGCTGCGAAAAGTGCCATCATGACAATTGAGTAGGTTGAAAATTTGCTTTTTGTTTTTGTGTCCATTTCTTTTTCTCCATATTTTCTGTTATAATAGCCATGCTATTGTTGAATTCATAGCAGGTACATGATGTAGAATAGCAGATGAAAATAAGAATGTCAACCTGAAATAGACAGAAAAGTTGACATTGCAAACTTTGGGAAATATAATAGGAAACATTGAGTGAGAAAATGAAGAACAAATTTGAAAAAATATTTGAACAACTGGCTGATTTTCATATGCTTGATGGATACGATGGCTGGATGATCGGGGCGTGTGTGTATGCGCAGCGGGAAGCGGCAGGAGAACGCGTATCAGGCACAGAATTTGGCTGTGGGAATGATCTGATAGTAGTTCAAAATCAGAAAATCAAAATTCAAAATTCCTGCAAGTCCGAGATTGTGAAGGAAACTGCAAGCTTTGCGGTTATGCGAAATCAGATGGAAGAGGATGGAATCGTGTATCAACTGGAGTTGCATGTAGTGAAACCGGAGGTGCAGGGGGCAGTTACTAGCAAACAAGCAGGTATGGAAAAAAATATGGCCATGAATGTCGAGAAATCAAAGCTGGAAGAACAGCGGATGAATCTACACCATTCGGTCGGAACGGAAGAAAACGCGGACACAGGCGGGGAAAAAACGTTTTCATTTACGCATTCCGATATCCTTCGATTTGTGGATGCCGTAGGCGATACGAATTCGATTCACCGGACGGCGCATGCGGTTGTGCCGGGGCTTTTGATGGTGGAGAGGATGCTTGATATGTGGATGAAAAAACAGCCGGAAACGGAAACTGATGTAGAGTTGCAGGCGGGAATGAAGAACGAGATGCAGGCAGGCGCGCAGGCGGGAATGAAGAACGAGATGCAGGCAGGTGTGCAGGTGGAAACGCAAAATGAGATGCAGGCGGGAATGCCGGATAGCAAAACGTTTATTTGCAGATTCCGTTTTGAAAAACCGGTATATGTAGATGAGAAGCTGCAGGTGGAGGCAAGAACCGAACGCGGAAAGCAGATCTATGAATGTAAACGAGAGGATAGGGAAATCGTATGGAACATGCGTATATTATAGACGGGCGCCGCAGCTATATCGGTGTCGAAAATGGAATGTATAAACATCTGCCAGCCGAGGTGCTTGCGGCGGAGGTACTCTGTGCGCTTGTACCGGAAGATGTACGTCAGACTGTCGATGAGGTGATCGTCGGAAATGGAGTTGGAGCCAGTGGAAATATTGGCAGACTGGCAACGCTTACGGCACATTTCCCACAGGCGGTTCCCGCGTACACAGTGGATATGCAGTGTGGATCGGGATTGGAAGCACTGACGATTGCCGCGGCGAAGATCCGAAGTGGACAGGCAGATCTGATTGTGGCAGGTGGCGTGGATAGTTCGTCAACGGCACCGCGACGTGCGTATAACCGGAATCATCCGGACTATGAACGCTATGGAGGCGAGGAATCCTTTTATTCCGTCGCAAAATTTGCACCGGGCGAGCATGATCCGTATGCGATGATCCGCGGCGCAGAGCGTGTGGCACTGGATGTGCAGATGACCAGACAGGAATTAAATAAATGGGTATTACGTTCACATTCTCTCGCAAAACAGGCAAGAGAAGCTGGCGTGCTAGAACCATATCTGGTCGGCGTGCAGGGGGCAACTGCAGACGCGGGTATCAGGGATCGCATAAGTGAACGATTCTTAGATAAGCTACCACCGCTTTTGCCGGACGGAGCGATACTAACAGCCGGAAATACATGCTTGATGCATGATGGTGCGGCATTTTTGATGGTGGCATCGGAGCGGTATGTAAAGGAGCATAATCTGACACCGCTTGCGGAAATCGTTGATTCCGTAACGGTTGGCGGGAACCCGGACAAAAGCCCGGAGACAGCAATACTTGCCATTCAGAAATTACTTGCCAAGACGAAACATACGGCGGAAGATATCGCGGTATTTGAATGTAATGAGGCATTTGCAGTAATTGATGAGCTTTTTGCGCGTGCCTATCCGGAAGCAGTTGACCATTACAACCGGTATGGTGGGGCGCTCGCATATGGACATCCATATGGCGCCTCAGGAGGCATCATTACGATACATGCATGCCGGGCGCTGCAGGAGACACCGGGCTATGCAGTATGCAGCATTGCGGCAGCCGGCGGCATCGGACATGCGCTGTTGCTGCGGGCGGGAGGAATGTAACATGCAGTATATTGATTATCTGACAAAACAACCATCGGACAAAGACGCAATCATCATCAATGGTGATCGCTATACATACGGAAAGCTCTATGTGCTTGTGCAGGATGCACGCGCGCGCCTTCCGCAGGTTGCAGAAAAACATCTGTACCCGATCCGGGAGACCGGAATCCTGAAACAGTTGATCTTATTTCTGGCGTGTGCGGGAACGAATCAGGTACCGGTCATTGTGCCGGTGGACAGCAAACTCGAAGTGACAGATCCGCTGTTTGATACGCCCGTGCCGGAACGAGCGGTAATGGCAGTGATGACATCCGGGACAACCGGAATTCCGAAGATTCTATTTCGGAGCTTCGAAAGCTGGGCGGATTTCTTCACGGTTCAGAATGAAGTGTTTGGCGTGGATGCGGACAGCCGCCTGTTCGTGCAGGGAAGCCTTGCATTTACCGGGAATCTGAATCTCTATATGGCACAGCTTGCGGCAGGCGGCACGCTGATTGCGGAGGATGTATTTCTGCCGGGTAAATGGGAACAGGTGATGGCATGCGAAAGGGCGAACGGCATTTACCTGATTCCGTCCAAGTTACTTATGCTGCCTCGTGTATTCAAGGGTGTAAATGCGAATATCCGCACGATCATTTCGGGGTCGCAGAGCCTTGGGCGAAAGGATGCGGAAGTGTTGAAGAAGATATTTCCGAATACGGAGATTACATTATATTACGGTGCGAGCGAGCTGAATTATATCACGTATGTGAAGTCCGCGGACATGACGGAAGAGCGGAACCTGATCGGCAAACCATTTCCGGGAGTGCGGGTGTTCATACAGGATGATGAAATGTACGTGGACAATGCATTTCACGTGGAGAATATTACCGTGCCGTATTCGCTGAAGGATAGCGGGCGGATGGATTTGCAGGGGAATTTCTATTTCCTTGGACGGACGGATGATATCGTTGGCGTGCGTGGACGCAAGGTGTCGATGATGAAGATTGAAAATGCGTTGGAGGAAGTCGCCGGTATCACAGAGGCGGCGGTCGTTCTGCTTCCGAAGGAAAAGGATGCGGACATGCCGGCGGAGATCGTGAGTGCATTTGTGACGGTGGAAGGCACGGACGTGCCAGAGAATCTGCGGCAGCAGTTGAAGGAAAAGTTGGCGGATTTTGAGATTCCGAAGCGTGTGATTGTTCTGGAGGCGTTCCCGAAGAACACAAGTGGGAAAGTGGATAAAGCGCGGTTAAAGAAGATGAGGATAGAGCAAGAGCCACAATAAATTTATTTCACAGTATGGAGGACCGGACGGTGATACGGGCAGAACAAGTAAGATTTCAATATAAAAAGCGCGACGTTGATGGAAACGTGATTGCGACGGAAGAAATCTTAAAGGGTGTAGATCTTACAATTAAAAAGGGTGAATTCATCGCGTTGCTTGGCAGAAATGGTTCCGGCAAGACAACGTTTTCGAAGCAGTTAAATGCAATCCTTCGACCGTCGGAAGGTACGGTGACGGTAGACGAGATGGGAACCAAGGATGCGGATAAGCTGTACGAGATTCGCCAGCGCGTCGGCATGGTGTTCCAGAATCCAGACAATCAGATGGTGGCAGCAAATGTGGAAGAAGAGGTTGCATTCGGCCCGGAGAATCTGGGTATGGAGTCAGATACCATCGTGGCACGTGTGAAGCAGGCACTCGAACAGGTGCGGATGTGGAAGCGGAGAAAGACGGCACCAAATCATCTGTCGGGCGGACAGAAACAGCGGATTGCGATTGCAGGAATTCTTGCGATGCATCCGGATTATATCGTCTTAGACGAGCCGACTGCGATGCTTGATCCGAAAGGGCGGAAAGAAGTGATGGAAGCGTTACAGCGGTTGAATCAGGAACAGGAAATGACTGTGATTCTGATCACCCACGATATGGAAGAGGCGGCACTTGCGAGCCGGGTGATTCTGCTTGCGGACGGACAGGTAAGATTCGATGGAACACCGGAGAAATTCTTCGGAGCGGATGTGCTGCTTGCAGAAATGGGCATGGAGGCACCGCTTTCTTATCGGGTGCAGCAGGCAATGGGAAGTGCGGCAAATCTGCAATCGGGTGCAGGTGAAAAAAGAGATAAGTGTAAAATAGATGCGCTTGACATATTTGAAAAAGATAAAGATCTCCTCTCCCTGCAACACGTTAGCTATATTTACAGTCCGGGAACCGCATACGAGAAGGTTGCCTTAGACGACGTGAGCCTGTCGCTTGGCAAAGGAGAGATTGTCGGACTTGCCGGGCATACCGGTTCCGGCAAATCCACCATGATCCAGTTACTGAACGGGTTACTGAAACCGACTGGAGGAACGGTTACATTTGAGGGAAAGGATATTCATGCAAAGGGATATTCCGGAAATTATCTGCGAAGCCGGGTTGGCATGGTATTCCAATATCCGGAGCATCAGATGATCTGCGATACCGTGTGGGAGGATGTCGCATTTGGACCAAGTAAGCAGGGCTTGACCGGGGAGGCATGCGAGACGTGTGTGGAGGAAGCACTTCGGTTTGTTGACCTGCCAGAGAAATATTATCAAGCATCGCCATTGCAGCTATCGGGCGGACAGAAGCGGCGTGTGGCGATTGCAGGTGTGCTTGCGATGCATCCGGAATATATCATATTGGACGAGCCGGCAGCGGGATTAGACGCAGCAGGAAAGCGCGAAATATTCGACCGGATCCGGCGGATGAGCCGGGAGCAGGGAATCGGAGTTTTACTTGTCTCGCATAGTATGGAGGACCTGGCGGAATACGCAGACCGGATTATTGTGTTGGACGATGGAAAGAAGATATTGGATGACCGACCGGTAGAAGTATTTGCCGAGAGGGAAACGCTGGAAACCTGCGGGTTGGATGTGCCGGAAGCAGTGAAATTTGCCGATCGCCTGCGTGCGGAGGGGTATGCGATACCACAGACTGTGATACGGGAAGAGGAATTGCTGGAAACCCTGCGTGCTTGTGTGGGTGACAGTATGCAGGAATCAATGGAAAAGAAGTTACTGGACAGGACGGATATGCAGGAACTATCGGAAGAAAGATATTCTGACATGCAACGAGGAGATACGCTATGATTCGAGACATTACAATTGGACAATATTATCCTTCGGATTCCCCGATTCATCATCTGGACCCTCGTGTGAAACTATTTGCAACGCTGCTCTACATCATCAGCTTGTTTCTCTCCAAAAGCTTCGTGGTATTTGCTGTGGCAGGTGTGGTATTACTCGTCTGCATCGTGATATCGAAGGTTCCGTTTCGCTATATGATCAAGGGCTTAAAGCCGGTCTGGATTTTGCTGGTATTTATCTGTATCGTAAATGTATTCTTCGGAAAAGGGGATGTGCTGTATTTTCATTGGCGGTTCATCCATATCTACTGGGAAGGCATCCTGCAGGCACTGATGCGTGTCGTGCGGCTGGTAGAACTGATCCTGGGTTCGTCACTTATGACTTACACGACGACACCGACCGAGCTTACCGACGGGCTGGAGAAAGCATTTCATCCGCTCGAAAAGCTGCATGTGCCGGTGCATGAGATTGCACTCATGATGTCAATCACGCTCCGCTTCATTCCGATTCTGATTGAAGAGTTAGACCGGATCATGAAGGCACAGACGGCACGAGGCGTGGATTTCGAGGCAGGAAATGTATTCCAGAAAGTGAAACGTACCGGACGGATTCTGATGCCGCTTTTTGCATCGGCAGTCGGACGCGCCGGAGATCTCGCACTCGCGATGGAAGCGCGTTGTTATCAGGCAGGCAGACCGAGAACGAAGATGTATCCGCTTCGATATGCACGTGCGGATGGTGTCGTGTATGTGCTGGCAGTTGTGTATCTGGCAGGGATGATCGTGATGAAGGTAATAATTGGATAGAAGCACTGTGGTGTGCAGGTAAATGAAAATAAAATAGTTTTGGTAAAAGCAGGTTTGAAAAATAGCCTGCTTTTTTGATGCGCAAAAATATTCGCGAAAATTACATGGCCTTTTAGGAAACAAAAAGACATGCATTTCCAAAAAGGGTATTGCTATCACGTTTACGTGATGGTTTACGCTCGAATTATGGAGAAAGGTAGGCCATGATGAGCAAAATTAGCGAAGTGAGTAAACGAACTGGACTTAGTAAGAGAACACTCCAATATTACGATGATGAAGGTTTGTTGCATGTTCCCCGATCCCCGGATAATTACCGAATGTATGATGGAGAGACAATGCAGGAAATATGGGAAATTCTCGTGTACAAAGAAATGGGATTCAAATTGTCTGAAATAAAATGTATCACTACGCTTTCAGAATCTGAAAAAAATGAATATATGAAAGAGTATACAAAAAGACTGAAAGAAAAGAAACAGACAATGGAGGAACAGATAGAGCTTATTACATCTATTCAGAAGCAGCATATGTTCCCCAAAATGCCCGAGGATGGAGTAAAAGGAACTTACGTGGAATTAGCGTCCAGATTACGGAAGAAAGAAAACAGGGAGGATTAAAAATATTATGAAGAAATTGTGGAAATTTATGAAAGCGGTTGTATTTGTTGTAATTATATTTGTGGTTCTGATATGTGCAATTGGCATGAAACAGAAACATCGTAAGCAGAAGAACAGTACATATATTTGGCCGGATAATGCATTGACGGCGATGATACCGAAACCGGAATCTAAAAAAGGAGAAGTTACCTTTGAGACGGAAGATACCTTTTCGATTGACGTGTATAAAACATCAAAAAAAGAATATAACAATTATGTGAATGATTGCAAGAAAAAGGGATTTACGGAGAATTATTATGGAACCGATGACCATTACAGTGCAGATCATGCAGATGGATTTTCGTTGAGACTGAGTTATAATTCCACAGATAAGGAAATGAGCATACGTATATCCAAGAAATTAGAGACTACAACAGTAAATTCGACGGATACGGAGGAATCTGTTGCAGAAGATGTAGAAGCTGATAATTCAGATAAAACCGAGGCAGAAGAAACAACAGAGAATACAACAGAAGAATCAAAACATGAAGGTGTTACTCCTGATTTCAAGGAATTAATGGATAGTTATGAGACGTTCTTTGATAGTTATGTAGATTTTATGAATAAATATAATGAAGCATCTTCTGATGATCAGGCAGGCATGTTGGCGGATTATGCCGATTTTATGACCAAGTATGCAGATTATATGAAGAAGTTAGATGATATTGATGAGAATAATTTATCAGCGGCAGATTATGCATATTATAT
>QRFC01002983.1_pt1 | contig 11701 bp, 8 predicted proteins | sample 1861061 | NCBI WGS metagenome assembly QRFC01 (sample SAMN09711282, study PRJNA482702) | Human gut metagenome, whole genome shotgun sequencing project. | reverse complement strand
ATGGACGATAAAATAATGCAGCTTAAAAAATGGATAGACGAGAGCGATAATGTCGTGTTTTTCGGAGGCGCAGGCGTATCTACGGAAAGTGGAATACCCGATTTCCGCAGCGTTGACGGCCTGTATAACCAAAAATGGAAGTATCCGCCCGAAACGATACTCAGTCACTCGTTCTTTACCCGTTATCCCGAGGAGTATTACAGATTTCACCGGGAAAAGCTCGTTATCGATAACGTAAAGCCCAATGCCGCGCATCTCAAGCTTGCCGAGCTTGAGCAGAAGGGAAAGCTGCGCGCGGTCGTCACTCAGAATATAGATGGGCTGCATCAGGCGGCAGGCAGCAAAAAGGTGCTGGAGCTTCACGGCAGCATACTGCGCAGCTATTGCTCGGTGTGCGGAAAGCCGTATCCTGCCGATAAAATGAATCACGGTGCCGGTGTGCCGCACTGCACCTGCGGCGGAGTTATCCGCCCTGATATCGTGCTGTATGAAGAGCCGCTGGATGAGAACGTCGTCACCGAGGCTGTCCGAGCCATATCGGAAGCGGAAGTGCTCATAATCGGCGGTACGAGCCTGAATGTTTATCCGGCGGCAGGACTTATAAACTATTACCGGGGAAATAAGCTCGCGCTCGTAAACCTCAGCAGCACGCCTTATGACGACAGAGCAGACCTTGTTATACACGAAAAGATCGGAAAGGTATTCAGCCAGCTTTGAGTAGGATAGATGTTTTGGGCGTCGGATTTGATGATCTGACGCGGGAAAATGCAATAGATTTGTGCAAGAGGCTCATTGATGAGCACCGCAGCGCCTATATGGTAACGCCAAACCCCGAGATAGTGATGGCGGCGTGGGAAAATGCCGAGCTGCACGATGCGATATGCAACGCAGATCTTGTAATACCCGACGGTATAGGCGTTGTTAAAGCGGCAAGAATTATCGGAACGCCGCTCAAAGAGCGTTTGCCGGGCATTGAGATAGGCGAGGCAATACTTGAGTATGCCGCGCAGACGGGTAAAAGCGTGTTCCTGCTCGGCGCAAAGCCCGGCGTTGCCGATGCGGCAAAGGAAAAAATGCAGGAAACGTACCCGGGACTCAATGTCTGCGGAACGAACGACGGTTATTTTAAGGATGACGGCCCCGTGGTCGAAAAGATAAACGCCGCGCAGCCCGATTTTCTCATGGTCTGCCTCGGCGCGCCGAAGCAGGAGCTTTGGATGGCGCAGAACGCCGAGCGGCTGGATGTCGGCCTGATGGCAGGCCTCGGCGGCTCGCTGGATGTTTTTGCGGGAACGGTCATGCGCGCTCCGAAGGCGTGGCAGAGGATGAATGCCGAGTGGCTGTATCGCTGCATCAAAGAGCCGTGGCGCTTCAAGCGCATTGCGCGCCTTCCGCTTTTTATAATAAAGGCGTGGATAAAACGCATAAGGAAGTTTTTCAATGGAAAAGGGTAAGCTTATCGTATTTGAAGGCATCGACGGCAGCGGCAAGTCCGCCCACTACAGGCGCGTGTGCAGCCGCCTTGAGGCCGAGGGAATAAACTATCACCACATCGTATTTCCGCGATATGATAATGACAGCAGCGCACTCATAAGAATGTATCTCGGCGGCCGGTTCGGCTCAAATCCGAGCGACGTCAATGCATATACCGCGTCGGCTTTCTTCGCTGTCGATCGTTTTGCTTCATACCGAACGGACTGGGGCGATATATATAATTCCGGCGGCTTTGTCCTGTCGGACAGATACACTACCTCGAACGCCGTGCATCAGGGAGCAAAGCTTCCCGACGAGGAGCTTCCGGCATTTTTTGAATGGCTTTATGATTTTGAATATGTAAAGCTCGGCCTGCCGAGGCCGGATCTTGTGATCTACCTCGACGTTGACGTTGAAACGTCGCTCCGCCGCATGAAGCACAGGCAGGAGAAAACGCACACCTCGGCGGATATCCACGAAAAGGACATAGAGTATCTTAAAAACTGCCTGCGAGTTGCCGATAAGGCGGCAGACTACTACGGCTGGACTCGCATTCCGTTTAAGAAAAACGGCGTTGAGCGCGAGATCGACGAAAAGCATGAAGAGATCTATTCGATCATCAAGTCCGCTCTGTGAGCAAAAGCGCAGCCTTCGCCGTGAAAAAGAGCGGCAGACAGAAAGCCTTTCGCCCGAGTATATAAAAGAAAGCGACAGCGCTATAATCGAAAAACTTCTGAACCTTAGTGAGTTTAAAAATGCAGAAACTGTGTTTTTGTATTACAGTGTCGGCCGCGAGGTTTCAACGACGGCGCTCATTGAAAAGCTCCTGGGTGAGGGAAGAAGCACTGCGCTCCCCGTGAGCGGAAATAACGGCGTGATGAGCTTTTACCCCGTCATCGGCAAAGACACGCTTAACCCCGGCAAATTCGGCATCCCCGAGCCGCCGGTGACACGGGAGGTAAGGCCGGGAGCAAAAGACATTATCATTGTTCCGGCGCTGTGCTGCGACAGATACGGAAACCGCCTCGGCCACGGAGCAGGGTACTATGACCGCTACCTTGCGCATTCGGAGGCGTTCAGCGTGTGCCTTTGCAGAAAGGCGCTGCTTGAAGAAAAGCTGCCGACCGAGGATACCGACATTGCGGTATCGCTCGTTTTGAGCGACTGAAAACAAAATGGGGCTCGATTGAGCCCCGTGGATGATCAGCAGCCGCAGCCGCAGTCGTTGTTGCCGCAGGAGTTGCCGCATCCGCATCCGCCGCCGCAGTTGCCGCAGCCGAAGAAGAGAATGATGAGGATGAGAATGATCCAGATGCAGCTGTTGTTATTGTTGCAGAACATATATATTGCCTTTCTCCGCGCATAAAATTCCGCAGTACGGTCCGGCGCGGCGGACTTACGACACGATGATTATCACGCATTCAGAGCAGCGATCGCTGCGTCTGCTGTATATTATGCCGTAACGGCAAATCAGGTTACAATCGGCAAAGGAGATATCTATGGCTGATAAGAAAACAGATTTTGAAGAGCTCTTCGGGAAAAAAGAGCCTGAAAAGAAGCCCCAAAAAGCGGCTTCCGCCACGACTCAGAGAAAATCCCCGGCGGCTTCCGCGCCGAAGCAGAGCGCATCTGACGTACGCAAGGAGAATAAAAGCGGCCTTGCAGGCGGCGCTGTATACTTCCTTTTTGTAATAAGCGTCAGTATTATTTTGGCATGCCTTGCATGGGCGGCAGCGACCGATGTTCTGGGATTTAAGTCTTCGGACACCGTTGCACAGATAACCCTTGATAAGGACAGCTTCACTTACAAAGAGGTTGAGGTCAAGGACGATGACGGCAACACAAAAACAAAGAAGGTCCACTATGCCGACATGAGCTATGTTGCCGATCAGCTTAAGGATAACGGCATTATTAAATACAAGTGGCTGTTCAAGATCTTCGGCGCGGTGTATAACGCCGACGAGAAGATAGACCCCGGCACGTACGAGCTTAAGGCGATATATGACTATAAGGCGCTTGTAAAGAAAATGACCTCCGGTTCGGGCGCCATGGTAACAAAGAAGATAACCTTCCCCGAAGGCTACACAATGCACCAGATATTTAAAAAGCTCGATGCAGAGGGCGTGTGCGACTATGACGAGCTTATGGACGCTGCCGCAAACGCAACGTTTAACTACTCATTCCTTGAGGGGACCGAAAAGGGCGATGCGAGCAGGCTTGAAGGCTTCCTGTTCCCGGATACCTACGAATTTTATGAAGGCATGCCGGCAGCAACGGCTATCAACAAGCTGCTTGAGGTCTTCCATTACAGAATGACGGCCGAGATGCTCGAGTGGCAGGAGGAAAGCGGCTATACAATGCGCCAGATCGTGACCATTGCGTCCATGATCGAAAAGGAAGCGGCAAACGACACCGAGCAGTACACTATCGCGTCGGTCATTTACAACCGCCTTAATAAGGATTGGCCGCTTCAGATTGACTCGACGACGCTTTATGAGTACCCCGACCACGAGGGCGCGCCGACGGCGGAAATGCTGGCTAAGGACAGCCCCTACAACACCCGTATCAGCAAGGGACTGCCGCCGTCTCCTATATGCAACCCCGGCATTACGTCGATAAGGGCGGCATTGCAGCCGAGCAGCACAAATTATATGTACTATGCGCTCAATACGGCCACCGGCCAGCATGAGTTCTTCACGAATGCCGATGCATTCAATGCCTTTGTCGCAACGCAGAATTATGATTGACAGAAAAACCGAACTTCTTGCGCCGGCCGGAGATATGGAGCGCCTTGAAATGGCGCTCCACTACGGCGCGGATGCCGTTTACCTTGCCGGTAAACGCTTTGGAATGAGAGCCTCGGCAGGCAACTTTTCCATGGAAGAGCTTGCCGTAGCCTGCGCAAAGGCGCACGAAAAGGGCGCGGCGGTCCACCTCACCTGCAATACCTTGCCGCGTGAGGACGAGCTTAAAGCTCTGCCGGATTTTCTTCGCCAGGCACAGAGCGCCGGAGTGGACGCCTTTATAATTGCAGATCTCGGCGTTATGAAGCAAGCCGAAAAGTACGCGCCAAACGTTCAGCGCCATGTCAGCACCCAGCTCGGAGTTATAAACAGCGCAACGGCGAACGTGCTGTACGACATGGGCGCAAGCCGCGTTGTTCTTGCTCGTGAAACGCCGATGCGCGATATATACGAAATTCGCGCAAACACGCCGAAGGAGCTTGAAATTGAAGCGTTTGTCCACGGCGCTATGTGCGTGTCGTTTTCTGGGCGCTGCCTGCTGTCAAATTATTTGACCGGGCGCGACGCAAACCGTGGTGCATGCGCGCAGCCCTGCCGCTGGAAGTATCATCTTGTTGAGGAAAAGCGCCCGGGTGAGTATTTTGACATTACCGAGGATAATGGCACATATATCATGAACTCGCGCGATATGTGCATGATCGACCATATACCTGAGCTTATAGACGCCGGAGTTACGAGCTTCAAGATTGAGGGGCGAATGAAATCGGCCTACTACGCCGCTGCCGTTACCAACGCGTATCGCCATGCGATAGACTGTGCGCTTGACGGCAAAGCGCTGCCGCAGATATGGCGTGATGAGGTAGATAAGCTCAGCCACCGCCCGTACTGCACCGGATTTTATTACGGAGATCCCGGCCAGCACTATTCGGAGACAAGCTATTACTCCGATGCAGAGGTGTGCGCCGTTGTCGAGGAATGCGATGCAGACGGCAATGCCGTGCTCACGCAGAGAAACCGATTCTGCCTTGGCGATACGGTCGAGCTTATGACAAACGATCATGAGCCTGCGCCGTTTACGGTCAAGTATATGGAAAACGGCGACGGAGATACGATAGAGGCAACGCCGCATGCGATGATGACGATAAAAATGAAGCTGCCGTTTCCGTGCAGCCGACTGTCTGTGTTAAGACGCATAAAACAAAGATAAGAAAAGGAGAAGATATATGAAAGCATACGGTGTAAACGAACTGAGAGAAATGTTCCTGAGCTTTTTTGAGAGCAAGGGCCATCTGCGCCTGCCCAGCTTCTCGCTGGTTCCGCAGAATGATAAATCCATATTGCTCATAAACGCCGGCATGACCCCGATGAAGCCGTGGTTCAAGGGCGAGCAGGTACCGCCGCGCAAGCGTGTCTGCACCTGCCAGAAGTGTATACGCACCGGCGATATCGAAAACGTCGGCCATACCGCGCGTCACGGCACTTATTTTGAAATGCTCGGCAACTTCTCCTTCGGAGATTATTTTAAGCACGAAGCAATAGCATGGAGCTGGGAGTTCCTCACGAGCGAGCAGTGGGTCGGCCTTGATCCGAACAGACTCTATCCCTCGGTCTACGTTGACGATGACGAGGCATGGAGCATCTGGCATGACGAGATCGGCATTCCGGCAGAGAAAATATTCCGCTTCGGCAAGGAGGATAACTTCTGGGAGCACGGCGCAGGTCCCTGCGGCCCCTGCTCGGAGATATACTATGACCGCGGCGCGGAATACGGCTGCGGTAAGCCCGACTGCACTGTCGGCTGCGACTGCGACAGATATATCGAAGTCTGGAACAACGTTTTTTCGCAGTTCGATAACGACGGCCACGGCAACTACACCGAGCTTTCACAGAAAAATATCGACACCGGCATGGGCCTTGAGCGCCTTGCGGTAGTCTGCCAGGGCGTAAATTCGCTGTTTGATGTTGATACGGTCATGAACATCACTCACAAGGTATCCGAGATAACCGGTGCACACTACGGCGAGAGTAATAAGCGAGATGTATCCCTGCGCGTTATTACCGACCATATACGCAGTGCAACATTTATGATATGCGACGGCATTCTTCCGTCAAACGAGGGCCGCGGCTATGTTCTGCGCAGGCTTCTCAGAAGAGCTGCGCGTCACGGTAAGCTCCTGGGCGTTAACGAGCCGTTCCTATATAAGATCATCGACACCGTTATTCACGAAAACGAGTGCCAGTATCCCGAGCTGCGCGAAAAGCAGCAGTATATAACCCGTGTCATCAAAAGCGAGGAGGACAGCTTCGCAAAGACCATCGACTCCGGCTTGCAGATATACAACAGCCTGCTCGAGGAGCATAAAGCTAAGGGCGAGACCGTGTTCTCCGGCGCCGACGCATTCAAGCTTTATGACACATACGGCTTCCCCGTAGATATGACCGCCGAAATGCTCGTTGATGAGGGCATGACGCTTAATATGGACGAGTTCAAAGCTCTCATGGAGGAGCAGCGCGTCCGCGCCCGCGAGGCGAGAAAAGCTCTCGGCGACCTCGGCTGGGAGGGTATTGACTTTGGCCTTGACGCAACTCCGACGCAGTTTACGGGCTATGATAAGCTCACCGATACCGCGACTGTTCTTGCTATCGTAAACGGCGATGAGCTTGCAGGCGAGATAAGCGAGGGCTGCGAGGGTATCATCGTCATGGATAAAACCCCGTTCTACGCCGAAATGGGCGGCCAGCTTGCCGATAAGGGCGAGATCGGCTTCAGCCTCGAGGATGTTGAGCACGGCCAGCTCACGCGCTTTGTCGTTAACAATGTCAAGAAGGACAAAGGAAACAAGTATCTGCACTATGGCGTCTGCGAGTCCGGCTCCATATCGGTCGGCGAGGAGGTCATTGCTTCCGTCGATCCCGAGCGCCGCAAGGCTGTCTCGCGCGCTCACTCGGCAACGCATCTGCTGCATGCCGCTCTGCGCTCTATTCTGGGTGATCACGTCCATCAGGCAGGCTCGCTTGTCGATGCCGATTACCTGAGATTTGACTTCACGCACTTTGAGGCCATGACCCCGAAGGAGGTCGCCGCAGTCGAGGATGCCGTTAATAACGCAGTGCTCGACGGCGCCGATATCACCATGAGCGAAATGAGCCTTGAGGACGCAAAGAACAGCGGCGCTACCGCACTGTTCGGCGAAAAATACGGCGATGTTGTCCGCGTTGTCAAAATGGGCGATTTCAGCACCGAGCTGTGCGGCGGCACGCATCTTGATAACACTGCAAAGGTCGGCATGTTCCATATAACAAGCGAGTATTCCGTTGCAAGCGGCGTGCGCCGCATCGAGGCGGTAACGGGCAGAAAGTATCTCGAGATGGCAAAGCATTCTTACATGACCGTTGCACGCGCGGCCGAGAGCCTTAAGGCAAAGCCGGGCGAGCTTCTGAGCAAGGCCGAGGGCTTCGTCGCCGAGGTCAAGAATCTGCGCCAGAAGGTTGAGAAGATGAAGGATAAGATCCTTGCTTCCGACGTTGAGAGATTCCTGTTTGCCGCAAAGAAGATAGGCGATTTTAATGTTCTGACAGCAACGCGCACCGATCTTGACGCAAATGATCTCAGAAAGATCGGCGATTTCCTGCGCGATAAGGATCCAAAGATAGTTGCCGTTCTCGCAACAGCTACAGAGTCCAAAGTCACCTTCACCGCAAGCTGCGGCAAGGAAGCCGTGGCGGCAGGCATCAAGGCCGGCGATATCATCAAGGCCGTCTGCGCTGTTGCCGGCGGCAAGGGCGGCGGCAAGCCCGACTCCGCTATGGGCGGCGGCACCGATGTGCTGAAGATGGATAACGCGCTTGCGATAGTCGATGATCTTGTGGCCGAAAAACTCGGACTTTAATCGGAGGTAATATTAATGAACGATTGTCTGTTTTGCAAAATCATAGCAGGAGAGATCCCGTCAACCAAGGTTTACGAGGATGAGAATGTTTTCGCGTTCCGCGATATAAATCCCCAGGCGCCGGTGCATGTTCTTGTCCTGCCCAAGCAGCATATCTGCTGCGCAGATAAGATAGATGCCGAAAACTCCGCGCTTGTCGGAAAATGCTTTGAGGCCATTGCGAAAATCGCAAAAAGCGAGGGCCTTACGAACGGCTACCGCGTCGTAAATAACTGCGGCGAGGACGGCGGCCAGACCGTTAAGCATCTCCACTTCCACCTGCTTGGCGGAAAGAAGCTTCCCGAGGGAATGGCATAATTTCAGATTAATACGTCAAAAAAGCAGCGTCTTGCTGCTTTTTTGCGCATACAGAGGTTTGATGGTATGAAGTCAGTCCGCATTCTCTGCACGGCTTCAATTGGATATTGCGCGGCGGTGTTTTTGTCGCACTATCTGCTCTTTGGCGAGAGCGTTATTGCCGTGCTCTCGCTGCCTGTCATGCTTGCTTTGAGCGCCTTTTTGTTTCGCGGCAGAATGCGTACGAGGCTAATTATCGCGGCCTTGGCTATGACGCTCGGCTTCGGGCAGTATTGGCTTCATTATGACCTTACGGTTGCCAAATGCGAGGTGTTTGCCGGAAAGGAAGCTGAGACGACTGCCAGAATAACCGACTTTCCCGATATCCGCGACCGATGCGCGCTTTTGAGCGTGAAGATAACAGATGATGATCTGCCCAACGTCAGCGCGCTTATAATCGACTATTCGAACGAGGAAGCGGACTTCCGACCGGGCGACGAGATAAAGCTTAAGCTCAAGCTGCGCAGTGTGACCGAAAGATTTGGCGAAGAGACCGATTCAAACATATCAAAGGGCGTGTACCTCAGCGGCTACACATCCGAAAAAATCGAAAAAACCGGCCGATGGTCAGGCTCGTTCATATATTTCCCAAAGCTTGTCGGAAATGCGCTGCACAATGAAATTGGACAGCTTTTTCCCGAAGACACGGCTCCTTTTATGAAGGCGCTGCTTGCAGGCTACAAGGACGATTACTACGGAAACGATAAGCTCTATGCTTCAATGAATGTTGCCGGCCTTGCGCATGTGGTCGCCGTATCCGGCATGCATGTTGCGTTCCTTGTCGGCGTACTGCAAAGCTTGCTCGGCAAAAACCGCAGATCGTCGCTTATATGCATCTGCCTCGTGTGGCTGTTTGCTGTCATGGTCGGCTCGCCGCTGTCGGCTATAAGAGCCGGAATAATGATAAGCCTGCTGATGCTCGCACCCGTGCTCGGGCGAATAAACGACAGAGCGACTACCTTATCGTTTGCTCTTGCGCTAATTCTTGTCACAAATCCGTTTTCGGCAGGAAGCGTTGCTCTACAGCTGTCGTTCGGCGCTGTTGCCGGAATGTTTCTGCTTTCGCAGCCGATATACGCGTATTTCAGCAAAAAGCTCAGTCCGCCGCGAATTTTCCGAGCGGTGTGGAACTACATAATCGCAACGCTGTCAAGCTCGCTTGCCGTGACCGTGTTCACATTTCCGCTGCTTGCCGTGCATTTTGGCTATATAACTCTGCTTGCCCCGGTGATGAATATCCTTTGCCTTTGGGCGATATCCTTTCTGTTCGTCGGAGGCTTTGCCGTGTGCGCCGTCGGCCTTGTGCTGCCGACCCCGGCTTCGTGGCTTGCAGCTGTATTATCCTGCCTTGTGCGATACATAGCATTTGTGGTAGAATATGCAGCGAAGCTGCCGATAACCGCGCTTTACATGGAAAATAAGTACGCGCCTGCGTGGCTTTTGACCTCATATGCGCTGTTTATTGCGTATTTTCTCCTTCGGCGGAAAAAGAAGATCAGCGTATTCGCTCCGTCGGCTCTGTGCCTTGCGATGCTCTGCGGCGTGTTTGCCCTGACAGGGCGCGATATGCGCTCGGACACGGGAACAATAAGCGTAATGGATGTCGGAAACGGCCAGTGCATTGCCGTAACGGAAGGAGAGAACGTCGTAGTCATCGACTGCGGAAGCTACGGTGTTACGCAGAACGCAGGCAGCATGCTCTCGTCATATCTGCGCGCAGGAGGAAGATATGATATCGACTACCTCATGCTCACGCACCTGCACTCGGATCACACGACCGGAGTTGTTCGGCTGCTTAACCTCATGAACGTCAACACCGTGATAATGCCTGATAACGCAGAGGACACGAATGGCGACAACGTTTTGGATGATATCATAGCGGCATGTGAGGAAAACGGAACTAAAATAGTTTACATAACTCGTGATACCGAGTTTACCGCCGGTGCGATACGCCTTTCGGTCTACGAAAGCTCCGAGCGCGGCAGCAGGGACGAAAGCGGAATTATGTCAACTGTCAGCATAGGCGATTATGATATGCTTGTTACGGGTGATGTAGAAAAGGTCGTTGAGCGTGAGCTTGTCTCTTTGCGTGACCTGACTGACACCGAACTTCTTATAGTTCCGCATCACGGCTCTAAATACTCAACGAGCGATGAGCTGTTATCGGAGCTCAGGCCGGAAACGGCGGTCATATCTACCGGATATAACAGATATGGGCATCCGACAAAGGAGACGCTTGATAAACTAAACGAATATGGCGTGAATGTTCTGCGCACAGATGAGCTTGGCAGAATAGTTTTGCACGTTGCGTCAGGTGATTAGATGGCTAAGAAATCAAAAAAGGACGAAAAATTTAATTATAATGCAAGCGTAAACGCCTTGAAGGCCGAGGGGCCGGCCGGGCTGTATCTTATCTGGGGGCCGGAGGATTACCTTGCCGACAGATTTTTTGAGGAGATAAAAAAGCTCTGCATAACAAGCGAGGCCGACGATTTCAGCTACCGGCGGCTCGATGAGCGCGATTTTTCGCTTCTGTCGCTGAAGGAAGCGATCGACAGTGTTCCGTTTCTGTCCGAGCGCAGCCTTGTTGAAGTGCGCGGCGTTGATATAAACAAGCTCAGGGAATCCGACGAAATAAGCGCCGTGCTTTCCGATATACCCGATTATTGCACTGTTGTTTTCATGGCTCCGATCGGCTTTGAGCCGGATAAGCGCCTTAAGATATACAAGGCTATACAAAAATACGGCAAGGAGATATGCGCAACGGCGCAGGGCGGAGATATACTCATAAAGTGGATCATCCGCCGATTTGCGGCCGAGGGAAAGGGCATTGAGCTAAACGCCGTGCAGCGGCTGATAAACGTAAGCGGCGAGCTTATGAACGGCCTTATTCCCGAGATAAACAAGATAGCATCCTACACAAAAGGCGACAGAGTCACCGAGGCAGATGTTGATGCCGTCGCACATCACATTCCCGAGGCGGTCGTATTTGACATGACCGAGGCGCTTGCAAAAGGCGAGAATAACGCGGCGATGCGGCTTCTCGGCGAGCTGCTTGCGGATAAGAATAACGAGCCGACAATGATACTTGCCATCGTCGGCGGGCAGATGCGCAAGATGTATGCCGCGCGCGTTGCAATTGATAACGGCCTTGATAAGGACTATGTTATGAAAGCGCTGTCCCTGCGCTATGATTTT